>JAEEGF011877874.1_pt1 | contig 18964 bp, 13 predicted proteins | sample 9134171 | NCBI WGS metagenome assembly JAEEGF01 (sample SAMN16246542, study PRJNA631951) | gut metagenome | biome: gut microbiome; feature: rumen; material: AP-attached | host: Bos | place: Iran: Karaj | collected 2018-10
CTGCTCCGCTTCCTGGAACCATCATGCAGATCTTCGTCAAGCAAGGCGACGCCGTGAAGAAGGGCGACAAGCTGCTCATGTACGAAGCCATGAAGATGGAAAACAACCTGCTGGCTGAGGCTGACGGTACCATCACCGCCATCAACTGCCGTCAGGGCGACAACGTGCTTCAAGGTGATACTTTAATCGTAATCGGATAAGGTCATGTTAGGCAAGAAAAGTATTTACAGAAGACCTGCGGTTATCCTCGGATCCTTGGTGCTCCTGATGCTGCTGAACCTCGCGGTCGTCAACAACCCGATGTTCGCCACCAGGATTGCCGACTTGGGCAAAACCGAGCAAGTGAGCGAGATGACCCCAGAGGAAAGCAATGCCCAGCTGGCTGAGATGGCTGACGCGATTGTTGCGGAACAGCAAAAGTCGACAGAACTGGGTCAACAGATTGAAAGTCTCAACCAACGTGTGACCACGTTGGAAGGTAAGAACGCCAAGCATCATGTAGCCGCCAAAGAAGAAGTCAAGGAGATGTCGACGAAAGACCGTCTGAAAGAAGGTCTGCGCAACTTCTGGCTGTTGACGGGCTTCCGCAACTGCAAGATTGGTAACATCATCATGATTTTGGTGGGTATCCTCTTCATTTTCTTGGCTATCCGCTTCGAGTTCGAGCCTATGTTGCTCATCCCGATCGGCACAGGTATCATCGTCGGTAACATCCCGTTCTTCCAAGGCTTCGGCGTTAGCTTTGCTGATGCAATGGCCAACCTACAAGCGATGGATCCAGCGACGCTCAATTTCGACTTAGACACGGCTAAGGCCTTGTTGGTAGCCGTCTTTGGCGACAACCCGGGCGACAAGCACATGGTGTTGAGCGAAGCCATCAAGCAGGTCGAACATCTGAATATGGCTGATTATGGCCTAGTCAACAACGACATCGAAGGCGTGAAAGGCCTGATGACGAGTGTGTTCCAAAGCGGCGAGCTGAACCTCCAGACGGGTCTCTACCAAAAAGGCAGTGTGCTGAACTACTTGTATTTCGGTGTGACTTCGGGTGTGTATCCGCCCTTGATTTTCTTGGGCATCGGCGCCATGACCGACTTCTCGTCGCTCATCGCCAACCCGAAACTGATGATCCTCGGTGCCGCCGCCCAGTTGGGTGTGTTCATCACCTTCATCGGTGCCTTGTATCTCGGCTTCAACCTGCGTGAGGCTGGCGCTATTGGTATCATCGGTGGTGCTGACGGTCCTACCGCCATCTTCCTGTCCTCGCGTCTGGCCAACGGCATGAACGGCACGCGCAACCTCATCGGACCTATCGCCATTGCAGCTTATTCCTACATGGCATTGGTTCCCGTGATTCAGCCGCCTATCATCCGCTTGCTGACCACGAAGGAAGAACGCCTCATCAAAATGGGAGCCCCGCGTATGGTGAACAAAACCGAAAAGATCATGTTCCCCATCGTCGGCCTCATCCTGACCACCTTCATCAGCCCCACGGCTCTGCCGCTGTTGGGTATGCTGTTCTTCGGCAATATTATCAAGGAGTCGGGCGTGGTGAAGCGTTTGCAGAACACCGCCTCCAACCCATTGATTGACATCGTTACCATCGTCTTGGGTCTCACCGTGGGTGCCTCCACACAGGCCTCCGTTTTCCTCACTTCAAGCTCCATCAAGATCTTCGTCCTCGGTGCTGCTTCGTTCTGCGTGGCCACCGCTGGCGGTCTGCTCGGTGCAAAGTTGATGAACCTCTTCCTGAAGGAGAAGATCAACCCGATGATCGGTGCCGCTGGCGTTTCGGCTGTGCCGGATAGCGCCCGCGTCGTCGAAGTGGAAGGTCAGAAGTACGACCCGTCGAACCACCTGCTCATGCATGCCATGGCCCCCAACGTCTCCGGTGTTATCGGCTCGGCAGTGGCAGCTGGTGTGATGATGTCCTTCTTAATGATGTAATTCAAACCTCTAAAAAACTAACTCCGCCTTGGGGCGGAGTTAGTTAATTAGGTGTAAAAAGCAAATCTTACTACAATGAAAAAAGCGTTATTAGTTATCATCATGGGAGCCATGCTCTCGCTGAATGCCAAGGCACAAAGTGATTTCACCCTCAACACTCGTGCTTGGTCAACCAACTATTTTACCACTGTTCTCTATGACATCGCTAATGGTGCTGTCAAGTATCTCCTCGTTTCAGACTCGACTGATAGATTGACCTACTCGCGCATCATCCCTAGTTCCGACCTCGTTTTCCCTATTGGCATTCAAAAGGAAGGATTCGAGGGCAACGACATTTATGGTCCCTACCACCGTGCTTTTAAAAACCCTTTCACCAGACCTGGTGACTTCGGTGTCGGTCTTGATGCCTCATGGAGACCCAGCTTCTTCGGTTTATATGCTGGAGCCTACTATAAGAGCCAAGAAATCTGCTTCAGAGCTAACGACGACAACCTGCGCAGTTTCTACTTCCAACCCCGCGCCGGCATCATCCTCGGCAGAAAGAATGCCATAGAGGCTGGTGTTTACTATGACATGGTGGTTGGAGCCAGCGGAAGATATCCTGGCGTCGAGAAAGCTATGTTCAGCAACGGCCTCGGACTCGACTTCGCCTTATCACACAAAAGTTCGAGCAAAGAACAAACCTTACTTTCCTTCATGCTGCCTTTGCACAACTTCCTTAACGAAAACTATCCTGGCTACGACGGCATGAAACGCCGTATTGGCTACATTATGTTAACAGAGCGCATTTCATTCTAATAAAACCACTTAATAATCAATCAACATGAAAAAAGTAGCATTATTTGCGGTGCTGTTCTCGATGATGACTATCAGTGCCAAAGCGCAATGGTTCGATTTTTCGCAAAACACAATGGATGCTTCCATCGGTGTGAACATTGGCATGGTGGGTTATCATTTTAACGGTGAAATCGACAAGACCTATAATGATTTAGGTTTTGGCATAAGTTTTTCTTTGGTAGGCGTTTATTTGGACTTTATCTACCAATCGCCCGAACATAAATGGGGCAACAAAATTACCCCAGACATGTATCATGACCACACCGCTTTAACCATTAATTTGGGTTACAAAATCCCCGTCTTGCCTTGGTTGAACTTCACTCCCCTGATTGGCTATAGCAACGAAACTACAGGATGGACGGATTGCAGTACAGTCAATGTGGAATATGAAAGTCATTCCATCTACCATGATTATGATGTCGAAAACAGGTATAACCATTTCAACTACGGTGCTGGCCTTTCGGTGAAGCCTATCAGTTGGCTTGAAATCGGTGGTGTTTGCACATCCCATGCTGTTTACGGCAACCTCTCGGTCAATCTTATGAGATTAAAGAAATAACAAACCCCTAAATAATCATCACTAATTATCAATCATTAAAACCTAAGCATCATGAAGAAATTCAGACTGTTATTGATTTGTGGCGTTGCTTTGTTGTTCATGGCAAGCTGCAAGACCTACACGCACAGCATGAAATCCCCCAATGCGTTTGTTGAGTATCATGCTGAAGATTTCGACCTGTCGCCTGCCGTGACGGGTGAAGCCACCGTTGTCCGCGTACTCGGTATTGATTGGCAGCGTCTTTTTGGCGCTGAGGAAATCGGTATTACACCAGGTGTTGGTACCGTGATTCCTTACATTGGACTTAACATTCCTTCGGGTGCCAACTATGCTCTGTATAACATGATGCAGAAGAACCCCGGCTATGATGTGGTTATCTATCCTCAGGTAGAATCCTATCGTCATGCCCCAATCCTCGGCACTGACATTTATTCAAAGACCACTTATAAGGTGACTGCTCGTTTGGGCAAACTGAAGAAGTAATCACACTCTTTCGTCCAAATGAACTATTGAAGTTAAGAAAGCCGCTCATGAGCGGCTTTCTTTTTGCGACATTTTGCAGAAAAAGCGTATTTTTGCGCACGTTTTATCACCTAATTCAGAAAAATGAAAAAGATTTATTTGCTTATCCTCTTGATGTCGGCTTCACTGATGCTGCAAGCCCAAAATGATACCATTCGTCCGCCACGACCCAAGGTCGGTGTAGTGTTGGGTGGCGGCGGTGCCAAAGGAGCCTCGCATATCGGCGTGTTAAAATACATTGAAGAGATGGGCATCCCCGTTGATTATGTTGCTGGTACAAGTATGGGTTCCATCATTGGAGGTCTTTATGCCATGGGGTATGAGCCCAATGAAATGACGAAACTCATTTCCAACATAAATTGGAGCGAATACATCGGCAACGAAATCGACCGCACTTACCTTTCGAAAGAGATGCGCGAACGCCGCAGCACTTCGTTGCTCAATGTTCCATTTGGCAACGGGTCAATTCTGAAACAACGGAATAACAAAGACTTATTGGGTCAGTTGCCCATCGCTTACGTTAACAACAGTTCGTTGATTAACTTGTTTAATGACCTTTGTGTTGGTTATCAAGAAGAAATGGACTTTAATGACATGCCTATTCCATTTGCTTGTGTGGCCACCGACCTAATTACGGGCAAGGAAGTTGTGCTTCGCGAAGGCAATATGCCTGCTGCCATGCGTGCCAGCATGGCCATTCCTGGCGTGTTTGCACCCGTTCCTTGGAATAAATACTTGCTCGTCGACGGTGGCTTGGTCAATAATTTCCCTGCCGACGTTCTTCGCGATATGGGAGCTGATATTATTATAGGTGTTGAGGTGACCAACGAAAGCAAAGTCTCTGCGGAAGACTTGAAGTCGTTGCCACAAGTGATGAGCCGTCTGCTGATCAATTCCACCAGTGCCAAACGCAAAGAAAACCGCGAGTTGTGTGATGTCCGTATCGTGCCTGACATCTCAGGGTTTGGTATGCTTAGCTTCACTCCCAATGCTATCGATACTTTGGTGGGACGAGGTTACGCTAGAGCACAGGAATACCATGACCAGTTATTAGCTATCAAGCAGTATGTCGACAGAGAAGCTGGTCATCCTATCAGCAAGGAACTGCGCGCTCCGAGAGCTCATAATTTGATGACAGACACAGTTTTCATCACCTCGATTGACATTGATGGCATCAGCGATCATGAAAACAGTTGGTTGGTGCGCAAAGGTGGTCTTAAAGCGGGGCATACCTATTCTAAAAATGAGATTGATCGAGCTATTAACATTTATCGTGGTACGGGATGTTTCGATGAAATCACCTATACTATCAAAGAGCACGATTCGGTTCATATAAACAATACATTTTCTGACAAGTACTCTCTCCTAATCAAAGTGAAGCCTGCTTCACCTCACATTATGGGCCTCGGCTTGCGCTATGATACGGAGGAAGGTGCCGCTTTGCTCCTCAATGTTAACTTTAACGAAAAGAAGTTCGGTTCTTCGAAGTTCGGGATTTCGGCCAAACTCAGCTATAACCCAAAAATCAGTTTCAAATACACCTATTCACGTTCGTCGCTTGCCAATTTCAATGTGTCCGCCGACTACCGGAACGAGCATTTCCGCACAAAAGGCATACTTGGCAAATATGTCAACTTGCATTACCAGCAAATAAAGGCCAATGCCTATATTTCAGAGTTCCATTTGCTCAATTTCAGCACTAGCGTAGGAGTGTCTTACATCTATACGGCATACGACAAATCATCCTTTGAGAATAGTCCTTTTGACTCTGTTTATTATGCGAACAATGCCATGTGGGCACCATTTGTCAAGTTTCAATACGACAATTTGGATGACTCATATTTTGCCAACCATGGCATCCTGGCAAACTTGGGTACCCATTTTTATTACATGCCATCCAACAAAGATAAGTATTTGTATTTCGACATCAGCTATGCTTTCCAATCCTATATCACGCCAAATGAAGGACGATTCACCATCATACCACAAGTGTATGGCCGCTTTGCAACCCACATTGCTCCTTTTTCCACACCCGTTCAATACTATAATCTTAAGAATAGTTGCGGCGGAGAGATTGCTGGACGCCACTTCGAAAACCAAATGCCCTTTATTGGCCTGACCAGTGTGGAGGATTTGTTTGGTACGCAGAAAGAAAATGCCAGCATTCTGCGTTGCGATTTGCGATACAACTTTTACGGCAAACATTACTTGACCGCGATGTATAATATTGCAGTGCCGTGGGGAATATTGGGGACTGGTGGCACCATGTTTATCGACCTCTTCTCTTTCATGTCACATGGCGCAGGACTGAAGTATTCCTATAACAGTTTCCTAGGGCCGATTTCATTAACGGCTCATTGGATCAACACTGACGATAAGAACCATTTCGGAGCCTATTTCTCATTCGGTTACACATTCTGAATGCTGAATTAAGAATGTAGAATGCAGAATAAGGGAGCGATGCCCTGCATCACTTGCATAATTCTGCATTCTGCATCCTACATTCAACAATATCGTTCTCTAGCATAAACTGCCGGATTTGATCGGCATGCTGCCCTCGGATGATGACATGGTGGTTGCCAATGGAATGCTGGAGCAAATAAGGCTTCAGGTTCACATTGAGCGTGATTTGCGTGCGGCAGAAATGGTTGCTGTAAGGGCTCTCAACGGCCTTCGCCTCCGTAACGAAATAACGATCTAATTTCGGGCCACCCCATTTAAATAAGGTATAATCGGTGAGAGGCAACATCCCTTGGATGGCCACACCGATGGATGATTCGAAATGCGAACGTATCGTGGTCTCATCGCACATCGTCAGTGGGATGGTGCAATGCGCCAACATGGACGATTGGTCGGTGAGCTGTGACGGGTTCGCCATGAAAGCCACCTCGCCGCACAAACGTTTGGCCAGATACATGCTCATCAGCGTCTGCATATCACCTTCGCAGCCTGCCACTATGCCTTCGTCGTTGAGCAGGGCCAAAGCCATACAACTTGTCGTGCCACAGGCTTTCACGATGTCGAAACAACGTATGGTCATGGCATCCAAACATTCCTCATGGCAGATGCACTTGATGGCCAGATAAGCCTTGGCGGCTTCCAGCAAATCGGCATTGGTGGGCTCCTTGACGGCTTTGGCGCGTTTCAGTATGGTTTGCGCCACCTTTTCGGCCTCAGTTTGCGGGATGGATTTGATGCCGTCAATGAGGCGATGCAGGTCGATGTCGACGGTCTCAATGCCATAATGTTGGCGGAGATAATCGCGGTCCACGCCGCTTGCAATGAGCCAATCCGAAGGTTGACCGAACAATCCGATTCGTCCCTGTAGAGACGGTGTGCACACCGTCTCTACCACGGCCGAAACAATTTCATCATTCGTCCCATGCAAAATCTTTCCTTCCACCCCGATATTGCCCAAATAGGTCAATATTTCCAATGAAGCGGCCAAGGAATTGTTGCGCCCGTCGGCAATCATGGTGACGGTTTTTTGGTGCGATGGCCCACACATGGTTTCAACATCGATGGCCGCCCAGATTCGTTTGAACAGGTTTTCCACACCGCCGGTGGCAATCATAAATGCATCGGGTAACGATTGTAGAGACGCACGGCCGTGCGTCTCCACAGATTCGTCACCGATGATATTGATTTTGGCCTGGCATTCGTTTTCCAACCTTTGAATTAAATCGGCATATTCGTTTCTAACGAAATCGTCGGTTTGAAAAGAAGAACGAAGGATGATTATTTTCATGGGTTGTTGTGTTTAATTGTTATTCGGAAATCTTTGCAGCCAGAGGTCAAAGAAACGGTCGTAAATGATGTATCCATCGGGGAGGAAGTACACAAGTTCCTTGTTGACAAGGGTTTCCAAGGCGTTTTGCACACTACTTGCGCCAGGAAGGCTGTATTTTTGGATAAACACCTGCGCCGTCGGTTGACTGACTTTCCTTTCCTGCGCAATGGCCTTGAGCAGCGAGAACTGGTTCTCTGTCAAGAATTGCACGATGTTCTCATATTGGGTTGCCTTACCTAACATCACCAAACGAATCGCATTGAGAAGTTGGCTTGAAGTCGTCACTTTGCGGTTTTCCTCATAGAGGCGATTCAGGACGGATTGGATGTACCAGGTGTAGCCATCGAAACGCGTATACAAATCATGGAAAACCTGTCGGTCAAGGATGCCTTTCTTCTCTGTGAAGAAATGGTTGGCAAAATTGTAATAGATTTCTTCGTCCAAAGGGAGTAGCCCCATCGTTTCTGTGCTTTGGTAGAAAGGTCGTTGTGGCGAGCTAAACATTTCAGCCATCATGTGTTTTTTGCTGCCCGAAAAGACAAAATGGACGTTCTGAGCGAACTGGATATGCGAACGGAGCAAGGCTTCAGTGCCTCTTTCGGGATACTCGGCTACTTGCTGAAACTCGTCAATAGCGATGAATATGTCTTTGTTCAAGGAGGTCAAATAGTCGAAAATGCCTTTCAGGGTGATTTCAGCCTGTTTTGGCTCTATGTTGATGGACAGTGTGGGAAACCCTGTCAGCGGGTCCATGCCGAACACAGGCTTCCACGCGCTGAAATATTCCAATGCCTTCTTTTTCAACGACTTGTTTTTTGACATCACTTCATTGATAACTGCATTGCCTAACATGCGCACCATTTCGGTCTGACTTTTTGTCGGGAAAATGTCGATGTAAAGGCAAATGGCATCTTTGTCTTGCTCCTTGATACAGTAAAAAGTATTTTGAATCAGGCCAGTTTTGCCGATTCTTCGGGGAGAGATTAAAGTCACATTGCGCCCATTACGAAGGTGCGAGGCCAATTGTTCCGTTTCCGAAACACGATCACAGAAATAGTCAGGACTTTCGTAGCCTTGATACACAAATGGATTAGGGAGTTTTTTCTTCATCGTATTTCATATTTTCCGTTACAGGATTTCCGTTACAGGATTTCTGTAATGCAAAAATATATCTTTTTTCAATATATCAATATATTACGATGAATTTTTTTTGAAAAAACATTGATTTTATGCTGTTTTTGAATAAAAATCAATTTAATTTCTAGTGCTTTTCGTTCTTTTTCTGCATTTTTTTGGTTCAAAAACACCTAAATAAATGACTATGACCGCTTCAACGAATGTAAAAGCGGCCATAGTCATAGGCCTTAGGCCATAGTAAATCAATGTCTCACTACAAACCTCAGCGTGTTATTACCGGCCTTAACCACATACACGCCGTTCTCATAGCCCGTCGTGTTGATACGGAGTTCGTTGCCATTAGCCTCGAATTCGTGCACCTTCTGGCCGAGGGCATTATAAATGCGTACTGTGCCTAGGCTTTCGCCACTAAGGGTTACGAAGTCGTTGGCGGGATTGGGGTAAACCACGATTGTCGTGCCGTCGTTTTGGCTTACGCCGTCTTCGCAATCATGCTGTTCGTATGCTTCAGCTTCCATAGCATCGATAATGTATTCAAGCGTCGGTGGATAGATGTCGCGATTGGCGAAGGTGTGGTCGGGACGGATGAGCATGATAGTGGGATAGTAACCCACGGGGATGTCTTGTGCAATCTGATTGCCGCCACCGTCGCGGCTGATGGTGGGATACTGCACACCGAATTGGTCGACCCAGGCTTGGCAAGCGTCATCATGACCGTTGGGCGAGATTTCCATGAAGAACACATCGTTTTGGTTGCATCCATAGAGACGGTAGGCTTCAACGACATCAGCCATGGGAGCTTCGCTGTACGGGTCGCCAGTAAGGAAGAAGTTGATCAGCACAGCCTGACCAGCGTCAAGGATGTCATAAAGGTGGATGGTGTTGCCCTCGATGTCGGTGGCAGTGAAGTCGGGCATGATGTCGTCGCCTCCTCCAGGTGTGGTAGTGACAGGTTCTTGGACGACTTCGCCAAGGTTGCCGTCGATGTCGGCAGGTACGGCATAGATGACATATTCCGTGTTGGGTGTCAGGTCGCCAAAGGTGTTGGAGATGACTCCCGAGCCAGGCATACCGTAGTTCCAAAGGTATTCGGGAAGGTCTAGGCCAGCGATGCCCATCCATTCCTGAATTTCGGCTTCAGTGGCCATCATATAGCCGTAAGAGGCGCAATCCTCATTGGGCGTGAATGTCGCTGTGACCTCGGTCTCTAAGACTTGGTCAACCGTGATGCTCACCTGTGGGTTGTAACTCGGTGTGTTGCAGTCGTGCTGTTGCAGTCCGTGTTGCTCCAAAGCAGTGATAATGGTCTGGGCATTGTTGATAGGCCAGAGGTCATTGATGACGATGGAACGGTCAGGGGCAATAAGGATTACTGTGGGGAAAGCAGGAATGTTGTACATGCTTGAGCCACAGATGGTAGAACCGCCAGCAGGACCGCTGATGGTCGGGTATTCCACACCGTAGTTTTGGCACCAGGTTTGGCAAGCAGCATCGCTGTCGCGGTCAGAGATTTCCATGTAGAACACATCGTGCATGTTGCAACCCATGGCATAATAGGATTCGACGACTTTCGGTGTGGCTTGCTGGCAAGGGCCGCAATTGACGAAGAAGAAGTCGATAAGCACGTATTGTCCTCCGTCGAGGATGTCGAACAGGTGAACTTCAGTGCCGTGGCAGTCAGTAGCCGTGAAGTCGATGGCTTGTGAGAGTGGACATTGCGCTTTCAGGCCGAAACCAAAGGCCAGCGCGAGAATAAGGGTAAATAGTTTTTTCATAATGAATGGTATTAATTTGTTGTGATTCCGATGCAAAAGTAAAAAAACTCTAAACACTAAACTAATTATCACGATAATCCTTCTTCTTCTCATACTTCAAATCCTTCAACGCCTGAGCCTTCACGTTGATGGTGAAGTTCCAGCTCTTGTAGCTGCCGATAGGAATCCAGTTGAAGCGCATCTCCCAGCAGTGCAAGTCGCGGTAGACGCTGAGATTGGTATACGAAAGCTTGTTATTGACGAAATCCCAGCCTGTCGAGAAGGTGAACTTCCATTTGGGGGTGAGGCTGATGTCGCCATTGAGGCCGATGGTATGGACGTAAGTGTTTGTCGCTATGCCCATAAAGGCAGCATAGGCGATGGAAGTAGTGTAAGTCAGGTTGTAGCTGAGCGATAGCGACCACGGTGTGGTCCAGTCGATGTAAGCATTAGGATTGCCCAAGATTTCATTCAACTCATCTGGGTCGAAATTGCCCGATTGTCGGGCATTTTGGTTAATTTCGTTGCGCAATTCATTGGAACCCTTCTCCCCTTTTAGCTTCTTGAGGTCATTCTGATTGAAGGAATAACTCATGCTGAACCGCCATGATGAACCAGTCTTACGGAACAGTCGTCCGTTGTCAACAACCTCGAAACGATTGATGCGGCGGCCCAATGAGTCGGCTGCATAGGGATCCCATGTACTGCTGTAGTTGATGCCCAGTTTCTTGAACAAGGTAGTACGTCCACTAATCGAAACCGGAGAAAAATTGACCGAGTCCTTGGTCACGTCATAATTGCCCGAGATAGTAAATGATTCCAAAATGGGGATTTTCTTCACCCCTGTAATAGTGTCAGAACTAGACGGTACCTTGATTTCCAAATTGTTGGCAAAGCTATAAGTCAATAGCCCCTGTTGGGTTTGCGAAGGTGTGCCATATAGAGCTCTGCCATACTTGTTGTAAATCTGCTCCTTGCCATTACCGTCAACGTATGAACCATAAATGCCCCATTTGGGATCACCGAAGTTGGGACGATAGGAAAAACCAATGGTTGGAGTGAAGACATGACGGATGGCGCGGATGGGACCTTGGGCAAAGTTGACCATACCATAGATTTTCGTGGTGAGGTTGGTACTTGCGCTGAAGTCCACCAAGTTGCGGAAGCCATGAATGGTGTCCGTCTGCAGATGCCCCGTCGAGTCGCTGTCATGTATCCATTGCTGCTCGATGTGCTTGAAATACATGTAGTCGTTCAACGTCAAGGAGTTGGTCCAAGAGAAATGTTTGAACAACTTGATGGTGGCATTGATAGGTAACCTGTGAGAGACACCCATTTGCACATGGTCGCGGAAAAACATTCGGGCCCACTCTCCGAAATTGTCGCTGAAACCATGGAAAAGCACCGTGTCCACATCGTTGATATAGGCCTTTCCATTCATCGTATAACTCATGCTCATGCTTTGGTACCAGTGTTTCTTGCCTGTCTTACCGACATTCTTCAGAGGATAGAACGTGTTGACTGACAAAGTGAGCTCAGGCAAGGAAGCCGTCACCTGCCGAGTCATTGTATTCTGACTGTGACTGGCATTAAGAGTGAGGTAAACCTTACTCGCAAAATTGGTCTGATAGCTAATGCTTGATTGGAAGGTATTGCTCAGCTGATCGTTAGTGGTTTGTGCGTTGTACTTGTTGAAGTTGGAACTCACAATATTGACGTTGGCCGAGAAGCTCCGTTTGGGGTGGGCTTTGGGGTCTTGCTTGTGTGTCCACTGTATCTTGAAGTCGTTACTTTCCTGATAGTCGGCGGCACCTTTCGTACCTATCTTATTAACAGCGAAGCCCAAAGCCATCGAGCCATTAAATCTGTATCGTTTGTTGTAGCGAAACGTCGGCTTGATGCCCCATGAACCACGCGTGTAGATGTCGCCCAGAACCTGCAAGTCATAATAGTCGTTGATGGCCCAGTAATAACCACCGTTTTCAAGATAGAAGCCTCGATTGGCCGACTCACCATAGGTAGGAATGATGAGACCCGATTTCTTGCCTTTTGTATTAGGAATGATGGCGAAAGGCAAGGCCAATGGCAAAGGAACGTCTGAAATGGTCATGTAAATGGGTCCCGTGACTATTTTATCATCAGGGATGACCTTAGCCTTGGTGAACTTGAACTGGTAATGCGGGTGTTCCTTAAGGTCGCAGGTGGTATAACCGCCCGTGCGGATATTGATGGTGTTGTCGTCCATACGCTTGACGCGCTCGCCATGCAGGTAACCCCCTTGTTCCTCAGTCCAAACCTTAGTGATGATGCCTTTCTTAGACTTGAAATTATAATTCATCTCAATGGCTTCGAAAGTCGATTCACCTTGTGTGAAGACGGGCCGCCCTTGGATTTTACCTAATGAATCTGTGATGCCTCGAGCTATACAGGTGCTGGTCTCCAGGTCGAATTCAAGGTAATCAGCCTTGAGGGTGATATCATCATATTTGGCTTCAGCGTTGCCGAAATAATAGATTTTCTTTTTGTTCATGTCACGATACGACGAATCGGACGCCGAGCAAATCACCTTCGTCTCAATGGCCGATTCCGAACGTTTCGACTTGCGTCGGGGTTTTATTTGTACTACCGTATCTTGACGCAATGAATCCACTGGAAGACTGTCGGTGGAGAAAGTCAAAGAATCGGAAATAGCAAGGCTATCCAAAGGGAAAACCAAGGAATCAGCAATGGATAGGGCAACCGTGTCAGATGGGATGGAGTCCAAAGCCAATGTTATCGTATCAACAATACGTTCATTGACAATAGCAGTACTGTCAATTTTCGATACTTCGAAATCGTGGTTATCTTTCTCAGTATGAGATAATTGCTTACAACCATAAAACAACACGACCATCATGGCGAGCCAAGAAAAGGCTGCCTTGCGAAAATAATTCTTATGTGCCGTGCGTTTTGTCAAAGTGAAAACAATTACTTTTGTGCGATTGAATCACGCTGCAAAGATAGTTTTTCTTCGCGCATTAATAAACGAATCAATATGATAGAACGAAAGATTTCGCGATTTGGTGTTTTAGCCCTCCTTTTTCTGATACCTTTATGGTCCTTTGCACAAAAGGGCGAAAAGATACAAACCATCGTCATCGATGCAGGTCACGGCGGCAAGGATACGGGTGCTTTGGGCAAAGTGACCACCGAAAAGGCAGTCAACTTGGCCGTTGCACTTAAGTTTGGCAACTACATCACGGAGAATTTACCCGATGTGAAAGTGGTTTATACGAGGACCAAAGACAAATTCGTGGAGTTAAGTGAACGCGCTGCCATCGCCAACCGCAACAACGCCGACGTCTTCGTCTCCATCCACTGCAACTCCACTGAGACGGCCAACTCTGCCTATGGTGCGGAGACTTTCGTCATGGGTGAGTCGAAAAACGAGAAAAACCTCGCTGTGGCAAAGAAAGAAAACGCAGCTATCTTATTGGAAGACAACACCGATGCCTACGACAACTTCGACCCTAACAGCACCGAAGCCTATATCCTCTTTTCGCTCTCGCAAAGCCTTTACCAAAACCAGAGCCTCGATTTGGCAGGCAAGGTGCAAAACCAATTTGGCAAAAAAGTGGGTCGCCACGACCGCGGTGTCCAACAAGCGGGATTCCTGGTACTTTGGAAGACCTCTATGCCTAGCATTTTGGTAGAGTTGGGCTTCATCAACAATACCAAGGAAGAGCAGTTTCTCAATTCGGAGAAAGGACAAACCCAAATGGCATTGGCACTCTACCGCGCTTTTGAAGAATACAAGCATGAGTTTGAAGCTGAGAACCACATCTCCAACAAGCCTGAGACTCAAGATGATCAACCTGCTTCTTCCATTGGAGATACCTACTTCTCTGTTCAGTTTTCTACTTTGAACAAGAAAGTGCCTGTTACAGACAAGTCGTTCAAAGGAGTGAAAGAAGTGGAGTATTACAAGTATAACGGTGCATATCGCTACATTTCAGGCCGTTTCTTGACCAAAGCCGAAGCCGTGGCACGTCAGAATGAAGTACGCAATTTAGGCTTTAAGGATGCCTTCGTCATCGCCTTCGTCAATGGCGAGCGCGGCACGATCAAACAGGCTGAGGAGGCGCTGAAGAAATGATGCATGTAGGGCTGTCACATCGTGGCAGCCGCATAATGCAATTGCGATATGCGGCTGCCGTGGTACGACAGCCCTACACATCCATTACCAAACCGGAAAACTAATCACCTTATCGTTGCTGCCAGCCACAAGGCCGAAGCCGTTCTTCACATTGGAATAAACGCCAGCAGGCTCGCTGTAGTATTGTGATAGGCTATTGCCCGAAGTGATGGTCGTGTAATAATTGTATGCCCCTTCAGTCAAATGCCGCAACTTGATTTCAACGAAGGCATTGATGCTGTCGTTGGCCTTGAAAAGCGTATTGGTGACCATGGGGATTTCCATCCGATAGCTGCCTCCATCAAAGGTGGCGTCGTTGAAGGTGCTTCTTGAACGGTTGGTCAAGCCGACGTCGATGCCGAACTGGTCTTCCAATTGCACCGTTGAGGTGCCGATGATGGGGTCGTTGAAATAGACTTGGTGTAACTCAGCGGGCTGTTCATGATGTTCCAAACCATCGGGGAAGGTCCAGTCGCCTTCCGTGCGCATCGATGCTTCAAGGCAATAAAGATCCAACGCGCCGGGATTAGGGTCTGTGATTTCTATCGTGACGGTGAGGTGTTTTCGGTAGTTTTTCAGCCATACCAATATGGTTGAGTCAGTGCCAGGTACGGGAACATTATAGCCGCTCGCGCTCGTAGTGTCCCACTTCGTGAGGCGGGCATCTTCAAAACTACCTATGGGCTCATTCGGTAAAGCCTCAGAACTACCTTCTATCTCGTCAAATCCAGGTGCCGTCACGCTGATTTTGACCACATCGCCGATTTGTGGCACATAATCGTGGGTGAAATAATAACTGACAAAGAACATAGGGGGATTCAGATAGTCATAATAGGTTGTGTCACCGTTCAGCTGCATCTCGCCTTTGCTTACGCCGTTTACGAAAAGAAAGGCTTGTGTGCCCTCTGGCATAGCGTAGTCAGTGATGGTGTCGAAAACGAAGTCACTTTTGTAAACCACCGCCTTGATGGGCTCGCCAGGGACTGCGATGCAGTTGACAACCAATTGTGGGTCAACATATTCGCCTTTGAATTTCAGAGGTTTGGTGCAGGCTGAAAGCAGTGTCGCAAAAACGAGGATTGATAATGCTATTTTAGTGGTTTTCATAATACTCAGAATTTATAACTGTAAGACACTGAAGGAATAATCGGGAAGATGCTGACCTGTTGCAGCTCTGGCAGCCCTGTGTTTTGGTCATAGCCACGAATGACGATGAAGGGGTTCTGTCGGTTGTAGACATTGTAGATGCTGATGTTCCACACGCGCTCGCCGTGTTTCTTCTGCTTGCGGAAGTTCATGCCGAGGTCGAGGCGGTGATACACAGGCTTCCTGAAGTTGTTGCGTTCGACATAGCCGATGATAGGCGTCCCGACAACACTGCCACCATATTGTGAATAATAGGTGATAGGAATACCCGGATAGGCTTGTGTGGGCAAGGTGCCACAATTGCCGCTGCTGATGACCCAAGTGCCACTGATATCGAAGCGGTCGCTGAACTTGTGCTGCACGGTGATGCTGAAATCGTGGCGGCGGTCATACTTGGCGGGGAAAGAATTGCCGTTGTTGATCACCATGCCTTCGCGGTCGAATTTGCGCATGGAACGCGCCCAGGTGTAGCCAACCCAGCCCGTGGTCTTGCCAAACGAACGTTGCACAAGCAGTTCCACACCGTAGGCCCAGCCTTTGCCCATGTTCACCTTGTCCTCCCAGCCCTGGCTGGTGCCAAAGAACGAGGTGCCGTCCTTGTATTCCAACACATTGTCCATTGTCTTGTAATAGCCTTCAAGCGAGATGTCGAACAGGTTGGGTAACTCATAGAAGCCGCCAAGCGAGAACTGGTGTCCACGTTCGGGTGCAATCCGTGCCGTGACGGGCACCCAGAGGTCGGTGGGCATGGTGATGTTGCTGTTGGATAGCAGGTGGATGTATTGTGTCATGTAGGCATAACCCGCCTTGAGTGAGAAATGAGGCGCCACCATAGCGCTCATGCTGAAGCGGGGCTGCAACGAGTGGTAGAAGTTGCCTTGCACCGCAAAAGCGGAATAGTGCAGTCCGACATTCATCTTGATGGCTTCGCTGAGCGTGATGTTGTCCTCGACATAGAGCATGGCTTCGTGGGCATGCACGTCGCCCGTGTTGGCCACGGTGTCCGTGTTGGCTTCCGCTTCGGTGAAGTTGATCTTCATTGATTGCACCTCGGGACGGAAGAAATGATAGGTGTAGCCGCCTCCGAAGCGGATGTCGTGCCTTGGGTTGGGCGCATAATGGAAATCGGTGCGTGCCGTAAGGTCATGGATGCCTGAATGGAAGTTCATGGCCATCTCGTCGGTCGAGGTGTAGGTGTTGGGCTTGAACTCCTCGTAGGTGTAGTTTTGGTCCATACCGAGATCGTGGCGGTATTGGGTGTAGCTCACGGAGGCATCCATGAAAAGCTGTGGCGACATGATGTGGTTCCAACGCAGCGCGCCCACCTTGTTGCCCCATTTCCAGTTGAGGCCAAGTTTCTCGTGGTCGGCGTACATGTCCTCATAGGCGTAGTCCCATTTCACATTGGCGTAGATCTTGTCGTCGCCGCTGTACCAACTCAAATAGAGTCGGTCTTTGTCCGAAATCTTCCAGTTGAGCTTGGCATTGAGGTCGTAGAAATAATAGCCCAACGAGAACTTGTCGATGCTCGGGTCGGCCAACTTCCCGATGAGGCCGTAAAGGTTGGTGAGGGCATCGGAATAGGTGCGGCGAACCGACAGGTTGAACGAGAGTTTATCTTTCACAATCGGGCCTTCCAGGTTGAGTTTTGAAGAAATCAGGCCGATACTGAAGTTGCCGTGATATTTCTGCATGTCGCCGTCTTTCATGCGCACATCCACCACTGAAGAGATGCGCCCGCCATAACGCGCTGGGAAACCACCTTTGTATAAGGTGACATTTTTCAGCGCGTCGGGGTTGAAGACGGAGAAGAAACCGAACATGTGATTAACATTGTAGAGCGGCACGCCGTCCATGAGGAGCAGGTTCTCGTCGGGACCACCGCCACGCACATAGAGTCCAGCCGAGCCTTCCGAGCCGTTCTGCACGCCCGGCAACAGCTGGATGGCTTTCAGCACGTCGGCTTCGCCCATCAGGGTCGGAATACTTTTGATTTGCTTGATGGGAAGCTCTATGATGCTCATCTGGGGATTGTTGGCGCCCACCGTAGCGCGGTTGGCCTCCACCGTGACTTCCTGCAACTGGATGTTGCTGCTCATCTTCACCGTGATAAGGGTGTCGGCAACCAAGTTGAAAGCTTGATTCACAGCGTCATAACCCACAAAGGAAAATTGCAGGTCAACGGGACCTTCGTCCAAGGTCAAGGAATAATAGCCGTAATTGTTGGTGGCGCAACCTTGTCTGGAGTTGCGGTCAAGGATAGTCGCCCCAATCAAGGTCTCGCGGCTGGCGGCATCCATCACATAGCCGCTGATGCAGTGCTTCTGTGCCATCGCCGACAACGACAGCAGCAGAAGGAATAAAAAAGGAATTGTTTTGCGCATGAGTTTGGATTGGTTAATTGTCAATCTAACCCCTATACCTAGTATATTATTGTCTGAAACGGCAAAATAATTATTTGGGTGCATTTCCAATGGTCAGCAATCTTCCCCGATGGTTCTGGCTATGGGTGGTTTATTCAGTTCGCCTAAACATCTCTTTCTTGTGGATAGGTTATACACCCTCCTTCATTTATCGCTCTCCCAACTGCTCATCCCGCCATGCAGCACCCTCCACCGCCGCATTTGCTCATCGAAGGCCTCCACCGAGTCCTTTTTCAGGCTGTCGGCAAGTTCCTTACCGCTTTGGGTAAGGGTTTTGGTTGGCTCCTTTTGGTCACTTTGATGGCATCCCGACAGCAGCAGGATGGTCACCACAAAAACCAAACTGAAAAACCTTCTAATTCTCATAAGTTATTAACAATCAAACTTTAGCCCTTTTAGTCGTACTTGAGTACTACAGCCTAAACATCACCGTACCCACAATAGGCCTGTTGATGCGCAAAGGATATCCCATATACTGCGCCGTATAATCCTTGTCGAAATGGTTCAGCAAGCCATAACCTGACGAGATCTTGAAGCAAATGTCGTTGTATTGGATTCCGATACCGAAATTCCACGACAGACCAATCCAATGCCATGTGGGTTTCCCGCTGTTTTCAAGCGGACTCCCAAAGATATAGCTGCCGCTTCCTGATATGACTCCTGAAGCATCCGTTT
>JAEEGF011082056.1_pt1 | contig 18963 bp, 15 predicted proteins | sample 9134171 | NCBI WGS metagenome assembly JAEEGF01 (sample SAMN16246542, study PRJNA631951) | gut metagenome | biome: gut microbiome; feature: rumen; material: AP-attached | host: Bos | place: Iran: Karaj | collected 2018-10
GAGCGGACAGTCAGGTTTGTATGTCCGCTTGGCGTGGGGGCGCACCTGGAACACTGGGGCGTGGCACCCGAAAAAATCATTGAAATGGATTGGGAGGAAAGTTTCTCTCCCAAACCCGGCTGGGAAATCCACTGCCTGCCGGCGCAGCACTTCTCCGGACGCGCACTCAAGCGCAACCCAACCCTCTGGGCCTCCTTCCTGCTGCGCACACCCTACGGGAGCATTTTCGCCGGCGGGGACGGAGGCTACGGCCCGCACTTTAAGGAGATCGGACAACGGTTCCCGGATATCGGCCTGGCCATTTTGGAGAACGGGCAGTATGACGAACACTGGTCCCACCTGCACACCATGCCACGGCAATTGGGTCAGGAGGCGCTGGACTTGGGCGCAAAAAAACTGATCACCATCCACCATTCCAAATACGCGCTGGCGCACCATCCTTGGGACGAACCGCTGCATAACGAAGCGGCAGTACGGGACGGGCTTCACATTCCGCTCATCACCGCGCAGCTTGGGGAGATAACTGAAATTTAGAATTTGAAGGCGGCCCCCAACAGCAGGCTGCCCGGAATTTTCCGGAAGACGGTGGTGGAGGTGTAAATGGCGTTCATGCTGATTTGCTCCCACTCGTTTTTGTTGAGGTTGAGCAGATTGATTCCCTGCAGCCATATTTCGACATGTTTGAAGCTGTAGGTGACGGAAAATCCCAAATCCCACAGGTCACGCTCGCCGCCGTAGAGCAGGGTCTGCATCATGGAGTAATTGCAGTAGACGTAGCCCTTCCAATGGTCATGGGCGTAGCTGCATTTGGCCTTGCCGCTCCACTGCCATGACCGGTTGTCAAGGGAGACACCCTCATATTTGCTGTCCGAAAAACTGACCTTGCCGCCCAATTCCCCGTTAAAGCGGCTTTTGCTGTGGCTGGCAAGTGTCAGGCCGCAGGAATATGAGTCCGATAAGAGCCTCATTGCCGTGCCGTTGACCTTCCCGTCCTGATTGGATTGGGCATAATCTCCGGACAAACGCAGCAGAACAGGGATGAAGCCAAGCTCCTGTGAGAAATTCGTCCCGAAAGAGAGGAAGGAGGACTCCCCCTTGTTGTCATAGCTGTTGATGCCCAGCAATCCCTCCTGATAACTGCTCGCCATCGCCAAACTCTGGCTTGAAATATAACTGGCAAATACGGTAACGGAACTTCCGTAAAACTGGTTATTGAGATAATAGTGCATGTTCAAACTGTATTTTTCGCTGAAGGGGTCCGTGATGTGTGAGCCGCCATAGAGGTTGCTGTAGGAGGTGATGATGGTGTCGCGCAGCAGTAGGGCGAAATCGATGGGGCTTTTGCCGTTGCTGGCGGAAAGGCTGAGAAAATGGGTGGGCTTGAACATGAACTGTACATTTGCCGAGGCGGACAGGTATGGGGTGAAACCGTTTTCCATATCCTGCACATCGGTCTGCCAATAGTCGGCCACCGCCTTCATTTTTAGCGAATATTGGAAAAGACCATCCCTTTTGTTCAAGGAAAGGCCGGCGGAATAGATCTCCTCCTCCATGAAATGGTACAGCTCCTCATAATGGAAATCCTTGCGGACATGCTCCCAGGCGGCATTGGCGTTCAGCTTTATCCGGGAGGTGAGCGGACGGGCGTAGTTGACATCCGACTTGATTGAGAGCTGCTGCTTGCGGGTTCCGATATAGAGGCCGAGGCTGTCCCCGTACAGAGTGTAGTCCACGGGGAGGATTGCCGTATCCGTCCACCATTGCTGCCGCACAGTATGGTCGGTCAGACGGAGTGATATATGCGGTGATACCAGCCCCTTCCCCACCTTGGCGTTGGAAAGCAGCTCCTGCCCGAAGTTGAAATCATGTGTGCTGTCGTTGGTGAAGACATTCAGATTTTTCACCAGCCCCCGGTCGTTCTGCCGATAGTCCGAAAGCGAGCCGGTAAAGGAGCCCTGCGTCAGGGAGGAGAACTCCCACCTTTTGTCCGGCTGGTAGAAAAGGCTTACACTGCCGTTCAACATGCCGCTGCCGGTCTTCCGAGCATTGCTGTGCAGGTTGTACGCCTGCGAGCCTGTATATATCTGCCTGGAGAGATTCTCGTACTTCATCATGGAGGCGTTGCCGGTGAAACGGCTTTTGACCTTGAACTTTTCGGAGGGGTAATAGGTCGCATTGACCGAGAAGAGCCCCTTGTCCGACTGGTACATGTTGGAGGCTGGGAAGGCAAGGCTCAGCAGACTGCCGCCTCCGGAAAGCCCCATGTTGCCTTCGCTCAAGCTGTTGTCCAACTCCAGGAAATTCTCCAGATAATCCATTAAGGAAAAGACCGGTTTGTCCAGATTGTTTGCGGAGAGCATGGCCGAAACCGTCCAATTGTCCCGCCTGTGCAGCAGGGACCCTCTGGCCTCATACGCCCTGGTGATTCCGGCGGAGAGGCGGAGCTTGCCGCTGGTCGTGCCCTTCCGGTTGGTTTTGATGTTGAGTGCGGTCTGGTTCCGGTCCCTGAACTCCTCCACCAGGCTGGAGCCTTTGTAGTTCATCAGAATCTCGGCACTCTCCACCGCATCGGCGGGCAGATTGTTCAGCAGCACGTCGCCGCTGCCGGAGGAAAAGATGTCCTTGCCGTCCAGCAGCACCTTGTCCACCTGCTTTCCTGCATAGGAGACATCGCCGTTTTCGGAGACCTCCATGTCAGGAATCTTGTTCAACACCTCGCCGGCCGTCTCCTCCGTGCCGTCCTTGAAATAGTCCGTGTTGAACTTCACCGTGTCGCCATCCACACTGACACCGAAAAATTTGCCCTTAACCTTCACCTCCTTCAGGGACTTCACATCCTCCTCCAGCACAAAGGCATAACTATGCTTCGCAGGATCCAGCTCCTGCCGCAGCTCCTTGAACCCGACGCAGCGCACAACCACCCAGTTGCCCTTGGTCACCTCCACATTCATCCTGAACTTCCCTTCATTGTCGGTGATGGCGTAGGCTTTGGGGCTTCCGCCGGTGATTTCCCCTGCATATACAAGCACCGTGGTGTACGGGACCGGCCTCTGCTGTTTGTCTGTCACCTTCCCGACAATCTGCGGAAAGGCGGCAACCGCCCACAGCAGCAGCATTGCGGCAAAAAGAATCCGTTTCATGCGCTAATTGTTATTGTTGAAATCTATCCTGAAACCTCCGCTAGGAACAGCGCCATTATTCCTTTTGCTGCGCTTTATTTCCTCCATCTCCGCCCGTGTCACCTTAGTTCCCTTGTCGGGAGGGGCAAGTGCCGGAGCCTGCTCAAGTGCCTTCAGGTCATCCTGCATGACATAACTCTCTATCATGTAATCCAACTGCACAATGATGCCAGGAAGCCCGCCGTATCCGGCAGGTCCGATGGGCAACGGTGTTTCCGGAGAGAACCATGCGACAAGAATTTCGCTGGTGTCCCCCTTTTTGACAGCTTTCGTACAGAGCCGTCCGGCTATCATCCTGGTCTCATTCCTTATCTCCCACTCAATCGGCGCAATAGTATCTTCAACAATAAATGTCTTTCCCAAGCATTCCTCCTGAACCACTTTGGTCCCTGTAGCCAAATCATAATAAATGTAATTCAGGTCATTTTTAACCGACCCTTCCTCCAATTTACGGAACATGACCTTGCCGTCAGAAAAAACAAGCCTGTAAACGGACTTGCTTTCCGACATCGCTTTTAACATCTTTTCCATAATGGGATCAATTTCCTTTTTTTCTTTGCGGTAGGCTTTTTCCATATAACCGCTGGACTGGCTGACATAGGTGCATTCAAAACCGTATTGTGCGCAAACGCTGGAGGCGGCGCACAACAGAAGCATGGCAAGCATTAAATTAAGTTTTCGCATATCCACTTTTTTTTAAGATAACGCATATAAGGTGCAATTATTGCCCGAAACATAACATCGGATGAAAAAATGACAAAAACATTCCGAAAAAAGCGGCGTATTTGAGACTGTTTCCGCAGGAACACAATAAATCACACATATATATCACTGTAATATAAACCATTAAAAAAAAACAAAAAAAATACAAAAAAGTATTTTGCTGTCCCGAAATTTAGTACTTTTGCATTTTGAAATTTATATAAAAAGATAATTGGATATTAAATAGATTTAAAATGGCAAATCATAAGTCACAATTAAAAAGAATTAGGGAAAACGAGAAGAGAAGATTAGTCAACCGCTACTGGGGTAAAACCATGCGGAACGCCATCAAGAAGATTCGCACCACACACGATGTGAACGAAGCAAAGAACAACCTGCCGAAAGTGGTTTCTTTGATTGACAAGGTCGCCAAAAAGGGAATCATCCATAAGAACAAAGCCGCCAATCTGAAGTCCGGCCTGATGATTCACATTAACAAAATGGCGTAAGAAGTATTGAATTTTTTCATTGGTTTAAATTGTTTGGAACCGGGTTGCGCTCGCAGTCCGGTTCTTTTTTTGTGCCCTTTTCAGAAGAATAAAAAAAAAGGAGAATCCTACCGGATTCTCCTCTGGAGCGGAAAACGAGACTCGAACTCGCGACCCCGACCTTGGCAAGGTCGTGCTCTACCAACTGAGCTACTTCCGCCTGTTTTTTCTGCCAATGGTGGTACCTCGGGCGGGACTTGAACCCGCAAGGCCAAATGGCCACGGGATTTTAAGTCCCGCGTGTCTACCAATTCCACCACCAAGGCGAATAATCAACTCTCAAATAACATCGGTCAAAACCGAATGCAAAAGTACAACAAATACGAATACAAAACAACTTTTCCCAAAAAAAAATTATCATGGCCATTATTTTTTGTGTATCAGAAATTTACATCTCTGCAACACATCCTTTCACAGGAATCTCTGTCCGTTTGGCACCCGATATTTCGCACAAAACGGCATTTTTTTCCGCATTTTTTGACAAAATGCAAAAAAACAGCAAAAACAGGAAAAAGGTATTTGAAAAAGTTGTACTTTTGCATCCCACCGAAACAAAGAGTTATGGAGGATAAAATTTACTTCAAACAATTTGATATTGAGTTTGTTAAATTGCCTTTAGGGGTAAGCGGATTCACATTGGAGGTGGACAAAAGGTTCTTTGAGAAGCATACCAACGATGAAATTTCGGATGCGGATGTGGACATCCGGCTCCAAATTGAGAAGAACGAACGTTTCATGCGCTTCGAATTTCATCTGACGGGAAACATCACGCTCACATGCGACATCTGCCTGGAGAAACTTGTTTGTCCGGTGGAGGTGACAGAGACATACACGCTTCGGAGAGCGGAAAATGATGAACCGCCATCGGAAGATGAGCATTTGATCCTCCTTTCACCTGAGGCCTACGGTTACAATGTGGAGCAGCTTGTGTATGAAATGATATACTCAGCAGTGCCGATGCGCAAGGTGCATGAGGATTTTCCCGGGCAACATTGCGACCAACAGATGCTGGATTTGTTGGAAGCGCATCAAAAAAGTAAAGACAATACAACCTGCGACCCGAGATGGGAAGCACTTAAAGATTTGAAATTATAGAGTATTAAACTAGTTTAAAAATAAAAGTTATGCCGAATCCAAAACGTAGACACTCAGCAATGAGAAGAGACAAGAGAAGAACACACGATAAGGCAATCGCTCCACAACTGACCACCTGCAGCAACTGCGGCGCCGCAGTGCAATACCACAGGGTTTGTCCGGAATGCGGATACTACCGTGGGGAACTGGCCATTGAACCTAAAGCCGCCACAGAGGCCTAAACGGTTCAGCACATCTTCTTTCACCAAAAGACGGAACCGCCCATTCGGGTTGTTCCGTCTCTTTTTGTGTTAAGGGACAAAAAAAGGAGGAACAGTGTTCCTCCTTTTTGGCGGTGCGGACGAGGCTCGAACTCGCGACCCCATGCGTGACAGGCATGTATTCTAACCAAGCTGAACTACCGCACCGTTTTGGTGTTGCAAAAGTAGCACTTTTCCAAATACGCAACCCACATTTGATGAAACTTTTTTTTATTTTTCAATAATTTGGTTTTCAATTAATTTAATATTAATACAAAAACTGATTGCCAAATATCACACCGGAATGACACCATCTTTTGGAAGAAAAATAAAAAAAAGGCTGCCATTTTGCAGCCTTTACTATTCCAAAAGAATTCTATGCCTTAACTATTCGGCACAGGATTCGGTCATCACCTTGATGTGGTCATTCAGCACCTCCACCACACCGCCTTTCAGCGTGAAGTGTCTGGTCTCGCCGGCAACCTCCATCTTGGCTTTGCCGTTACCAAGCGCGGCAATCAGCGGAGCATGTCCCTTCAGGATTTCAAACAATCCGTCCGCACCCGGCAACTGTAATAGGGAAACCTGGTCCCAACACAGTTCTGTTTCTGGAGTGATAATGTCTACCCTCATCGCTTACATTATAATTATAGGGTTACTTTTCACTTTCAGCCAGCAGTTTCTTGCCCTTTTCAATGGCCTCCTCAATGGTGCCGACCAAGTTGAAGGCAGCTTCCGGATATTCATCCACCTCACCGTCCAGAATCATGTTGAAGCCCTTGATGGTATCCTCAATGTTAACAAAGACACCCTTAAGACCGGTGAACTGCTCGGCAACATGGAACGGCTGGGAGAGGAAACGCTGCACACGGCGTGCGCGATGCACCGTCAGCTTGTCCTCCTCGGAGAGTTCGTCCATACCCAGAATGGCAATGATATCCTGCAATTCGTTGTAGCGCTGCAGAGTCTCCTTCACACGCTGCGCGGTCCTGTAATGCTCCTCGCCCACAACATCCGGTGAAAGAATACGCGAAGTGGAATCCAACGGATCCACGGCCGGATAGATACCAAGCGAAGAGATCTTACGGCTCAACACCGTGGTGGCATCCAAGTGGGAGAAGGTGGTTGCAGGCGCCGGGTCTGTCAAGTCATCGGCAGGAACATAGATGGCCTGCACGGAGGTGATGGAACCTCTTGTCGTGGAGGTGATACGCTCCTGCATCACACCCATTTCCGTCGCAAGGGTCGGCTGGTAACCCACCGCAGAAGGCATACGTCCCAACAATGCGGAGACCTCGGAACCGGCCTGTGTGAAACGGAAGATGTTGTCCACAAAGAAAAGGATGTCACGTCCGGTGGAATTTTCGTCACCATCACGGTAGTGCTCGGCAACAGTCAGGCCTGAAAGAGCCACACGGGCACGGGCCCCAGGAGGCTCGTTCATCTGCCCGAAGACAAGAGTGGCCTGGGATTTCTCCAGTTCGCTCTTGTCAACCAGGCTCAGATCCCAACCGCCCTTTTCCATGCTCTCCATGAATTTGTCGCCATACCTGATAACGCCAGATTCAAGCATTTCACGCAAAAGGTCGTTACCTTCACGGGTTCGCTCGCCCACACCGGCGAACACCGACATGCCGGAATACTTCTTTGCAATGTTATTGATCATCTCCATAATCAGCACGGTCTTGCCCACACCGGCACCGCCGAACAATCCGATTTTACCTCCCTTCATGTAAGGCTCAATCAGGTCAATCACCTTGATGCCGGTATACAGCACCTCGCTTGAGGTGGAGAGGTTCTCAAATGTGGGGGGATCGCTATGGATGCTCTTGTATCTGTCGGTCTGCACCTGATCCATGCCGTCAATAGTTTTGCCAATCACGTTCAGCAGACGACCGTTAATGTTGGTGGCCGGCATACGGATTGTATGGCCTGTGGCCACAACCTCCATTCCACGGTGCAAGCCGTCCGTGGAGTCCATGGCTATGCAGCGCATGGTGTTCTCACCGATATCCTGCTGGCACTCGAAAACGATGACCTCGCCGTTTTCACGGGTCACCTCCAATGCGTCATAAATGCGGGGCAGCTGCTCCTGCGAGTCAAAGGTTACGTCAACAACGGCACCAATTACCTGCGCAATTTTGCCGATTACTTTTTTATTCTCTTCCATTAGCTTGTTATTTAAGCATTTAGTATTATTCTAAAAAACGGTTTTCAGATTTACAAAGTAACACATTTTTTCAATACCATCCTCTGTTTTTTCCAACTTTTTTTTATTTCCACATTGGATGGAATCCTATTGCTTTTTTACGGATATTTGCATTTTGATTTTGACAATGCAAATGAACCGCCAAATACTGCACGGAACCATCATCCACGGAGACCGTATCGGCCGCACAATAGGCTTCCCGACCGCCAATCTGCAGACAACCGACCCGTTGCCAGAAAGAGGGGTCTACGTGGCCCGCATGACCTGGGATGAGGGGCAAGGATTCGGAATGCTGAATATCGGCACGCGTCCGACTGTTGGTGGCGCTACCCTGCGGGTGGAAATGCACCTGCTTGATTTCCAAGGAGACCTATACGGAAAGAGGGTTTCGGTCCGGCTGCTGCATTTTCTGCGCAGGGAGATGAAATTTGCCGGCACGGAAACGCTCAGGCGGCAGCTGATGGCTGACCGTCGGCAGACAGAGGACTATCTCCACGAACATATTTGGAACGACAAAACTGAAGACAATGAATAGGCACCTTCTGATAACAATTATCATCCTATGCACCGTAAGCGTACAGGCACAACTCTTTAAGGGAGGAGTGGAATTGGGGCTGCTCGCCTCCCAAGTGGACGGCGACAACATGACAGGCTACCACAAGCCCGGATTGCACGCCGGTGCATTCACCTATGTGCCGTTACGGGAGGACAACCTGCAGCTGCAAACCGGAATTTATTACATGCAGAAAGGCTGCAAAGCCACCAATACAAGATCGACGGGCGAACTGAACACATACCATATGACCCTGCACCAGATCGGAATGCCCTTTATGATCCGGTTTAACTGCCAGAAACCATACCGGTTTGAAGCCGGGTGCTTAATGGACATCATGCCGATTATCCGTATCCGGATGAATGGAGACCTGTACGAATTCAGGCCGGGAGATAAAGATTATGAAGACTTTAATTTGTTTGAACTGGCCGGTTTCTGCGGAGTGCAATGGCAACGGGACGAACATTGGGGGGCACACCTGCAGTTCATGTATTCCCTCACCCCTATCGGAAAAAGCCATTACATAAGCAGCGGATTGAGGAACAACAGCCTTCTATTAAAAGTATCCTATACATTCTAACATAAAGACCATGAGCAAGATTTTGATTATCGGAGGAGTGGCAGGCGGGGCAAGCCTTGCCGCACGGTTGCGCCGGTTGGACGAACAGGCGGAAATAATCCTGATAGAAAAAGGGCCGCACATCTCCTACGCCAATTGCGGACTGCCATATTATATCGGAGATGCGATTCCGCAACGTGAGAAGCTGTTTGTGCAAAGCGTAAGCGGTTTTTCACAGCGTTTCAATATTGACATTCGCACGCTTTCGGAGGCCGTTCAAATCATCCCGGAACGTAAAACCGTCCGCATCCGGCAGACGGAAACCGGCGAAACCTATGAGGAAAACTACGACAAACTGCTGCTCTCCCCCGGAGCGAACCCGATAGTGCCCGATTTGCCGGGCATCCGGAGCGAAGGCATATTCACGCTGCGTGATGTCACCGATACTGACCGCATAAAACAGCACATGCGGCAGCATAACGTGGAGGATGCGGTTGTGGTCGGCGGCGGATTCATCGGACTGGAGATGGCTGAAAACCTCACCATGGCCGGACTGGAGGTCCATCTGGTGGAGAAGGCTCCACAGGTAATGACACCTCTTGACCCCGAAATGGCCAACTTCATACACCAGAAGATGTACGACAACGGCATCAGCCTGCATCTGTGCTGCGGAGTCACCGCCTTCGAGCCGGACGGCCCAGCCATCAGGGTGCATCTGGACAACGGCACGGAGATCAAGACCTCCATGGTGTTGCTATGCATGGGTGTGCGCCCCAACACCGCACTGGCCGAAGCGGCCGGACTGCGCCTCGGCTCCTTGGGCGGATTTGCCGTAAACAGCCACATGCAGACCTCCGACCCCGACATCTATGCGGTCGGCGATGCGGTGGAGATTCCGCACATGCTGCTGCAACATCCTGTGCTTCTGCCCTTGGCAGGACCGGCGAACAAGGAGGCGCGGATCGCAGCCGACAACATCGCCTTCGGCAACCACCGCCAATACAGGGGGTGCATCGGCACAGCCATCGCCAAAATTTTCGACCTGCACGCAGCAACAGTCGGTCTGAACGAAAAACAGCTGGCAAAAGAGGGTATTCCATACATCGCCTCCCACACCCACTCGGCCTCCCACGCCAGCTACTATCCGGCATCAAAAATGGTTGACACCAAACTGCTGTTCCATCCCGAAAACGGGCAGATTTTGGGAGCACAGATTATCGGCATGCAGGGGGTTGACAAGCGGGTTGAGATGATTGCACAAATCATCAGGCACAAAGGCACAGTGGAGGATCTCTGCGAAACCGAACAGGCCTACGCCCCGCCCTTCGCCTCGGCAAAAGACCCTGTCAACATGGCCGGATTCGTCGCCGAAAACATCCTGCACGACCGCTACCGCATCATCCAATGGGACGAATTGCAGCAGCATGACAAGACCTGCACACTGCTGCTTGATGTGCGCACGCCCGAAGAGTTCCGCATGGGGCATCTCCCGGAAGCTGTGAATCTGGAAGTGGATCATCTGCGGGAAAACCTCGACCGGCTTCCCAAGGACAAGGAGATAGTGATTTACTGTGCCATAGGCCTGCGCGCATATATCGCATACCGCATCCTGACACAGCACGGCTTCACAAACATACGCAGCATTTCAGGCGGGTACAGGACCTACCAGATGGCCGTAAGGAAATTCTGAAACTGTCAGCGGCGCTTTTTAACCGAGAAACCGAACGACCCGAGCTTTTCACCAAGGGCATAATACTTCCCATGTGAATAGGCGATCGGATGGGCATGGTTCAGCTGGAACTCCCCGGTGGTATGGTCCATGAGCCGTTCATCCGCATCAACCGCAACCACCCGTGCAATGAACATGTCATGCGAACCCAGCTCCTTCACCTCAGTCACCCTGCATTCGATGTTCAGCGGGGATTCGGCGATGAGCGGTGCCTGCAACAGCTGCGCCTTTTCGGGGGTAAGATGCATCTCCTTGAACTTGTTGACATCGCGGCCTGATTTCACACCGCACCAGTCGGTCGCCCGGACCAACGGTTCCGTGGTCAGATTCAGGACAAACTCCCCTGAATCGCGAATAATCCGGTGCGAAAAGCGCTCCTTCCGAATAGAGACATAGCACATGGGCGGGTCGCTGCACAACGTGCCTGTCCAGGCCACAGTGAGGATGTTTGGCTGTTCCATGGTGCCGCAGCTGACCATCAGTGCAGGCAGCGGATAAATCAATGTGCCGGGTTTGAAAGCCACTTTTGTCATAACAGCTCTTTTGGATATGCAATGAAATATTTACTGACACTTTCTGACAACATTCTATGGTTCAGATGGTCTGACAATTCCTCCAGCGGACGCACGCGCCCGTCCTTCTCCAGAATGAAAATTGACTCAACCTGCTTGTTGTAGGCGCGGTTTTCCATCTTTCCGGAGGAGAGCATGTAGTCGGACTCCTCTTCGGAAAAAAGAAGCTGCTGCCGTATGGCGGCCATTTTGCTGTCGACAACCTCCTTTGGGAAAGGGGTTTCCGAAAGTTCAATCCGGAACAGGTTGCGATCGCACAACCGTCCCGACAAATCGGAAAGCACCCTGTCCGGACTGTTCCGCCATTGTTTTACCGCATACCAGATGTCACGGTCGTCCAAATCGGCATATCCTGCAAGCAACGCAGGGTCACGCCTGAAATCATCCATGGTGTAGTCCCGTTCAAAAAACAGCTGCATGGAATGCGGCAGGAAAAATCCGGGGCTGCGCTTCCACAAAGTTTTGGCCCGCTGTAGACAAAGTACCAGCATCACCTCCGCCACATGCACTGTCTTATGCAGATAGACCTGCCAGTACATAAGCCGACGGGAAATGATAAACTTCTCAATGGAATACAATGCCTTGACATCCGCCACCAACTGGTTGTCCGCCACATTCAGCATCTTGATGATGCGCTCCGTGCCGATCACACCCTCCGCCACTCCGGAAAAGAAACTGTCACGGGTCAGGTAGTCCAGCCGGTCAACATCCAATTGTCCGGAGACCAACTGGTGCAGAAAACGTTTGGGATAATTGTCCGTAAAGATGCGGATGGCAAGATCGAGCTTCCCCTCATACTGTCTGTTCATCTGCTCCATGAAAAGCGTGGTGAACTCCTCATGCGTCATGGATGGGATGAAGGTCTTCTCCAGCAGGTGCGAAAAGGGACCGTGACCTATATCGTGGAGCAGAATGGCCACCTGTGCCGCCTCATCCTCCGCATCAGTAATTTCCACCCCTTTGTATTTCAAGTTATCCAAGGCCTGACGCATCAGATGGAGCGCACCTAACGAATGCTGGAAACGGGTATGGAGCGCACCTGGGTAGACCATACTGGAAAGACCCAACTGCTGGATATTGCGAAGCCTCTGGAAATAAGGATGCTGTATCAGGTCAAAGACCAGATCGTTTGCTATTGTGATGAATCCGTATACCGGATCGTTGATAATTTTCCGTTTGTTCATCGCCGTTCCCCTCCCATTTTCCGGACATCCGACAAGCTCAAACATACGAAGGTGTTCCTACCTTCCGGAGAAACAGAAGGGAGCGAACATTGGAACAGATCGTGCAGAATTGCCTCCATCTCGGTTTGGGACAACGCAGTGCCGGTACGCACCGCCATAGTGCGTGCAAGGGAACGTGCCAGATTTTCCCTTCGCCCCAACCGCAGGGAGATAAGATTGCACTTGAAGGATTCCAACAACTGTTCCAACAGCTTCTGTACAGGCTGTTCTGTCATATCGGACGGAACGCCGTGTACAATCATGGCATTGCGTCCGAAGGGCTCCATATCAAAACCGATTTTCCTGAAATCGGCCAGCATGTCACGAAGCGTTTCGGCATCCTGTGGGGAAAAGGTGACCGATTCCGGAAAAAGAAGCTGCTGCATAGGAGCAGGCTCCTTTTTCTCCAACTGACCCATAACACGCTCGTACAGGATTCTTTCTGAAGCCGCCTGCTGGTCGATGAGAAGAAGATTGTTTTCATGGCAGGTCACGATGTGGCTGCAGCACCATTGGAACATCGGCACCTCGCCCTTACCCTGAGACGATTCCCCTTCAGGCAGGGCCATCTCCATTTGAGCCGGAGTATCCGATACGGATTCTGTTTCAGAATGCGCATCCCGCAACGATGCATATATCTGCTGCAATGGTTCGGACACCCCTGAAGGCGTATGGCCGGCAGGAATCCCATATCCCTTTTTGGATCCATCCCGCTTTTGGGAATGGAAAGGATTGTAATCAGGATTATAGGAGATTACAGGAGGTTTCGGCACCCCTCCGGTAGGAACCGTGCTGAAATCAAACGGTGAAGGTTCGTCAAATTCGATATGCGAGGAGATGTTGAAACTGCCTATCGCATGGCGTACTGCCGCCCGCAAAAAGGAATAGATAACCTTTTCCTCGCTGAACTTGACCTCAATTTTGGTCGGATGGATGTTGACATCTATTTTGGAAGGGTCCACGTCAAAATAGATGAAATAGATCGGATGATGGTCCGCAGGCAACAGCTCCTCCAAGGCCGAAGTGATGGCATGATGAAAATAGGGATGTCTGAAATAACGTTGGTTCACAAAGAGATACTGTTCACCTTTGGTTTTCCGCGCAGCAGCGGGCGTACCGATAAAGCCCTCTATCCGCGCCACCTGGCTATCCTGCCGGACAGGCAGGAGCTTCTCCTTGTAACTGTTTCCAAAAACATTTACAATCCTCTGCTTTAACACAGCCTTAGGCAGATTATAAACTTGTTTGTCGTTGTGGTACAATGTGAAAGCCACCTCGGGCGTAACTAACACCACCCGCATGAACTCATCCAAAATATGGTTGAACTCCACCGAATCCGATTTCAGGAACTGCCTTCTGGCCGGCACGTTGAAAAAGAGGTTCCGCACCAGAAAAGTGGTTCCCTTCTCACAGGAGCAGGGAGCGTTTTCCCGACAAACCGCCCCTTCAAACAACAGCCTTGTGCCCAAAGCCTCACCTTCAGGACGTGTCTTCAACTCCACATGGGCGATGGAGGCGATGGAGGCCAGGGCCTCCCCACGGAATCCCTTTGTCTGCAGAGAAAAGAGATCTTCCGCGGAGCTGATTTTTGAAGTGGCATGGCGTTCAAAGCAGAGCAGCGCATCCTCCGGGCCCATTCCGCAACCGTCATCGGTAACCTGAATCAGCGTCCTGCCGGCATCCTTCACAATCACATCCACACGCGTGGCACCGGCATCAATGGCATTTTCCATAAGCTCCTTCACCACGGAAGCGGGACGCTGTATGACCTCGCCCGCCGCAATCTGGTTGGCAACCGCCTCAGACAACAAATGAATCCGGTTCATGGCAATCTGGACATGACCAACAAAAGCAGAAACAGGATTAAGGCAAAAATCCACAATCGGTTCAATGGAACCCGCTGGTGCTTTTTCTGCTGTTCCAAACCCTGATGGATACGGTTCCGCATCTCCTGCGCCTTGCGCTCCTCCTCGCTTAATCCTTCAGTATCTCCATCCTGCGTAGCCGGACGGTAATAGCGGGGCTGGTAATTGAACTTGCGATGCTCCCTTTCGGGTATTTTAACAAATAACATATTACGACTATTTTACATTTGGGTTACCAGACAGACCGCATAGGCCGACACGCCCTCGCCACGACCGATAAAGCCGATGTTTTCGGAGGTTTTGGCCTTTATGCTCACATCGGACGGGGAAACGCCCATGACCTCTGCCAGCCTTTGCTGCATGGCCGGGATGTGCGGATTGATCTTGGGTTTCTGAATTACAATTGTGGTGTCCGCATTGGCTATATCCCAACCCTTTTCCCGCACCATCCGGCAGCATTCGCGCAACAGGATTGTGCTGTCAGCACCGGCGTATTTCGGGTCGGTATCCGGAAAATGGTATCCGATGTCACGCAGGTTGAGTGCGCCGAGCAGGGCATCACAGATGGCGTGTATAAGAACATCAGCATCGGAATGTCCTACACATCCCGATGCTGATGCTATATGTACTCCACCTAAAATCAAAGGCCTGTCTTCCGCCAGACGATGGGTGTCAAAACCGAAGCCGACCCTGATTTTCATTCCATTCCCTACTAACGTTGGATGGAAGCCTTCGCGTCAGGAGCATTGATGTCGAAGGAGAGGCTCAAACGAACGGTGTTCTTCAAAGGATGGGTTCCGGACAAGCCGTCCACCGGAAGCACCGCAATGTAAGAGGCGTCAAAGTAGACGATACTGTATTTCAGACCGGCACCAAAAGTGAAGTATTTGCGTGCACCTTTGGTCTTGGCCTCATTGAAATAACCGCAACGGACGGAGAACAGGTCGTTATAGGTATATTCCACACCAACATTGAGGATATACTCCTTAAGTTCCTCACTGATGCCACCGGGGGCGTCAAACCAGGAACGGTACAAGGCATCGATGACAGAAACATCACGAGGATCCTTGGCCGTAATCATGGTTTCAGCCTGATCAACCACCTTGGTGGCCTTGCCGTTCACCGTATCGGTCTTGTAAATGACAGTGCTCGGCACCAACAGTTTGTTGACATCAAACTCGAAAGTCAGTTTGTTGAACTTGTCCACATACATGGTGTAGGCCACACCCAGCCGGAAATTAGCGGGGAGGAAATCCTTTTCCATATCGGTGGAATAGGAAATCTTGTTACCGATGTTGGAAATGGTCAAACCTGCACCAATCAAACTCTTGTACAAGTTGTTTGTCTTCAGTTCGGTCTGATAGAACAACGCCACGTCCGCGGCTCCGGCCAAACCAGGTTTCAAATCGGTGGTGTTGGTGGAGACATTGCTGACCGTGGTCAGGTTGGAATAGATGAACCGACCCGTCACAGCCATGGAGAAGTTGTCGGTCAACTTCCGTGAATAGGCGGCATCCAACGCGAACTCGTGTGGCTTGACATCCTCAATAATGGGATTGCCATCGTAGTCGGTAATATCCATCTCACCCAACGAGAAATAGGTCAGGGAGAGGGAAATGGCATCCAGCGAGGAGAGTTTCAGATGGCCGCTCAAATAGGCCATATAAATGTCCTGCAAGCCCAATCCCAAACCGGCCAACCAAGGGCTGTAAGTTGCGGAAACACCCAATTTGCTTTTGGAAAAGGCATATTTGGCTGCATTCCAATGTTGTGCGTTCATGTCATCCGGAAGGGCGGCACCCACTTCACCCATACCACCGGTACGGGCATCCGGACCCACTTGCAAGAATGAAACGGCGGTTGTCAATGGACGTATCACATCCCCGTTGTAGGATTGTCCATTACTTTTATAACCGGACTGGGCCGTTACCGATGTCATGCAAAACGGGACAACCAATAACAAGAGAAGCCCTGCCGAACGCTTTAATTGCTGTAACATTTGTGTCTGTACCATAATTATTATAATTGAATTATACTCGTTTCCTTTACTAATATTATATCCAAATTTTTGAAGATGAACCTTTTACGGCAAACAACACCGATAGGGGGACACTCCACTGATTTGAACTTGCAAAAGTATATAATTTATGCTTATGAAATATGTAATTTGACATTTTTTTTTCAATTTAAAGAATTACCAGCTTTCCAACCTGTTCCTGAGACTTTCCATCGTCCGTTCGCACAATGATTTTATAGAGGTAGGTGCCTTTGGCTGTCCGGCCTCCGAAATCATCCCGACCGTCCCATTCAATGGGACCGCAGCGGAACGATTCGGCAAATTCCGTATGCAACAGGGTACGGACCAGCTTTCCGGAAACCGTGAACACCTGGATACGCACCTCCAAAGCCTTGTTGACCTGGTTATGTTCAAAATAAAAAGAGGTGTGCGTGGTGAAAGGATTGGGATAGTTCAACAAATGGTCAAGCACCAGATTCTCCTGGTTCGCCACATTGAACCGGATGGTGGCTTCACTGCGGTTGTTCAGCACATCCCATGCCCGCAATGCCAGCGTGTGCTCCCCCTCCGACAAATCGGAAAGCAGATAGCGGATGGTGCCTGCCAGGCTGCTGTTTTCCGCACACTCGTAATAATCATTCAGTATAATCCGGTTTCCCTCATCACCATCCATCACAGCCACAATATCGTGACCAATGCCGATGCCAGCCGTATTAACCCCGTTGTCATCGCTGATTTCAGCCAACAGGGTCGGACGGTTGCCTACCGTCCCACCGCTGACAAACGATTCGTCATTCAGGTACAGACGGATTTCAGGACCGCTGTTATCCGAAATCAGCGTATCACACACTCCTCCTATCAGGACAGAATCAAAACCATTGGCATCCGAACGGACACCCTGGGCATAATAGCTGATTTTACCAAAGCCAAACTCATAATTGATGTCCTTCGGCAGCAGGAACCCGAACCGGAAAAAGCCGTTCACCACCGAAACCTTCCCTTTGTACAAGATGTTTTTCTGCAACGCGAACTCCCGCTCCACGCTGTTGCTATTGTTCAGAAGTGTTTTGACGGTGGCGGACTTGTCGTAGATGGTCGGGTAGAGATACCCGTTGAATTGCGGGTCAACCAGCCCGTCACTTCCACAGACATGACCGCTGACGGTCACATAAGACAATGCCTGCAGAGTATCCCGTAACACTTCGGAAAAACCGTTCACGCTATCCGTCCGCACTTTCCGCTTCGGGAACGCCAACGTCATGGAAGGGTCTCCGAAAAAGATATACATCTGCACCATCCCGCAACTGTTTTTCGCATTCGCGAACACCTCCCCCATGGTCAGATGGTTACCGAGGCTATCCTCCCACAATGCGTTACGGAACAAATAGAGACCGAAAGACTCATTGGTGCCCCCATAAGAGCTTCGGGAGGCCGAAATCACACCGATGGCTCCACCGTCCCCCTTGAAGAACATCTCCTCAGAAGGCGAAAAGGAACTTAACCTGTCATACGCGCCAAACGAACATGAACCCGCATAGAAAAATGGAAGATTGTACCGGTTGCTCCAACCATTGATGTCCGAACGTTTCAGAAAACGCTCATGAGCCCAGCCATTATCTCCCCCATGCCCCATGTAGGTAAGCCACAAACAGCCTTTGTTCACCCGCTGGTTCAAGGCCTCCGTAGCTTCCGGAAAGCGCTGGCCCTGTGAAGTGGAGACCTTCTTATAGGCATCCAAATAGATCTTTTCCACGTTATAGACCGGGAAATTTCCGGTGACATACCGTGCAATGTTGTCCGCGTTGAGCAAATGTCCCATTTCATCCGCATCATCATCCGCACAGAAGGACAGAATGTTCCGCCAATCCGCCAGATTAGGGACCGCATTGGCGGAAGTTCCTCCCAACAGTTCCATGTCGGCATACTGCTTCAGCTTCCGCACCGCAATGGCCGCCTGTGCGGACGTGCTGGCCGGAATACGTCCGACGCCGGCATCCATGGACCCGCTATTGTTGTTCCCTTCATTGTCATCCAGCTTCACAAAGAAATCGTCCGTGGAGAGGCATCCATCTTCATCAAACACGGAAGATTCCTGGTAATTTGGAATATAGCAGGAACCGACACCCAACCTGTTGCGGAAATCATAAGACACCTTTCCGAACAGCAGCAAGTTTTTGGGCGGATCGGAAGGATGGCGGTCATAGAGCATACGCATGAAGTTCCGGATGGCGGAAATGTCCTGAGCACCGCTTCCGAACTCGTTATAAATCTGGCTTGTGGTCACTACCGCCACCCGCATTCCGTCGTTGCTGCGGCGGAAAGCGGCCAGTTGCTCCGCTTCAGAAAGGAAAGCCGGATGGGTCACCACCACCAGATCAGATGCCCCCATGGCATGCAGATCCTGCTGCGGAACCGCACCCACCGGAAGGACATTTTAAAGATCCGAACCGTGAAACGAGACGAACTTATGCAA
>JAEEGF011977715.1_pt1 | contig 18962 bp, 14 predicted proteins | sample 9134171 | NCBI WGS metagenome assembly JAEEGF01 (sample SAMN16246542, study PRJNA631951) | gut metagenome | biome: gut microbiome; feature: rumen; material: AP-attached | host: Bos | place: Iran: Karaj | collected 2018-10
CCGCAAGAACATCCAGCAGAGCATCGGCCACGAGGTTCACCTGGAAGTCGAACCCGGTCGCTACCTGGTGGCCGAAAGCGGTTACCTGATGGCCGAAATCCGCGCCGTCAAAAAACAGGGCGACAATTTGTTCTACCTGCTCGACGCCGGCTTTACCGACCTCGTTCGCCCGAGCTTCTACGGCAGTTATCACGGCATTTCCATCATCGCCCGCGACGGTCGCGAGATGAACGAGATGGTCGACGCAGTGGTGGCTGGCCCGCTCTGCGAATCCGGTGACGTGTTCACTCAGGAAGAAGGTGGCTTCGTGGTGACGCGCAAGCTCCCGAAGGCAAAAGTCGGCGATCTTTTGATTCTCCATGACGCAGGCGCCTACGGTGCGGCCATGAGCAGCAACTACAACAGCCGCCGCTACGCCGCCGAGACCATGTACACGAACGGCGAACTGAAGGTCATTCGCGAACGGCAGACGTTTGAACAGCTCCTCCAGAACGACAGGATTATCGAACTATAAGCTTTGCATAGCTTCGTTGCTCGCCTCCTCACGTACTATTTGTACGCTACGGAGGCTCGGCGCCTCGCTCTGCTCGCTTCTAGCTCGATAAGAAAACTTTAAAAGTAATATTTAAGGCTTTCGCCAAATAAAGGCGAAAGTCTTTTTTTTGAAAAGTCGCCTATTGTAAGACGACCTTGAATTTGGGCCTTGAATTATTCTATATTTGCCCATACCAAATGGTTCAACCTCAACATCAAGGCTAAAATATGTCAGATCGTTTTATCGTAACTGGAAACTTTACCGATGATCCGTTTGCCATCGACATTGCGCAATACATCGGTCTCCGCGAAGACATCTCCGACGTGGTCTCTTTGAAGACTTTCGCCAACTCTGAGTTCTGCCCCCGCTACGGACTTGATGTGGATGACATGGACCATATCGGCAGGCGCTTGGAAGGCAAGATCGTTTTGATTTGCTCGGTTTCGAACCACGACCGTAGCCGCAACGACTACGCCATGCGAAACTGCATCCTCGCCCGCGCCGCCAAGGACAACGGTGCCGAGCAGGTGGTGCTCGTGGAACCCGACCTCTTTTACAGCGCCCAGGACCGCGGTCCGCACCGCGTAGGCGAACTCGAAAAGGACCGTCCGGTGACCGACCTCAAGAAGTTCGACGGCCAGGCTTTTACGAGCCTCCTTTACGCCCAGCTTTTGAAGACCGCCGGTGTTGATGCTGTGGTGACCTGTCACAACCACAGCATCAAGGTGCAGAACCTCTTCAGCGAAATTTTCGAGGGCAACTTCCACAACCTCATCCCGACGGATGTTTACGCCCACTACATCAAGAGCAGCAACTTCGTGCAGACCGGCAAGGACGGCAACAACCTTGTGATCGTCTCCCCCGATAAGGGCGCACGACCGTTCATGAACGCCGTTTACGAAGCCCTAGGCCTCCCGGAATGCAAGCGCGTGGTGATGGATAAGGTCCGTACGGGCGAACGCGAAATCAGCATGACCTTCAACCCGGAACTCTCCGACATCAGTATCGAAGAAATCGAGGGCAAGGACGTGATCGTGTTTGACGACATGGTGCGCACGGGTACGACGATCGTGCAGTGCTGCGAACACATCAAGAAGGGCCACCCCAACCGTGTGTGCTTCGGCGTGACGCACTTCCACACCAGTGCCGAAGCCCGCGAAAAGCTCAACAGCCCCGCCATTGACGAAATCCTTACTACGTCGACGCTCCCCGACATCATGAACCGTGACTGCCAGGGCCGCCTCCGCAAGAAGCTCACCGTGCTCAAGCTCGGCAAGTGGATTGCCCGCCACGTGATGCAGATGTACGGCCTCGACGACGGACGTTTCGAGAAGGACTTCTACAAGATTGACATGAGTTCCAAGAACCCGCGTTGGCCGCCTGTGTTTTTCTAGTAAATAAGAATATGTAAAACGCCTCGGCAAAAGCCGGGGCGTTTTTTGCATTTAGAATATATATTTCTTTGTGGAGAAATACCTATGCGCATTTGTTTTATAAAGAGCTTGGGCGCCGTTGCCCTTACGCTTGCTGCTGCGGCGACTGTCACCTTCGCCTTGGAGCCGCCCCAAAATATCATCGTCATGCCGCCCAAGGACGGCGGTTACACGCTGGTCAAGGCGATCGAGTCGCGCCATAGCGACCGCACGTTTGTGGATTCGGATTTTAGTTCGACGCAAGTCGCTGAAATTTTGTGGTGCGCCTCGGGCGAGAACCGCGAAAACGGCGGGCTCACCGTGCCCACTGCCCTTGGCAAAAAGGAAGTCTTTGTGTATGCCGTTACCAAGCAGGGTGTATACAAGTTTTTGCCCAACGAAAAAAAAGCCCTCTTTGTGAACAAAGGGGACTTTCGTAAGGACGCTGGCATGCAGGACTTTGTGGGCAAGGCTGCTGTGAACCTGGTGTATGTCATCGACAAGAACCTTTCGGGCGGCAAGACCGACGCCGACAAGGTGCGCATGGGTGCGTTCAGTGCCGGCGCGATGTCGCAAAACGTGGCGCTCTTTGCGGCGTCCAAGGGTTACGGCAATGTGGTACGAGGATCCTTTGACAAGGTAAAGCTAGGCAAGGCACTCAAGCTTTCCCCGTCCGAAGAAATCCTTATGACACAATCGGTGGGGCCTATTGCCCCAGCGAAGTGACGCGAGCTTTTTATGGCATCGGGGCGCAGCCTATGCATGCGCCGGTCTTCATGACCCACTCGCCGTTTTCGCAGACAGCGTAGCGTTCCGAGCCTCCGCTAGGAATGGAGAATGTCCATGTTTCGCGGTGAACTTCTTCGCCCTCGGAGCAACTTTCAGAGAGAGTCCATTGGTTGCTTTTGCATTGAATGACCATGTTGCCGTCAAGAACGAAAAGTGCTTCGTCATTTTTTGCATTGCATTCTTCAATGACTTGGTCAAGGTTGAGGTCGCCTTGATGGGTTATTACCCATTTGCCTTTAGAGTTGCATTTTGCGGTGGGTTTATCGTCGCCCGGATTGCCGCTAATGATGAAAAGGCTGTTAACGTTTTCACCTGTGAACGCACAATTCTCTGCGTATTCCCACTGTCTGTCCTTGCACTGTACGATTTCGGTGATGTCTTGGTCTATGACAATATAGACGTTGCCGTTTTTCTTGTCAGTGCATTCTTCTGGGATTTTTGAGAGGTCAATATGGAGGTTCGCTTCGGAAGACGAGCTCACGTCGGCGGAAGAGGAGCTTGCGACCACAGAAGACGAGCTCACGTCGGCGGAAGAGGAGCTTGCGACCACAGAAGACGAACTCACGACTGCGGAAGAGGAGCTTGCGACCACAGAAGACGAACTCATGACTGCGGAAGAGGAACTCGCAACCACGGAAGACGAGCTCACGTCGGCGGAAGAGGGGCTCGCAACGGACGAACTGGAGCTCTCAATCGTCGAAGAGGAACTCCCTTCGCCACCCTTTGTTTCGGACGATGAACTGGTTTCGTCGCTCTTTGATTCGGAAGAAACGCCATCAGTCGTTTCGGACGATGTCACGGTGGATTCTTCGTTCTGGTCAACGGGAGCATTGGTTGAACTGCTGTCATCGCCGCATGCCACAAAGGCGAGCGATGTGGCGAACATCAATGCAGCGTATGTCTTTTTATTCATCTTTGTTCTCCTTTTTTTTACTTTATACTAATAACGCGTGTAATGTTTACGCCCTCACCCCGAATAAACAACATATAGCGACCACTTCGCGGAGCCATGAGGCGGAGGCTGTTGCCCTGCACGGTGCCGCGGCTGAGTGTTTGGCCCATGCTGTTCACGAGCGCAAATTTCTTTCCGTTAAGGCTTGCAAGCCCATCGACAGCAATAAGCTTGCCTTGGGTCGCAACACTGATGTTACTTGCATTGCTTGCGATGCGGTTCTGCTTCTTGATAGAAACCGGCGGCGTAACGGGGGTATAGTTCTTAACGCCCTTGACGCACGAAAGCCCGGTGACTTCGAGCTTGTTGTCAAAGGCTTCGTCACGGATGGCGAAGCGGAGCCCTGTAGTAGCTTCGAGGTTTATACCTTCGGGGAGTCCTGCCTGCCAGGCGTTACGACGCATCCAGCCTAGGTCCACGTAGACGGTGGTCCATTCAGGACTGTAGGGCATTTCTACAAAGGCGTAGTCCCAGGAGCCCTCGCCGTAAACGGTCTCCGACAGATTCCATTCCTCGAATGCGGTGAACTGGTGGTTCGTGCCCTTGTACTTGTAGCTCACCATGTCGCAATATCCGAGCTCCGTAGGATATTGAGGACCGCAATCCACTTCTGGAGGGCAGGGTTCGTATGCGAGCTCCGGAAGTTCAAGGGTCACGTTCACGTAAGGTGCGTAGGCGTAGCCCGTGCCTGCGGTATCGAGCTTGATTCCGTTGAGGGAGAACTTGAACTCCGTAGCGCCAGCCGTGCCCGGTGCGCCGTTTCCGTCGTCAGCCTTTGCACCATAGAATTCCGCTCCGGAATGTCCGTATTTGCCGTCCCCGTCGGCGACAGTGGAGTCGGTTTCGTATTTCCATTTGCCAAGGAGCAGGTTCGCGGAGTTGTAATTGATGATTATCGGGAGGCTGTCCTTGATTTCCGTTTCCCAGTTGAAGTGCTTCTGGTAGGTGTGGAGTTTCGGCATCAAGGTATTGAGGGTGTACTGGTCTACGTCGCTGTCGGTGAGGAAGGGCTTTTCCACGTCCCACTTGGCGCTGGAAAGCTTGTTCTTGTTGCGCCAAGTGAGGAATTTTTCCAGCTGTTCCTTTTGGCTTGCGTTCGAGAAGATTTTGTCAATGCCGCCCCATTCGGTGATGAACACGGGGAGCCCTGCATCAATGGCCTTTTGCGAACTTGCGGTGTGCTCGTCGGTCTTGTGGATATCGGCATAGAAGTGGTAGGAGTAGGCGACATTCTTGTCTTGGATGGGATTCTTGATAGCATCGCCTGCCTGCGAAGACCATTGCGGAGTTCCCATGATGACGAGGTTGTTGGAATACCTGCGGATTTCCGTAATGACGGTGTCGGCGTAGGCCTTGAGGTCATCCCAGGATTCGGCGACGGGTTCGTTGTAGATTTCAAAAATCACGTGCGGGTACTTGCCGTAGCGTTCGGCCATTTTGCCAAAGAACTTGGCGGCGTCGGCTGCGGTAAAGCATTCCTTGTTGTCGTTGAACTTGAGCTTGGGCGTTTGACCGGGGTGGATGCAGTTGAAGTAACCACCTTCGGAATGCCAGTCAATGAGCACGTAGATGTCGTTACGGATAGCGGCCTGTACCACTGTATCCATTTGCGATTCAAAGTAGGCGGGGTTCTTCATGTAGCTGAAATGGCCCCAAGGCGGCACAACGCCCATGGCGGCGCGAACGAGCTCCACATGCCAAGCACCCACGAGGGTGTCGATGTAGGAGCCGCCGTAAAAGCTGCTGCCGTAGGGCCAGTACTGGCTCCAGGTGAGGCTCATGCCCTGAACGCTTACGGGGCTCCCATTCCAGCTGCCCAGAATGGCGCCCGGGGAAGGAAGCGGATCGCATACCTCAGTGCTGCTCCCGCAGCCGTCATTAATGATGTACCCTGCATGCAAGGCGCCGTATTCGCTTACGGGTCCCACGCGGGTGGGCTTGATGGTGGCGAAGGCCGATGTGGCAAGGCCCGCTACGAGCGCGCCTGCCATCGCGATGCTGAATAACCTTTTTTTCATATAACACTCCGTTGTTAATTATGCCCGAGCCCTTCCCACTCAAAGATGGAGAGCCCGTAAATCCTGATTTCGTCGAGCATGATATCTGCGTTCTCCTCGGCGACGAAACTGATGCTGTTCACCTCTTCCAGGTCAACCGACCCGTTTGCGGCGATAAAGTCGGCAGGCGTTATGTGGTATTCCAGGTACTTGTCTTGCAGTTCCACGGGGACACTGTAGAACGTCTTGCCCGATTCGCCCTTGCAAGTGAGCTGTAGCTTTATGGTCCCGGTACCCTTGGCGTAGAAGGCGATACTCTCCATGCTGCTCAAATCGTAGAACGCGGGAACATCGGCGGTTACGTCTTCGTAATCTGCGCCCAGGTTGAACCCGATGCCCGCGAACTTTTGCGCAAAGGAAGAATCCGCAAAGAGGCCCGTGTAAATCCCGGTTCCGCTGTAAGAGCCGTATGTCGGGAGGAACACGTGCTCGCTCCAGATGCTCGGTTGAATATAGCTGCCGCCGCCCATTGAGGAATCGCTGCTCTCGAACCAGGAGCCGCCTCCGTAGATTTGCCCGATGAGTGTCTTGCGATTCCCCCAGTTCTCAAAGTCTTCGACGCGGATGAACTGCTCCGTGGAAATCTGCTTAGAAACGTCGAAGGAGTTCGGGAATGCGCTTCCGGGGGATGCTTCAGCGCTTCCCTGCGGGGGATTGGTAATCCCGGGCTCTTGCGGTTCTTGGTCTGTGGTATCGACGGCTACAGTGCCGGCGGTCACCTGGTACATTCCGCTGCCGTAGGAATCGGCATCCACGTAGGCGAAGTGCACACCCTTCGGGAGCCCGGTGATAGTGTAGCTACCGGAGCGGGCGCTCGCTGTTTTCCCGAGAATGCGGACTTCTGCGTCGACACTCGCCATTCCGTCGACAATGCGGCCAAACACAACACCTGCCTTTGCAAGCGTGACGCTTTTGGGGAGGGCTCCGCCGTTTTCGAGGCGCGTCATTCCGGCGAGGCTGTCGCCTGCGTAGGCGGCAAGCATGCGGTAGGCGGGCTTCTGCAAAGCGGGCGCGTCGTGATTCGCTGCGGGACTCGCTTCGTATGTGATGACCCCAGTGGAATCCGCCACGAGGGTACGGACGAGCGTGGGCGCGCTTTCGTCGAGTTCCCAGATTTCGGCGGTGCCGTTCAGGAGGGCGTTGCCGTTTTCGTCCACGAGGGCGAGCGTGTCGATGCATGCAATTTCCGTTTCGCCGGCGTTAGACCCGGTGCCGTTCGCCACGCTTGGCGAGGAACCGTTGTCGCTGCAGGCTGCGAATAAAAGCGCGAATAAAACAAGCCATAGCTTTTTATTCATGGTCGCCTCCTTCGGCAATCTTGCGTGCACGCGGCACTAATTGGAATCCGGCGTGGCATACCATGGTGGGGTTCGTGTCTTCGCGGGCGATGGCTAAAATGCGTTCACGCATGTCGGCGATTTCCTTGCGGATTTTTTCAAAACTTTCCTTCGAGAGGCTGCACGTGACCGAAGTGATGCTGCGGTCGTCGCCACCGAGCAGGTCGTAGACTTCCTCGTTGATTTCCAGGTTCTTCTTGTGATATTTGCGAAGCACCGCGGAACGCACACGCGGTGGCGTCGCGACAATCGGCTCTGCCACCGTATAGCGACCATCGCCCTCTTTCAAAATAAAACCATTTTTTAAAAGGTAGTCGATGGCGTTCTGCACTTGCGATTCCTTGAGGGCGGGGACCATCATGCGGCCGATCTTCTTTGCGCTTGTGTTTGCAGGCAAAAGTGGCAGCAAGTCGCGGATTACAGGGATGTACCACTTGCCAAAAAAGTTCAGCCTGGAATCTTCAAGGGCGTATTCCGCGTTCTTGCCGCGGATGGCGATGAGCTGTTTCAAAAGAGCGTCGCGCTTATCCACGTCCTTTTCGTTGCCGAACTTCACGAGGAGCAAAAAGTATTCCGCCTCGGTATCGCCCATCTCGAGCGAGGCGGCGAGCGTCTTTGCATTTGCAAACGAGAGTGGGCGGGAACGGTCCAAAATGCGGCTGAAGAAAGCGGAACCCTTCATGCCGAGCGTCTCTTGCAGGCTACGCATGGAGCTGCCCGGGACGGCCAAAAACTCCTTGACGACCGCGTCCAGGTACTCGACGTAGTCGAAATACATAAAGACATTTATTTTGGAAACGCATTTCATATCTGTAAATATAACACTTTTTTTACAAAAAGTGAAAAAATTTTATAGAAATTCCATTTTTTTTGGAAACACTTGAAAATGAGCAAAAAACGCGTATTTTTGGGCAGTTTTCGTCAATTTTACCGCTTTACGCTTCTTCCAAGCAGGTCGAAAAAGCGCGCCTGGTAGGGAGCGCCTACGGCGCCGTTCACGCGTTCGCGCGTGCCGGTCCTGCGTTTGCCGATGCTGGTGGAGCCCTCGTCTGCGGGCCATTTCTCGAATTCGTCCATGGCGATGACGGGTGTCTGGCTCCCCAGAATCTTGATGTAGTCGAGGTCCAAAAATCCCCAGCCGCGGGTAATGTCGATTGTCGTTTCGCCTTCAACGCGGATGCTCGTAGAAGTCGTGCTCCACACGTGGCTGCTGCCTGCTGGGCCCGTACGCAAGAAGCGCACGGGGTTCAAGGTGATACCATTCACCGAGACGTTCTGTTCTTTGTAGGCGGTATCCTTGTCGCTCAAAAAGTTGTAGCCGAACATCAGGGTGTAGCGGCCACCGCCCCGTACGGTAAAGCGGAGGTTGCCGTTTTGCATGGCCACGTACTTTCCGCCCGAGGCGTTTTCGTCTGTGCCGATTTTTGCGGGATTTTCGGAATAGCCCTCGGCGAGTTCTGTGAGAGTCGCATCTTCGGCCTCGTATTCTTCGAAATGGGAGCTTGCCGACCACGGATAGGGTTCCGCGTTGGGGTACTCGCTTTTGTACGTAATGGGCTTGCCAGGGATGGTGAAAAGTTCCTTGCAGAGGTTGCGCACTTCGGCGACGTGGTCGATGAAGATGTTGTCGCCCATGCTGCAAACGTTGCCGTCGGTCTTGCTCTCGTCGCACCAGAACTTGTTCGACTTGTCGGCGGTGAGTTCTGCGGGCACGTTCCCGGTGTAGGTGCGGCTGTCTTCGTCAATGTAGCCCGTAAGCTTTGGATTGTTGGCGGTGTACATGTAGTTGCCTGCGACAACCGCGTGCGTGCCCTTCACTTCGATAAAGGAGTTGTCGCAGTCGCGGGGCTCCGGCTTGCTTTGCAGACCATCGGCGGTCAGCATGTTCTGCGAGATGGTGGTGTAGCTTGCGCCTTCCTTGATGTCGACATTCTCGGCGGAAATGTCCTGGAACAGGTTGCACTTGATGGTGGTGCGGCTCACGCGCCAGTCGTAATAGGTGAAGCGGTTGTTGCTTTTGTCGGTCTTGGCCTGTTCGCCCCACAGGGAATCGGGCTCGCCGTCCACGCCCCATGCTGCATGGTCGGTGCCCACGTAGATGCCTTCGCCGTAGGTCCCCTTCACGTTCCCGGAATTGTGGATAAAGTTGCGGCGGATGTTTACGAAGGTGCTGCTGTCGCGCACGTGCACAAGTTCCTGCCGCGTGTTCGAGATGTCGCAGTCCTCGATAAGCACGTGGTGCGCGTTGTCGAGCACGATGCCTACGCCCGATTGGCTGAGCTTTAGGTTCTTGAGGATCACGTAATCGTTTTCGATATGCAGCACCTCGTTGCCCTCGCTCATGGTGCCGTGGATATCGGGCGGGTTCGCAGGGTCGCTGCCCGCAAGCACGATGGGTTTCTCGGGCGTGCCGTTGTTGCGGCCGAGCCACAAAAGGCCCTTGCCCCAGCCCGCGTCGCGATTCCCCGGGTCATACGTCTTTTTGCCTGTCAGGTCGTACTCGCCCGCGGGCACCCAGATAGTGTCGCCCGCCTTGGCCTGTGCAGCCTGCAGCATAAGGTCGTTCGCGTTGCCTGCGGCAACGTATACCTGCGCGGCGTGCGCCTGCATGCCCGCCGCAGTAAAAAAGGCGACAACAAAAAACGATGGAATCAGCGAACTAGATACCGACATAAACAACTCCTTAACACAATTAATATATACTCTTTTCTCCAAAATAGGGAGAAACCCGATAAAGCAGCTTTTTTGAGGTTTAAAAGGGGCTTTTTTTTCGCGGATTTCAAAAAAAGATATTTATATTGTTTGTATATGTCGATACGAGTGACCAGCAGCGATAAAATCGAAGAAATGTTCCCGGACACCCCGGTGCGTAAAATCATAACCCCTGTCGAACGTTTGATGAAGGTGGAGACCACCGGAGGCATTGTCCTTATCATCATGACGCTCGCGGCGCTTTTGTGGGCAAACCTCTCCCCGTCCACCTACGAGCATTTTTGGCATTTGCCGTTCTCGCTCACCATTGGCAGCTGGATTGGCCATGGCAACTTGCACTGGTTTATTAACGACGCGTTGATGACGGTTTTCTTTTTTAACATCGGCCTCGAAGTCAAGGGCGAGATGACCTACGGCGAGTTGCACGACCCCAAGGCGGCGAGCCTCCCCATTATTGCGGCTGCCGGCGGTATGCTGTTCCCGGCTTTGATTTATTTGGCGCTTTGTCCGCATGGCGCGGACAGTGCCGCCCACGGTTGGGGGATACCTACGGCGACGGATATCGCGTTTGTGGTAGGCTGCATGGCTATCCTCGGCAAGCGGGTGCCGCATGCGCTCCGCGTGATGATTTTGACTTTGGCCATTGCCGACGACATTGGTGCGATTCTCGTAATCGCGATTGGATACCCGAGCGGTGACGGCATCAACTTTGTGGCGCTCGGCACGGCGTTCGCGCTGCTTGCCCTTATCAACGTGCTGTTCCGCATTGGGGTTCGTAACCTGCTGTTGCACGGCGTTATTGGCGTCGCCATTTGGGCGTTCTTTGTCAAGAGCGGCGTGCACCCGACCATCGCAGGTGTGCTCCTTGGGCTCTCGGTTCCCGCCAAGGCGGTCGTTTCGCAGGGCAAGCTCGCCAAGTTCGCGAACGGCGTGGGCAACGTGCTCTCGGGCGAGACCACGGTCTCGGGTGAAGAAAAGTATCGCGTGTTCAGCCTGCTCAAACGTGGCGCCCGCGAAAGCCTCTCGTTGCAAGAACGCCTGTACAAGCCTTTGGTCCCGTGGGTCAACTTTGCCATCATGCCCTTGTTTGCGCTTAGTAACGCGGGCGTCGAGATTAAGCTTGACGGCCTCGAACTCCCTGTGATGAGTGCAGTCGCCCTGGCTCTGGTCTTTGGAAAGCCCATCGGCATTTTCCTCTTCAGTTTGCTTTCTGTGAAGGTTGGCATATCCAAGATGCCGAGCTACAGCTGGAAGGTGCTGTGGGGCGGTGGCATGCTCGCAGGTATCGGATTCACCATGGCGCTCTTTGTGGCAGGGCTCGCCTTTGATGTGGGCGCTCGTCAGGATTCCGCAAAGCTCGGCATTTTGCTCGGGAGCTTTACCGCGGCCATCCTTGGTACGATTTACATGAAGATCGTATCGAAACCGGAGAAGTGAACATCGTGAGCGTCCTCAAACCTCTATGCCCCATTTCGTTTACATGCTCCGCTGCAAGGGCGGTCGAATCTATACCGGTTACGCCGTAGACGTGGAGGCGCGTTTCGAACATCATAAAAGCGGCAAGGGTGCGAAGTTCACGAAGGCTTTCCCTCCGGAGTGCATTTTGCGCAAGTTCGAGTTGCCCTCGTACGAGCAGGCGCTAAGGCTCGAGGCGCGTATCAAGAAACTTGCCCGCGAGCAGAAGGAGCTGCTTGCCGGCGGTGACGATGCGATTGCGGCAGAACTGCTTGCGGGGTTGAACGAGACACTCGAGGAAAAGTCCGCGCGGGAACGGAAAGAAAAACGCGCTAGGAAACAATCAGGTCAATAATCAGGTACATGGCCATCACAATGCTGCACACGCTGATGAAGTGCTGTATGAACTTGTTGCCTTTCTTGCGCTGTAAAAAGCTCCCGCAGTAACCGCCGAACCATGCACCCACGGCCATCACGATGGCGATGGGCCAGTCGATCTTGCCTGCGATGCCGAGCGCGGTGGTGCTCACGATGAGGAACACGTTGGTGAGCGCGTTCTTGAGTGCGTTCACGCGGATGGGGTCAAGCCCGGTGTAGCGCGTGAGCCCGAAAATCTGCACGAAACCCACGCCCACCTGCACGATGCAACCGTATATAGAAATCAATGCGAACCCGACGGCGCCTTTCCACGTGAGTTTTTCGGGCGGGGTTGCAGGCGGCTTGCCGAGGATATCCTTGCGCAGGTTGCTCATCACCACCACAAGGCAGATGACGACCGCGAGTATCGCCTGGAAGGCGCGGTCGCCGATGCGTACCAAAAAACAGATGCCGATGGCGGTACCGACGATGGTCGGGATAAGCAACTGCAAAAAAATCTTCTTGTTGAGGTAGCCGTGCTTCATCAGGTTGTAGGCGCTGCTGCAATTCCCAATGATGAGCCCGATTCGGTTGGTGCCGTTCGCGACGGTCGCGGGCATCCCGAGGAAAATCATGATGGGGAGGCTCAGCGTGGAACCGCCACCCGCGATGCTGTTGATGAGGCTTACGACTGCACCCAGCAAAAAGAAAGCCGGGTACTGGGCGTATTGCCACCAGTCTGAATTGAGAACCGCGTCCATTACTTTTTAAGCTCGCTTTCGAGGAAGGCCTTGTTCTCCAGCACCTTCTCTTTTTGTTCAAAGTCCGGGTAGTTGGCGAGGCAGCGGTCCAAGGCGTCAATGGCCTTGAGCAGGTAGTTTGTCGACTGCTCGGGGTCCTTTTTAGAACGGGACTTTTTAAACAAGACCGAGGCTGTTTTGCGCTGTTCATTGCAAAACGCATCGCCAAGGACTTTGAGCATTTGAACGGCTGCGCCACGCTTGGGGCTGGACTTTAATTTGTTCAAAAGGTCGCGGGCGGTATCATAGCGCTTTTCGGTAATCAAGGTGTCTGCGCGCGCCAGGGCCTCATCGGGGTCATGGGACTTCCAATAGGCGGCGGCTTCGCCATTGCTTTCTTTGGCGAGGTCACGAATTTCGTCAATCAGCTTTTGAAGCCCCAAATCGGCTTCAAAGTCGCGGTAACGCAACTGAAGCTGCACGGCATCCTCTTCGGCGGCCTTGAACTCGGCCTTTTCAAAAGCCTTTGCGCGAATGGCGTCGCGCTCCTTTTGCGCCTTGGCGAGCGTGTTCTTGTAGGCGACTTGCTTTTGCGCGGTGGCCCAGTTGGTGAGCGAGTCGCCCGGCTCCAAGGCAATCAGGCTGTCGGCGGTACTTGCGACCATGCTGTACGCTGCCTGCGCGCGGTTCATATTCTGGATTTCTAGAACGAGTGGCTCGAACTTCTTTGCCTTTTCGGCGCGCTCCATGCCGAACTTGTTGAGCATGGAATCGGTGCGCATTTCCCAGGCGCCCCATAGCGGCTTGATGATGCGGAAGCGTTTGAGGTACATGGTCGCCGAGTCGGCGTAGCCCTGCTTGTAGAGTGAGTCGGCGTAAGCGAACACGGCCTCGGCGAGCGCCGGGAAGGCAGTGTAGGGGTCGATGGGCGCCTTGGAGGCGGTACCCGATGGGGCCTGCGCCTCGGAGGGCGTGGGGGCCGCGGGTTTAGAGTCGCCTTCGCTGAACTTGGTGCTGGGCGTGTTCAAACGGTAGCTGTCGAGGGTCGTCGAAACAAAGATGGCGGAATCCGCCTGCGGGTCCTGTGACAACGAGTCGGTTTTTGCCGAGGGCGTTTGCTCAACGGCGACATCCGTCGAAGGGGCAGGGGCGTTGCCCGCACACGCAGAGAGCGTGAACGCGACCGCGGCAAACCCAATCAAAGAAAAAATCTTGTTCATACTATTCTGCCTCTATAGGCACAAAGGAATTGCCGTCCAGGCCTTCGGGCAAATCCCAGTCGTCTTCCTTGGGCATGGCTGCTGGGGCGGCTTGCACGGGGGCTGCTTGGGCAGGGGCGCTTGCGGCGGGCATGGCGTTCTCGGCACTGGCGGGTGCGGTAGGCGCGGCATTGGAGGCCTCTGTTGCATTGGCGGCATCGGGTCCGGCCATTCCCTCGGTCGGGGCGCCCGGGGTTTCGGCACCGGAGGCGGGCATGGGCATGCTGGTCAAGATGCCTATTTCGGCGGCGCTCTCGGCGGCCTTCTCCTGCACTTGCGGCGGAGTGTAGCCCGGCACGTCTAGCCATGGGAGCGGGCGTCCGTCTTCGGGTCTTCCGCCGGCCACGGCGGCACCGGTCATGGGGTCCACAATCAGTTCGCCGCGTTCGTTCGAGAGCACCAGTGGCACCTCGCCGCTTGCAATCATCGAGATGTCGAGGAAGTCGATTTTTTGGGGAAGCCCGAGAATCGCGATTTCCTCCTTGGCGAAGGCGGCCCACTGCGGCAGGCCACCGCTTGCACCTGCAATGCGCGTGCGTCCGGACTTGAGCGGTTTGTTGTCGTCAAAGCCCACGTAGCTGCCAATGGCGACGACCGTGTCGAGCGCGACGCCGTTTTTCTCTTCGACGTATGTCGGGAGTGCGCCCATGAAGGCCACGTTCCTGTAGTCGTTTGTCGTACCCGTTTTGCCGAGGGCGGGGTAGCGCAGCTTGCTGGAGTTGTCGGGGCTGCTCACCGAGAGCGTCGCCACCTGGCTACGCGCCGTGCCGTTTGTGAACACCGAGCGGAGCATCGCTCCCATCTGCGTGGTGACGGTGTCGTCGAGTACGGTCTTGCTCTCCATCTCGTTTTTGAAGATGGTGCGGCCGTCGCGGTTCCTAATGGAGCTTATAAAGCAGGGTTCGGTCCAATCGCCGTCGAGGCACTTGAACACCTTGCCGGTGAGGATGGTCTGGTAGGCGGTGCTGATTTCGGCGAGCGTAATGTCGTTCACGCCGAGCGGCATGCTGAACACCTTCTGCAGTTTTTGGTGGATGCCGATTTCGTTTGCAAAGCGGGCGTAGTCGGCCATGGCGAGCGCCCTGCGGAAATCGGGCCAATAGCGGAGGTGGGCTGCGTCCAAGTAATCGCTCTCGGGGTCCACGGGCTCGATCATGATGCTCAGGCGCTTCATGTCGGCCATGCTGAAGCCGGGGAAGAGTTCCACGGCGTCGAGCGGCGGGAGCATTGCAGCCACGTCGGGATCCAGCTCCTGGGCTTCACGGGCGCGGAGTTTTTCGGAATAGTTCTTGTAGTTGTGGTTCAGGTACTTGATGAGTGTCGCATCCCTCTTTGCCTGCTTTACGCCCACGTCGGTGAACGTTCCGTAACGGAGCGCTTGCATGGCGCGAGCCTGTCCCATTTTGCCCTCGTTCCTGTATTTCTCGGCGAGGGCGTCGCGTGCGCGGGTGAACTCGATTTCGCGTTTGATTTCATCCTTCATGATGAGGCCGAACTTGTCGCGCAGGCGTTCAAAGTAGGCCTTGCCCTCTTCGTCGGCACCGCGGGCCATGCCGTTTTGGGCGGCGACTTCCTCGAACTCGCTTTCGCTCAGCTTGTCGTGCAGGTGTTCCAAGAGCCAGATGCTCGAAATGTTCTCGGAGCGCGTGGCCGCCCAAGCGATGCTCACCACGTCTCCCTTGTTCTTGTGGTCGGGGCGCGGGAAGTAGAACTGGTTCACATACTGGAACACGTTGTACTCGTTCTCGAGTTCGTCCATGTAGTTCCAGTGGTACTGCAGGGCGAGTGCGTAGAGCAGCGGCTTCCAACTGGAGCCCAGCTGGCGGAGCGCTTTGAAGCTGCGGTCGAATCCGGTGTTGTGGAATCCGCCCTGCGTCGCGACGACCTTGCCGTTTTTGATGGCAAAAAGTGCGCCCTGCAAAACGGGTTCCGTTTCGATTTTGCACGGGGCGTAACCGTCAATCTGGTTCTCGTCAATGATGCTCACCAAAAGGATGGCGCCGGGCTTGAGCTGCGCCGCCAATATTTTGTTCACGTCGCCACCCACCTGCTTGCCGAATTCCTTCACGGCTTTCTCGGTCACAATGCCCTTGAGCTGGCCAAAGCTCAGCTTGAGGGACTTGAGTTTGCCCGCGTCGTCAAAAAACACGCTGTCGACGGCGCCGTACAGGTAGTCGCCTTTGCGGGCACTCTGGGCGCGGTTCGCGAATTCTGCCTTGGGGAGCACAAAGCCGCCCAGCTGCATTTGCAGGTTGCTGATGTTTGTTTGCAGGGCGCGCTTGGCGGCGTCCTGGCTCTTGGCGTCGAGCGTCGAGATGATGGTCAGCTGCGCCTTGCGCCAGTCCTCGATTCCCTCCTTTTCAAAAAGGTCGTGGAAAAAGTCGCTGTCGAGCTTTTCTTCGATGCGCTCGAGGATGGTGCTCATGGTGAAGCGGAAGTTGCCGTGGTTGAAGGCGAGCGGTTTTTCGAGCGCCTTGTCCATGTCCTTTTGCTCTATATAACCCTCCTCGACCATGCGGCCGAGCACGTACTTGAGGCGCTCGGCGCCGCGGGCAATAGCTTTTTCGCGGCGTTCCACGGTACGCTGGATAAACGGGTCGTAGTTCGAGGGCCCCTTGACCGAGCCTGCAATGAAGGCGCACTCGGCGAGCGTCAAGTCCTTGAGGTCTTTGTTAAAGAAGTACTGTGCGGCAATGGCAACGCCCTTGCCCGAACCCGAGACGTGGAACTGGTTCAGGTAGAACTCCAGGATGTCTTCTTTGGAAAAATGGCGCTCCATGCGCAATGCATTCAAGAGTTCCTTGCCCTTCTCCTTGATGCTTCGCTCTTCGCGGCCAAAAATGTTCTTGACGGTTTGCTGCGTGAGGGTCGAACCGCCCTGGCGCATGCTGCCGCTCTTGAGGTTCGAGGCCATGGCGCGGAAAAAACCGTGGAAGCTGAACCCGTTGTGCTGCCAGTAGCCGGCGTCCTCGGCGGCGATCAGGGCGTTCACGATGTTGATGGGGATGTCGCCGTAGGGAACGTAAATGCGGTGGTTGGCGTCAAAGAAGGCGCCCAAAAGTTCGGTGCTGTCGTTAAAATAGACGCGAGTCTCGCCGCTCAGTGCCTGCAAAATGGTGTCGCGGTTGAACTGGTTGTCGGGATCTTTGTCGGGAAGGACCTTGAATACAATGATATAGACTGGGATGCAACAGATAAGCGCGACTAGCAAAACCGCTGCGCACATTTTGAAGAGTTTTTTCAAAAGTCTCATATATTAAAGTTAGAATTTTTAAAAATCCGCCGCCTGGAGTGTAAAAAAAATGGGCGTTTTAAGGCAATTTTGGGGCTTTTTGGGGGCTACCCCTTGAAAAAAAGGCAAAAATTAAGTAAAATTAGTGTCCCAAGATTGGGAAGATGGCCGAGCTGGCCGAAGGCGCGTCCCTGCTAAGGACGTATAGGACTTAATCCTATCGCGAGTTCGAATCTCGCTCTTCCCGCTGAAAAGCCCCGAGCAGAAATGCCCGGGGTTTTTCTCTATGGTTTTCAAACTTTGGTTAATGGGGAAAAAGGTAGCTGATTACGCGTTGAGCCATTTTGTGGCTTAGCTTTTCATCTTTTTCTTGTTCTGGTACATGGAGGCGTCTGCCCTCTTGAGTACCGAGAGGGCGCTTGAGTCTACCTCGGCGTCGAACACGGCGATGCCCGCGGCAAAGTCCTCCTTGGCGCCCGCCTCCATCAGCTGCCTCATCAAAATTTCGCGGTTGTCAAAGTCGTGGTTCTGCAAAAGGATCACGAACTCGTCGCCGCCCACGCGGTACACGGGGCTGTGCTTGAAGAGTTCGCAGAACACCATGCAGCATTTTTTGATGAGTTCGTTGCCGGCTTCGTGACCCTGCGTGTCGTTGGTCGTCTTGAGGTTGTTCACGTCGCATTCGACAAAGGCGAAATCCATGCGCTGGCCCGCCTCGCGCCGCACGTCCAGGTCTTTGACCTTCGCGTTGAAGGCGGTCGTGTTGTTCACGCCGGTGAGGGCGTCCTTGTTGGCAAGGAGTTCCGTCGCCCTCAAATCTTTGCGAAGCCTGCGGTTTTCCTCGTCTTTGCGCATTTCGTCGTCGATGTTGCGGAACCCCACCACAAAACCACAGCTTTTGTGCGAGTCCTTGACGAACTTAATGGCGTAAATCTGCGGTTCCTTGTGCAATTGCACGCAGGCGTGTATGGTGTAGCTCGGTTTTGTGGTCAGAGCCTCAATCACTTTCTCACGGTTCACGTCCCTTATAAATTGAGGAAAGTCGTCAGGATGGATCAAGTTCCTGAGCAGCACGTCAAAACGCTTGTTGCTGGGGAGCGACTTGTCGATATCGTTCTCGATCTCGGCGATGGCCTCGCTCATGATGTTGAAGTAGACCTTGTTCTTTTTGGCATTTATGTAGCAGACCAGGTCGTAGTCAGCGGAGAGCATAGAGATGATGGCCGTGCGTTGGGATACGGCGTTCCCCTTGCTTGTGCGCAGCAGTTTTATGCAGAGCACGAGCGTGACCAAAAGACTAGCAACCAGCAAAAAATCACTGTTCATATCGAACATATATGGAATATAACCAAAAAATATGCTTTTTGGCATGGCATTCGTCGCAAAAATCGGCTTTTTTACCTTATTTTTACGCAATTTCGCCATTTTTTGGCAAAGCCTACTTGACTTTTAACGGATGATTAACGATATTAGGTTATGAAATTTTCAAGGAGTTTTTATGAAGACTAGTAGTTTTTTGACCGGGGTCGTCTTGGGTGCCGTCGCCACCGTGGCTGTGGCCCAAAAGTTTTTTAATGGCAAAATCCCCTGCTGCTGCGCCAATGCCGAGCCCAAGGGGGATGCCGACGCCAACCCCGCCCTCCAGGAGGCCGAAGGTGCCGTGGAGACCCTGCGCAATTCGGTCGACAGCCTGCGCGCCGAACTCAACAAACGCATTGAGTCCGAGCAGACCTTTGCCGCCAAGTGCGAGGAGCTCAACGACCAGGTCGCCAAGCAGAACGCCGAGATCGACAACCTCAAGAACATTTGCGACGTGCAGAACGGCGCCAACAAGAAACTGGAAGAAGAACTCGCCCAGGCCAAGGCCGGCAAGTAGTACATACAAAGTAATTTCCCCTTTTTGAGGGCCGTTTTTTAGTGTAGGCAATGGATTGACCAGGGTCAATCCATTGTTTTTTTTCTATATTTGCGGGCGTTTAAGGCCATGCCTTAAGGACATTTGACACAAGAAAAGGAACGCTATGCCAGCTTTTGATCCGAATGCGAAAAAGATGCTGATTTCGGGAAACGAGGCCATCTCGCTTTCCATGCGCCACTGCAACGTGCAGCTGGCCAGCGGTTACCC
>JAEEGF011809817.1_pt1 | contig 18950 bp, 7 predicted proteins | sample 9134171 | NCBI WGS metagenome assembly JAEEGF01 (sample SAMN16246542, study PRJNA631951) | gut metagenome | biome: gut microbiome; feature: rumen; material: AP-attached | host: Bos | place: Iran: Karaj | collected 2018-10
TTCTGTGCAAATTTATAAAAAAATAGCGAGATTCGTAGGATACAAGCGAAAAAAGATGAAAAAAACCTTATTCTGCACCGCCTTGCTGCTTCTTGTCTTTTTGGCCTTTAGCTGCAAAAAAAATAATAACGAAACCACCACTCCCACCCTTTCCGGGCTTGATCTGGACAGCAATCATTCCACGTTTATGGGAATTGGGAGCACGCTTATAGTAACCCCTGATATCAGCGATATTGTCTCTTCCGACGGCAAGACGTTCCCGGATAAGATTGGCATTTACTTTATGCTCAACACCGATACGCAGCGTGACACCACCACCACGGATGCAGATGTATCCAACCCGCCCTACGAACTCCTGCTGGACGAGCCCGGCAACTTTACCCTGTATTGCTATGCCTTCGGCGGCACCGGCTTCTATAACGCTTCGGCCTCCATTTCCTTTACGGTAGTGGACCCCGCCACCGCCATCACCGGTCTTCCGGACCTTCCCAAAATTGATATTGCCAGCAGTACCTTTATGACCGTTGAACTGGGTGGAAAGACGTGGATGGCCAACAACCTCTACGGAACCAACTCCGGTTACTATTACCAGGATTCCGAGATTCTGGCCTCCCTGTTTGGACAGTATTACTCTTGGGTGGAAGCCCAGGACGCCTGCCCCGCCGGATGGCACCTTCCCAGCGGAGAAGAGTTTGACCAGTGCCTGGGTACCGTGGCCGGTAACGCTATGGTCAATGCCCAGTTTGTAGAAAAGGATTTCTGGAACTACTGGCCCGAGGTTCCCATCACCAACAGCCTTCAGTTCTGCGCCCTCCCCGTTGGTTATCTTGACCTCACGCTGGAAGGAGCCCCTGAAGACGGCTACAAACAATACGCCTGCTTCTGGACCAGCGACTCAAAGGGTGATATGGGAGAATTCCGTTACATCTACGAGAAAGAGAACCGCATACAAAAAGGCCAAGGCGACAAGACCACCCTGGCGTTGAGCGTGCGCTGCGTAAAAGATTAACGCAGGTCTGTAATCAGAAAATCGGGAAGCGATTTCTCCTCCACGGAGAAGTCGCTTTTTCCTTGCAGGGGCATAAAGACAATGTCCTTAAGCAGGAAGCGGGCGCTGTTTTCGTCGTCCAGTTTGAGCGTTACATCCAGCCAGTCCTTGCCCTGTCCGTTTACCGTGAGCTGACTCATATGGCTCTTGTAAGAGGCCACAAAGAGCGCCGGATTGGTAAAGAGATCTTCTTTCTCCACGGTCTCCACCATAGCTTCCTTGGCCTCGCGGTCCAGGGTCCAGCGGGTGGTGCCATCACTGATTACTTCCATCCCCAGGCCCTGCAGTTTGTAGCAGTTGCCTTCCAGGGTAACGTCTCCGTCCGTAATCTGGGCAAACTCTCCCCCCTTCTGGGAAAGGGAGTAAGTATAGTGGAACGTAACACGGTGCCCCTCCACCTTATCCAGCAGAGGAATCCCCTCCTGCGCGCGGGCGCCCAGGGAAAGGGCCGAAAGAAAGAGTATGCTTAAGAGTCTTCTCATTGGTTCAGGAAATGCTGCAGGATTTCGTCCAGCTCGGCCAGGTCTTTCACCAGGACCTCGCGGGGTTTGGCCCCGTTCTGCGGTCCCACGATGCCGGCGGCTTCCAGCTGATCCATTACTCTTCCTGCTTTTGCATATCCCATGCCAAGCTTGCGCTGCAAGTCAGACGTAGAGCCCCTCTGATTGAGCACCACGGTGCGGGCGGCTTCTTCAAAACGCTCGTCCAGGGTCTTCATATCCACCATTCCGCCGGAGCCTTCCTCGCCTTCGGTGGGTGCAGGTTCGGGCAGATAGTAAGGAGTGTTGTAGCTCTTCTGATAGCCAATCTGGTTGCCCACGGCGTTGGTGAGATCCGTAATCTCGTCGTTGCCAATGAAGGCGCACTGCACGCGCTCCATCTCCACGCCGCTGTACAGAAGCATGTCTCCGCGGCCAATCAGCTTGTCGGCTCCCGGCTGGTCCAGGATGGTGGAGGAGTCAATACGGGAAGTAACGCGGAAGGCAATACGCATAGGGAAGTTGGCCTTGATGAGGCCGGTAATCACATCCACGGTAGGACGCTGGGTGGCCAGGATCACGTGCAGACCGGCGGCGCGGCCCTTCTGGGCCAGACGGATGACCGAGGTGGTGATGCTGCGGGCCAGGGCCTTGGACTCCGGACCGGCACCCACCGACATGGTGAGGTCTGCGTACTCATCAATGACCACTACAATATAAGGAAGGAAGTGATGACCTTCATCGGCCCTCAGATGATGCTCCTTGTATTTGGCGTTGTACAGCTTGATGTTGTTTACCATACCCTTGGACAGGAGTTCGTAGCGGGCATCCATCTCTATGCACAGGGACTGCAGCACGGCGGCGGCGTCCTTGGCGTTCTTGATGATGGCGTGCTCTTTCTCGTCCTGCTCGCTGGCGGCGTTGGGCAGCACGGCCAGGTAATGGTGCAGCAGTTTTCCATAGGCCGAAAACTCCACCATCTTGGGGTCGATGAACACAAACTTGAGCTCCGAAGGGTGCTTGGAATACAGCAGCGAAGCCACAATCACGTTCAGGCCCACGGACTTACCCTGCTTGGTGGCACCGGCTACCAGAAGGTGGGGGGCGTCGGTCAGGTCAAAGACCTTCACCTGCTGGGAAATGGTGTAGCCAATGGCTACGGGGAGTTCGGCCTTGCTGTCGCGGAAGGAGGCGTCGTTCAGGAGGGACTTGAGCGGCACTATGGAGGCCACGTCGTTGGCTACCTCAATGCCCACGGAGTCGGACAGCGTGGTGATACGCACGCCGCGGGCTCCCAGGCTAATGCCGATGTCTTCCTGCAGCTGTTTGATGGCGGCAATCTTGACGCCCGGGGCCGGGTACACTTTGTACAGGGTTACGGTAGGACCCACGATGGCGGTCACGTCCCGCACCTGGATCTTGTAGTTGGCCAGGGTGTTGCGGATCTTGGTGTTGTTGCGCACCAGTTCTTCCTGCTGGACCTCGTGGCGGGCGTTGGCATAATCTCCCAGGATGCTCAGTTCCGGGGTCTTGTATTTGGGCAGGCCGTCCGGCGGATCCAGACGGTTGTCGATGGGCTTCAGAGGTTCCTTCACCTCCTGCTCCAGGGTATTGTCCTTGACAATGTTGATGCCTTCTTCAGAGTTTTCGTCATCCCCTACCCGTATTCCGTCATTCCCGGCCTGACCGGGAATCACGTGGGTGGGAGAAGTCACAAACATAGGCGTGGGCTCCGGTTCGGGTTCAGGTTCTGTCATACCGAGGCCCGAAGGGTCGAGCGTATCTCCTTCCTCTTCCACCTCCATAGTATCCGTGGTCTCCACCGGCATCTCTGATGCTTCATCCACCTCCGGAATCTCACGCTTGTGGCCCATAATCCAGTCGTAGAAGCGGCGGCTCATAAAGAAGCACCACAAAGCGAGGAGCAGCAGCAGAGCCAGACCCGTCACAATTTCTCCGGTCTTAGCCACGGCCCAGCCCACCAGGGCAGCACCGGCACGGCCTCCCATACCACCGCCAAAGAGGTAGTTCCAGGGGGTGAAGAGGTCTGCAAAGGCCAGGATCCAGGAAAGAAGGAAGGTAAGGGTAAGCAGGCCGAAGAACCACCGCCGCACCCGGATGCCCGAAGCAGTCCAGATGAGCTTGATGGCCCATCCCAACAGGAAGATGACCAGGCAGAAAGAAGCCAGGCCGAAGCTCTCCGTTACCAGGAAGTGGCCCAGGGACAGACCGCCTTCGGCGGCGGCGTTATGCACGTTTTCACCGGATGCCAAAGCGCTCTGGTCCGGTTGCCAGGTAAGGACATAGGAGATAACGGAAATGGAAACCATCACCGTCATCAGCAATACTATAGCAATACCCACAAAGCGAAGGCCGTCACGCCTCCGCTCGCTCTGTCCATTCCACCACTTCTTGAAGGGATTCATTACTTCTTGCCTTTTTTACCTCTGTAATTGCGATTGAACTTGCCGCCCTTGTTGCCGCCTCCGAAGTTCAGGTTCATTCCCGGACGGTTGAAGTTGGCATCGGCCGAAATCTTGGACAGTTCAATGCCCTCCGGCACCCTCACGCGGCCTCCGGACAGGCGCTCGATGTCCTGGAAGATGGTGGCGTCGGCCACGGTGTCCTTGTTCCAGATGAGGTACTGCTGGCGCATATAGATGGCCAGGGAGCGAATCATAGCGGTCTTTACCTCGCCTTCGGGTTCCTTGGCAATGAGGTCCAGGATGCTTTCAATATTTCGGCCGTAATGACGGGCACGGATGGGCTTGGTATTGAGCGGAATGGGGTCCGGCCGGCTGTTCACCACCTCCGGTTCCGGCTTGGGGAAAGGCGAATCCACATCGAGGTCGTAGCCGGCAATGATGAACAGATGGTCCCAAAGCTTCTGGGCAAAGTTCTCCTGCTGGTGCACCTGCGGGTTCAGGCTCTCCATCACCTTCACCACGGCATAGGCCTGTTCCGTACGCTTGGCCTTGTCCGGAATATCTTTTAGCTGCTCCACCATCTTGAGCACGTTTCTTCCGTACTCCGGCATCTGCAGTTTCTCTACTTCCGTATTGTAATAAAGCTTAATAGAATTTTCTAACGCTTCCATAGACACACTAATTGTTCAACATACAAAGATAATGTTTTTCTTTGAAAAAACATTTGTGGTTTTCGGGCCAACCGATGCTGGGAACACCCCCATTTGCAGTAGACGTCCCAAAATATGGGACGTCTACAACGTAAAACTGCTTATTTGCGGTTAACGTCCCTGAATCAGGCACGTCTACCGCACCGGAAGTGCTATTTCATCACAGTCACCGTCCACTAACCACCTCGCGCCAGTCCTTATCCACAATCACCGGCGGATGTAAAGGAGGAAGACGCTGCTCTACGAAGTTTCTGGACTGAGTACTCGCCTTAGTAGTGGCAGGACGGTGAGCCAAGTCAAATTCAACAAAGTCTTCATATGTACCCGTCCACTCATCACCATAGGCCAGCTTATTGATTCTGTACCAGATGGCATAACGGGACGGAGCGTTAAAGCCGCCTGTGTTATGGTTCATTATGCTTTCCTCCGTGGGTCGATACACGCCTTTCTGATACGTATAAGCACCTTCATAGATGCCGATGCCCTCATCGGCATACCTCTCATCACTTAAAAAACGAGACCATAATACCTGATTGGGATCGTTTGTAACATCAACATTCTTGTAATACCCCCTTTGCTGGAGAGCCAATAGGAATGAGGCCTCCCCCTCATCGATAGATCCTTTTCTCCGTCCAGCAGCACTCGCATCAATATATTCGTCTGCTAGTTTAGCAAAGGCATGACCGCCATATTCGTGAAGAACTAACCGATTAAATCCCGAATATTCTTCATATGCAGGAACACATGCTATTGATACACCACGTCCATAGTCGCAATCAGCGGAGCCTTCAAGGTAATAATGAGCGGTTCCTCCATATATATCTCTATTGGGTATTACCAAGACGGCGGCATCACTGATTTCTTCGTCTGATAAAACTAATCTCAAATAATTAATAACTTTGTCTTTATTCGCGCCAACATCTACCATATCCGCGATATTTTTAGTAAAGCTTGATCCTAATGCAGTCTCCCCTTTATAAGTTTCATTCTTTGACACAGCATCAATATAATAGACATTGAATAAATGCTTACACGATTTATAGGGCTCCTCCTCAAAGAGAGCATCATAGGCTCTCCTCATCCAGGAATCATATGTTCCGTCAGCAATCAGACGATCAGAGAAAGCATCTCCCAAGAAGATAATACTGACTCCTTTCCCTTCTGTCTTCGAATGAAGTATGTGCACCACGCCATCTGAAGAATAATCCGATGACGCATACTCAGTATACTCTAGTCCAAAATAATTCGCAATAAATCTTGGAAGATCATCTAAATCGTCCATCAAATCAGTAAACACCATTTCTCCCGAACTGTTATATACAAAGACCATCGGGGCTAAATCAATAATGGGGGAATGCTCAGGAATAAAGTTTTTCCATGGCATTTGCTGATTGTCAATATATGGCATTGCGTCATATGCTTTCGCACCTGGGGCACACCCATAGAAGCTCAACAATCCCTTGTCTAAATATTCATTATATAAGCTCTTTAACATACGGCACTTCTTTGTAGACTGCCGTTCTCCAGCCTCCCATTGAAAGATAATATTAAGCGGTTTATTGATGGTGGTGTAATAAGAAAGATTCGTTCCATCTGTACACGTTGCCGAGAAATCTTGTGTGAAGCGTGGCATAGCCTGACTACAATCCAACCCAAAATTGCTCACCACAATCTCTGCCCACAACTGAGTCCAATACTTCCAATCCTTAAAAGCCGGATTAACAACTCCGCTTAAATCATTGTATGCCAACGAAATACTACTCACATTGCTGGAAATTAGCTCTACTGGAATGTTTCCAGTTAGTACATTCTCCGTCAAATACACTGTTGACAATGACTGTATGGAAAACAACTCCGGAGGAATGTTCCCTCTCAAATTGCAATCACATAGAGAAAGGAAATGCAGGTTTGTTAATTTTGAGATATTTGGAGAGATAGGCTGACCTAAATCTGCCCCACCAATTTCAAGACTATAAAGAGTAGTACAATCATATAAATCTTCAGGTAGAGGACCAGAGATTGGGCCAACGATTCTAAGACTGCCCAGTTCATGACAATTCCCAATTGTAGAAGGTATCTGACCTGTAAGGTAGTTTGACTCAATTGTAATATCCTCAATATTAGGAAGAAGGAACAATTCTTCAGGAATAGGGCCACTTATCGGGCCAACAATATTTAATCTATTTAGGTTTATTAGTTTACCAATCCCTGACGGTATTGTCCCTGACAAGGACCCCGATTCAATTGTTAATCTCTTCAATTCTAGCAAATCGCACAAATTATCGGGGATCTCTCCTTTTAATCCAGATAAAGACAAATACCACAAACTTTTAAACCTATCGAGACCCGAAATAGAGGAACACTCTAACGTTAACGATTCCAATTTCGTTCCATATTCGTAAAGTTCCTCTGGAATTGACTGACCTTCTGGCAAAGAAAGTCCGAGTGATAATAGATCTCCCCCCCTAAACAAAGATATCGGGAACTGATCTAATGGATTACCTACCAAACTAAGAGACCATAAATTTTTGAGCGGTTCCATGTATTCCGACGAGCCGGTAATACTATTATGACTAAAGTCAATAGACTCAATGAAAATAAGATCCCCTAATTCTTCTGGAATGATGCCACATAAGTTGTTATTATTCAATTGAAGACCCATAACGCGTCCATTTCCCACCCCACTCACACCATCATCAACAACGACTCCGTACCAGTCCTTCAATGGAGCATCTGTCCCCCAATTATCCGAATGAGTCCAAGAATCTCCTCCCATCTTATTATAAATCGCCATAAGGGCTTCCTTTTCTTCATCAGAGCCATTCTCATTCTCCAGTTCCACAATCTCCTTGTCTACTATAGTAAAATGCTTAATTTTCCCCCGGCTTGCAGTGATTCTCTTTGCCGTTACCTTCGTTACATTTTCATCCTCCCCAACCCATTCACTATTCTCATTAAAATAACGAGAATATTGCAAACGCAGTGACACCCCTTTCTCGAACACCATCGGAGGAAGTGCAAAAAGAATATCAATTTCATCATCACCTTCAAGATGAAAATGATCAATATCCACACTTGCGTTAGCGAAATAATTACCATTGGGTTGGGCATTATTGACAACTGCCATTCGATCATAAGGAGGGATTTTCGAATAATCCAATTTGTAAACCGGAGAATCTTCAGACATATCAATATACCCATCACCTTGAACAGGCTCGTGTTGATTGCCCGAAAGAATTACCCATGGAAGATAGCCTTCCCCCTTTATTTTAAAGTGAAAAATACTTACCGTTTGTTTGAACTTAAAATAGGCATCGTCGCTTTTGGCGACCATCGGTATCATCAATGTAACAGGTCCTGTCCAAGTACTACTTCCGCGATTCAATGAACCAGGCTGCAAATAGTAACGAATCCGTAAAGGATTATCAGGATCTTTCTTGATTGTATAAGTATCATCATAATACTCCTCATTCTCATCTGCATATGCTGAGTATGGATATACCGCATAAAAATGGTTACCTTCAATAGCTTCCCCACGGAATATTTCACGCCCCTCTGAATCTCGCTCATATCTATCCCAGACATATTCAATAATGTCTGGGTGGAGATCGCTAAAAACGCCTATTACATCACCGTATTGGTCCCAGGTAACCTCGCCTGTTTCTGAATCCAAGATAGCCTTTGTAGCAGATTCAGCTTCAATGGACACTTTGAATTCGCTTATCACTTTAGGGGCACCGGTCTCAATCCCTTCTCTAATACATCCGCCTAATAATACTATCGTAAAAAGGCTGACAAAAGTATTGAATACTCTTTTCATAGCTATGTCGGATTACCATTTTTCAGTTTCTCCATCAAATCCCTCAATGCCGTCTCCTTCTGCGGAACTCTTTTTCACATTTACTGTTAGGCGCTCCATTATCGCGCCCTTATACTTTACAACGACGGTCGTTAATCCTTCCGTTAATCCTGTAAGGACACCATTACTTGAAACTGTTGCCACACTGGTATCCTCACAAGTATATTCCAACGTTCGGAAGACTGTACTTTCCGGAGTAAATATAGGTTGTAATTGGAACGGCTTTCCCTTTTCTATGATTACATACCTGTTTTCATAAGGGAATGAAACATTTACCATCCTAACCAAACACGTAGCTTGCTTATTACCTGAACGGGCATAAAGTGTTCCTTCTCCTGAGTTAATCACGTTCTGATACACTTGAACCTCCTCTCCCATATAAGCAGATAGCATTATCCCGTATGTGGCGCTCCAAGAAATAGAATTGTCTTCCTTAGCAGCCTCCGGAGTAATAATTGCTCTCACAGTTTCAACAATTCGTTCTCCTCCCCAAGATGAATAAGCTAATTCCAAGTATTCCCTATCAATCGTTATACTTACCACCTGCAGACCAGTAACACTAACCGAACAAGATGCCGTTAAGCCTCCGGCTTTTGCATATACATAAGTATACCCTTCAGCTATAGCTGTGACTCTTCCATTATTATCAACTTTAACTATGTTCTCATCCGAAGAAGACCACTCAATATGGCTTTCGGTGGCATCTTCTGGCAGAATCGTCGCAATAAGCGTTTCGGATGATCCTTTCTCTAAAGTTAATTCGGTTTTATTTAAGGTGATACCGCTAATGGGGACAGACACATCGACAGAACAAGATGCAGAAAAACCCTCAATGGTAGCAGTAATGGTTGCCGATCCGGCCGCCAGAGCCTTGGCATATGCAACTAGTCCCGTTCCTTCTTGCTCGACGGAAACAATCTCAGGCTTAGATGATTGCCATTGAACGGAGCTTTCCGTATAGGCGCCATCAGGAAGAATGGTTGCATATAGATAATGGCCTTCATTTAAATTTACAGTGACGCTATTATCGGACAAAGTAATTCCCGATACCGGAATGTAACTGTAAACCCAACAATATGCATAACGATCGCCAGCCTTTGCTTCTATTTGAACCCAGCCACTGGAGACGGCTGTAACTCTGCCGTTTTGATCCACCGTTGCTATGGAAGTGTCCAAACTTCGCCATGTCACTGCCTTATCGGTGGCATTATCCGGCAAAACAGTGGCAACCAATGTCTCGGAAGAGCCTATGGCAATTCGAGTCTCCTCTTTGTTTAAAGAGATTCCGGCAACAGGAACAAACGCCTTGTTAACCGTCACGGAACAAGTGGCCGATTTGCCCCCTGCCGAAGCCGTGATGATCGCATTGCCTTCGGCCATTGCCGTAACAACGCCGTTCACAACCGTTGCGACAGAGGCCTTGGATGTGGTCCACGTCACTGTCTTTTCATCAGCATCGCCAGGACTGATTGTGGCTACCAGCGTTGCGTTTTGGCCTTCATCAAGGCTTATCGAAGAACGGTCTAGAGAAACGCTTTCCACCGGCGTAGTAATAGTCACCTCGCAGGTGGCAGACTTTTCACCTGCCTTGGCGGTGATGGTGGCCTTACCACTCTTTTGGGCTGTCACCAAGCCATTTTGAGTTACACTCGCAATAGTTTCGTCGCTACTGGACCAGGTAACAGACTTATCTGTGGCGTTGTCTGGATTAACCGTAGCAGAAAGCTGTTCGCCCTGCCCTTTGGTCAGCGACAGAGTTGTCTTGTTCAATGTAACAGACGTAACGGCAACCACGGCCTTCCTTACAGAAATCGCACACGTGGCGGATTTACCTCCTCCAGAGGCCGTGATAACAGCATCTCCTTCGGCCACTGCCGTAACAACACCGTTCACAACCGTTGCAACAGAGGCGTTGGATGTAGTCCACGTCACAGTCTTTTGATCAGCATCGCCCGGACTGATTGTGGCCACCAACGTAGTGGTCTGGCCTTCTTCAAGGCTTACAGAGGAACGATCCAGCGAGACACTTTCTACAGGCGTGGTAATAGTGACCTCGCACGTAGCGGACTTCTCTCCAGCCTTGGCTGTAATGGTGGCCTTCCCACTCTTCACGGCCTTTACCTGTCCATTTTGAGTTACACTGGCAATGGTTTCGTCGCTGCTGGACCAGGTGACCGATTTATCTGTGGCATTGTCAGGATTAACCGTGGCCGAAAGCTGTTCGCTCTGTCCCTTGGTTAGGGATAGGCTCGTCTTGTTCAAAGTCACAGATGTAACGGCAACCACAGCCTTCTTAACGGAAACCGCACAGGTGGCCGATTTGCCCCCCGCCTTGGCCGTGATGGTTGCGTTCCCTTCCGCTAAAGCGGTAACAACTCCACCTACCACGGTAGCGATGGATGGACTGGAGCTAGTCCATGTTACAGTCTTTTCATCGGCATCGCCCGGACTAATTGTAGCCACCAACGTGGTTGTCTGACCTTCCTCCAAACTGACGGACGTGCGATCCAAACTGACACTTTCCACCGGCGTAGTAATAGTCACTTCGCAAGTGGCTGATTTTTCACCGGCTTTAGCTGTAATAGTAGCCTTACCACTCTTTTTAGCTGTCACCAAGCCATTTTGAGTTACGCTTGCGATAGTCTCATCGCTACTGGACCAAGTAACCGACTTATCAGTAGCGTTATCGGGATTAACCGTAGCCGACAGCTGCTCGCTCTGTCCCTTGGTCAGGGATAGGCTCGTCTTATTTAAAGTCACAGATGTAACTGCAATCACAGCCTTCTTAACAGAAATAGCACAAGTGGCCGATTTGCCTCCCACCGTAGCTGTGATAGTTGCGGTTCCCTCGGCAACAGCCGTAACAACACCGTTTACAACCGTTGCAATAGAGGCCTTGGATGTGGTCCACGTCACTGTCTTTTCATCGGCATCGCCCGGACTAATTGTGGCCACCAACGTGGTTGTCTGGCCTTCCTCCAAACTGACGGACGTGCGGTCAAGAGAAACACTTTCGACGGGGGTTGTGATAGTCACTTTACAAGTAGCAGATTTCTCACCCGCTTTGGCCGTGATGGTAGCATTACCCGTCTTCAAGGCCGTCACTCGGCCGTTCTGGGTAACGCTGGCAACCGTTTCGTCGTCACTGGACCAGCTCACCGTCTTGTCTGTAGCATTGTCCGGATTCACCGTGGCTGTAAGGACTTCTCCCTGGCCCTTGATTAGGGTCAGCGTGGTCTTATTCAATGTGACGGAAGTAACCGCTACTACCGCCTTCTTTACTGAGACTGCGCAAGTAGCAGATAGTCCTCCCGCCGTGGCTGTAATTGTGGCATTACCCTCGGCCACCGCGGTAACCACACCATTGGCTACAGTCACGACCGAGGCCTTGGAGGTAGTCCAAACTATGGTTTTATCGTCGGCGTCGCTGGGGCTAATGGTAGCAACAAGTGTGGTTGACTGCCCCTCTTCCAGACTCATGGAAGTGCGGTCCAAAGTTATACTCTTTACCGGAGTAGTTATGGTTACCACACAAGTGGCCGATTTCTCACCCGCCTTAGCCGTAATAGTAGCTTTTCCGCTTTTAAGGGCCGTAACCAGGCCATTCTGAGTAATACTCGCAACAGTCTCATCACTGCTGGACCAGGTAACCGACTTATCTGTGGCGTTGTCAGGATTCACTGTAGCTATCAAGGTTTCACTCTGATTCTTCGTCAAAGACAGCGTGGTTTTATTCAACGTTACGGAAGTCACAGCCACTACCGCCTTCTTTACCGAGACGGCACAGGTGGCCGATTTTCCTCCGGCTTTAGCTGTAATTGTAGCAGAACCTTCTGCCACCGCGGTAACCACGCCATCAACAACCGTAGCGACAGATGTACTGGATGATGTCCATTGCACCGTCTTTTCATCTGCATCGTTGGGGCTGATAGTAGCTATCAATTTAGTAGTCTGACCTTCTTCCAGGCTTACTGAAACACGATCAAGGGAAACACTTTCCACCGGGGTTGTGATGGTCACCTCACAAGTAGCTGACTTTTCTCCCGCCTTCGCAGTAATCGTAGCCTTGCCACTCTTTTCAGCCTTTATCAAGCCGTTCTGGGTAACGCTGGCCACGGTGGCATCGCTGCTGGACCACGTAACCGTTTTATCCGTGGCGTTGTCCGGTTTCACGGTAGCCGTTAAGGTCTCCGTCTTTCCCTTGGTCAGAGACAAAGTGGTCTTATTCAAAGATACGGAAGTTACCGCCACCACCGCTTTCTTAACCGACACTGCGCAGGTGGCCGATTTGCCTCCCGCTTTGGCCGTGATGGTCGCGTTGCCTTCGGCCACTGCAGTCACAACGCCATTTACAACCGTTGCCACGGAAGCGCTGGAGGTAGACCATACAACCGTTTTTTCATCGGCATCGTTAGGACTGATGGTGGCTACCAACGTAGTGCTCTGACCTTCTTCTAGGCTCACGGAAGCGCGGTCAAGTGAAATACTCTCCACTGGTGTAGTAATGGTCACGTCACAAGAGGCCGATTTTTCACCGGCCTTGGCCGTAATGGTAGCCCGTCCCGTCTTTAGGGCAGTCACATGGCCATTCTGCGTGACACTGGCGACTGTAGCATCACTGCTAGTCCAGGTTATAGTCTTATCTGTTGCGTTTTCAGGATTAATAGTAGCAATGAGCGTCTCACTCTTGCCTTTGGTCAAAGCAAGGCTGCTCTTGTTCAAGGTAACTGATGTCACTGATACCACAGCCTTCTTTACGGAAATGGCACAGGGGGCAGACTTCCCACCGGCCTTCGCTGTGATGGTAGCGGTTCCTTCAGCCACAGCCGTCACAAGGCCATTGGCCACCGTGGCAACGGACGCATTGGACGTGGTCCAAACGACCGTCTTATCATCGGCATCATTCGGGCTGATAGTAGCAACCAACGTGGTGGTCTGCCCTTCTTCCAAACTGACAGATGTACGGTCCAGCGCCACTTCTTCCACCGGGGTGGTAATCTTCACTTCGCAAGAGGCCGATTTCTCACCAGCTTTAGCAGTAATGGATACGCTTCCGCTCTTCAACGCCGTTACTCGCCCATTTTGAGTGACACTGGCCACGGTCTCGTCACTGCTGGACCAGGTAACCGACTTGTCCGTAGCATTATCAGGCTTCACCGTAGCGGTCAAGAGTTCGCTCTCGCCCTTCTTCAACGATAACTGGGTCTTATTCAAGGAAACGGAAGTAACTGGGACAATGGCTTTCTTCACAGAGACTGCACAGGTGGCCGATTTTCCACCTGCCTTAGCGGTAATGGTAGCCGTCCCTTCGGCCACAGCCGTAACCACGCCATTGGCAACCGTGGCAATGGATGCATTGGATGTAGTCCATTCAACCGTCTTTTCATCGGCATCATTAGGACTGATGGTAGCCACCAGCGTGGTGGTCTGGCCTTCTTCCAAACTGACAGAGGTGCGATCCAGGGAAACCCTTTCTACGGGGGTTGAGATGACCACCTCGCAGGTAGCCGATTTCTCACCGGCTTTGGCGGTGATGGTGGCCTTGCCGCTCTTCAGAGCCGTAACCTGACCATTCTGGGAAATGCCTGCTACTGTTTCATCACTACTGGACCAGGTAACGGCCTTGTCCGTTGCGTTTTCTGGTAGCACAGTGGCTGTAAGAACCGCATTCTCTCCTTTGTTCAGAGACAAAGATGTCTTATTCAGTGTCACAGATGAAACGGGTACCACTTTCTTCTTTACCGACACGGCACAGGTGGCCGATTTTCCGCCCGCCTTGGCTGTGATGATAGCCTCGCCTTCGGCCACGGCCGTTACCACTCCGTTGGAAACGGTCACAACAGAGGATTTGGACGTTGTCCATTCCACCTTAGTATCATCGGCATCATTGGGACTGATAGTGGCTACTAGTGTAGTGGTCTGGCCCTCTTCCAAACTGACGGCGGTCCTATCCAGCGATACGCTTTCTACCGGCGTGGTGATGGTCACTTCGCAGGTAGCGGATTTCTCGCCGGACTTGGCTGTTATGGTGGCTGTTCCGCTCTTTTGGGCCGTTACACGGCCGTTTTGCGTCACACTCGCAACGGTTTCATCGTTACTGGACCATGTAACTGTTTTATCAGTAGCATTATCAGGTTTAACCGTAGCTGTCAAGGATTCACTTTGACCCTTTGTAAGTTGTAATCTGTTTTTGTTCAGCGTTACAGAAGTAACGGCCACAACGGCTTCTTTTACAATAATAGTACAGGAGGCGCTCTTATTCTCCACCGTAGCTGTAATAACAGTTGTTCCTATCGCAAGAGCTTTAATGTTATCAAGCTCATCTACTGTTGCAACCGAAGGATTGGTGTTATTCCATGTGACCTTCCTGTTGGTAGCATCCTCAGGAGAGATAATAACTAGGACTGAAGATTCTGCACCAGGCTCTAAAGTCATGGAAGTAACATCAAGAGAAACACTTTCTACCGGGACCGTAACTTCCACCGCACAAGTGGCTGTTTGATCTCCTGCCGTAGCCGAAATTACAGTGCTTCCACCTTTCAATGCCTTGACTTTACCATTTTGATCTACGCTTACAATGTCTGAAGGATTGCTTGACCAGGAGACCGTCTTATCCGTAGCATTCTCTGGCATGACAGTCGCCACCAATACTTCTTCGGCCCCTTTATTCAATTTGAGTTCAGTCTTGTTCAGCATGATGGAAACAACCGGTATCACCGATTTCTTCACTTTCACCTGGCACTTAGCCGACTTGTCGCCCGCCTTAGCCGTAATCACAGCTTCGCCTTCCCTAATAGTTGTTACACGACCTTCATTAACAATAGCCACTTGATCATCGGACGTACTCCAAGTCACGGTCTTGTCTGTGGCATTTTCGGGAAGGACAGTAGCATTAAGCAAAGTGCTTTGATTCTCTTCCAAAGTAACGGTCGTCTTATCCAAAGTCACAAATTGGACCGGGACCACCGTGGGCTGGTTACCTGCCTGATTCACCGTAAAGGACTTGGTATTACTTCCACATTTCAGCGTAACGGTAGCGCTTCTTGCATCCGCTCCAGTATTAGGCTGAGCCGTAACCGTCATAGTCACATCACCGGCGCCACCGCTGGACGGCTGCACGCTGAGCCAGGTGGATGAACGGGTGTCGTTCACATCTGCGCTCCAGCTGGCAGGAACCGTAAACTTCACAGTTGAAGTCTGCGCCTGACCAGTGCTTCCTCCCCCTCCAGTGTTACCAGAAGTGAGGTTGAGGCCGGAATTGAATACGGCTTGGCTTTCGGCCGGAATTGTTATTTGCTGCTTTTGAGGCTCCGGCTGGGGAGTTGGCTCAGGCTCTGTTTTCCCGCAAGAAAAGGCCACTACAAGAGCGGCAGAGGCGAGAAGAAGGGCACGTAGTCTCATAGAACTTGAAGGCTAAGTGTTAGACAATGTGGTTACTTAGCTTCAAATATAATCGATTAATTTTAAATAAGCAAGCTATTAATTCTAAATGATTTAAGAATTAATCATCGTATACTTGCATACTTTACAAAACCGCCCGAAAATAATATAGATATTGAAATGCTTTTCCGCCTTTGTTCCTTGCAATTGAAACCTCTCTCCCTGCGGTAAACGGTCCCGCTGTCGGACCGTTTACCGCACCCGGGAACACTACAGCACCACCGCCAGGTGTTCGCGGATGGACTGGACGCCTTTGAGGATACGCTGTTGAATGGCGGGGCGGGGGTGACGCAATCCACTGGCGTAATGGCTGAGCTGCTGCTCCGCTATGCCCGTTTCCTGAGACAGCGCTTTTTGGGTGATGTAATTGCCCGTATACTTTAACAATGCACGGGTCGTGAGTTCGTACTCCGGTTCCAAGATTCCTTCCATCTCTTCCGGGATGGGCAAACCATCTTCTTTCAGACCATCCAGGTGGAACTGCAGGGCCTCCAGCATGTTATTCTTTACTTCTTCCAGAGTAGCACCCGTTGCCACACAGGCAATGTTCTCATTCTTTGGTGCAGCACCATAATTGTTCGGCACCCAATCAATTCTTATTACGATCTTTCCCATATCCTATTCTTATTTCCAACCGGCTTGTTTCCAAATACTGTTCAACAACTCCTGACTCAGCACATCACTATCCTTCCCCGGGACGGTGACTAACCCTTCTTTCCCGTTCGTGTTTTTAAGTTGCCTGTGATCTCCCCGACTTCTTACAACCACCCATCCGTCCTTCTTCAACTTCTTAAGCACTTTGCTTACCTTGTAACGTCTCATACGTTTTGGCCCTGTAAAGATATAGAATAATTTATCATTTTCAAAATGGCGCACACCATTTCGAAGACGAACATACCTATTCACCCACAGGATTCCTAGAATCGTAAAATAAGTTGTGTTGTTTCAGACGGGATTTTGTGTGTTTTAACCGAAAAACCGGTAGAAAAAATCACAAAACTTCCACCACATCCCCGCTCTCCAGGTACCACAGAAATCCGGAAACAACGGCGTAGCCCATCTGGCGGTAGAGGTGCATATACCGCTTAACCTGGGTCTTGTATTTGTCTTCGGGCTTGCCGAATTTGTAGTCGATGACGGCCACGGAGCCGTTGGGGAAGAGGACCACGCGGTCGGGGCGGTATTCTTTGCCACGGGGAACGAGGATGGAGGCCTCGGAGCGAACGCGGACGTCCGGAGAGAACCATCCGCGGTCTGCGACGGAGGCCAGGCGCTCGGAGAGCAGCCGGAGCGTTTCCTCCTTCATAGAAAGCGGCAGGTCGCCGTTCTGGATGGCAGCCTCAACAGCACCGGGTAGGTCTTCGGGGACCGTTACGGACGACAGAATCCCGTGCAGCACATTACCCCTGATGCGGCTGGAGGCGGCAGGTCCGGTGAGACCTTCAGGGCCGAAGTAATCCGCCGCTTCGGGGCTGAAGCGAAGCCGGCTTCCGCTGTCGGCCGGATAGGAGTCATAGCCCAGGGGCAGTTCTTCCACCTTGCTCTCCTTGCGCTTCATCTTGGTAAAGTCGTAGGGCTCGCCGGTGCTGAACTCCGATGCCCCCACATAGTCATACAGGAAATGCGAGAAGTTCTTGTAACTGAGCGTCTTGGGCGGGGTGGCCGCAATCACCTTAAGACCGCATTGCGGACGCGTCAGCGCCACGTACAGCACGTTGATATTGTCTATGGCCTGGAGTTCGGTCTCCTGGCGGTAACGCTCTTCAAAGAAGGAATCGGCCGACTTGCCGTCCAGCTGCACCCGGAAGAGCCCTTCTGCCTCTTTTTCCAGGGAGGAGCCTTCCACAGAAGGCCGGGCCCAGGCGACGGGCGCCTTGTAGAGCGTGATCTTTTCTGCAAAGGGGACTATTACAAACGGGAATTCCAGGCCCTTGGACTTATGGATGGTCATCACCCGTACGGAGTTACCCGCAGCCGGCGATGAAATCTTGGGGCTGGCTTCTTCCCAATTGCGGAGGAATGCATCCAGCCGGTTGCCGCCGGTGGCCGTCCACTCCTGCAGGTAATCCATAAAGGACTGGATGTAGGGAATTTCGGCCTCAAATTTGGCGGGATCGGCCTTCTGGAGATCCCGGAGGATGGCTTCGGCCAGTTCCATCAGGGAGTGGTACTGCGCGGGGATTTCCACTTCCAGCGAGCGGGCCATATATCCGGCCACGTCGGGTTTTCCTTCGCGCGGGACGCTGTCTACCAGCGACAGCTGCGACACCAGCCGCCGCACCGTGACGGAGGATTTTACGTAGAGGGAATCGTCGGACACTACGGGGATGCCGGCCTCCAGAAGGGACCCTGCTATCTGGGCACCATCCTCGTTTCCGCGCACCAGGATGGCTATATCGGCCCATTCCGCTCCCCTGTCCTTCACTTCCCAAAGGGTCTTGAGGATCTCTGCCATCTGGTCGTCCGTGAACACTACGTCCACCGAGCCCTTGGCCTCCTCATCTGTATTGACGTTCTGCTTGACATCGGCGTAGAGCTGCGAGATGCGGGTGGTTCCCAGCTGGGTATCCAGGCGTTGGGACAGGTCCGTGAAGAAGCTGTTGTTGAACTCCACGATGGCCCGGCAGGTGCGGTAGTTACCGTCCAGCACGGTTACCTCCGGCTGGTGGAATTCCTGCTCCAGACGGGCTCCCAGCAGGTTCCAGTCGCTCCCTCGCCAGCGGTAGATGCTCTGTTTGACGTCTCCCACCACCAGCGAATCGTTGCCGCTGTCTATGCTGCCGTGCACCAGCGGCCGGAAGTTATCCCATTGAATATCGGAGGTATCCTGGAATTCATCCAGCAGAAAATCCTCGTACCGCACGCCCATTTTCTCGTAAATGAACGGCGTATCGGTGCCGTCAATAATGCGGTGCAGGATGGTATTGGAATCGTCCAGCGACAGCACGTTTTTCTCCTGTTGAATCTGCGAAAAGGCATCCCTCAGCT
>JAEEGF010468930.1_pt1 | contig 18948 bp, 20 predicted proteins | sample 9134171 | NCBI WGS metagenome assembly JAEEGF01 (sample SAMN16246542, study PRJNA631951) | gut metagenome | biome: gut microbiome; feature: rumen; material: AP-attached | host: Bos | place: Iran: Karaj | collected 2018-10
GGCCATTTTAGACCCAATAAATTATCTTTAAATATTGTTGAAGCAATACTTGACAAATTATATGATAAAAATCCTCTGTTATTTGCTAAAGATTCAAAATGGAGAAAGAAAAATGAACAGTAATAATATAAACGAGATTAATGATTATTTATTCGGACAGGATTATTATAATGATTCTGTGTTTACCTATGAGATTTCAGAAGAATGTGAAGAGACAGCAAAAAACGAAATCTCCAAGTTCGGTTGGGATGCAGTTTATTCATCATGGTTTGATTATCTGACTAAGCATTGCGAGACCCCTCATCAGGTCTGCAATTTTGCTCATCTATTCTGGCTATATGGCGGTCAAGACCATCCAATCGATAACATCTATGAATTCATAGGATATCTTTACTATCGTCTCAATTTGGAACCTGCCAAATACGAAGACTTATATAATGCTCGAACGATTATGGACAGCATTGCCAATGATCTACAGGAAAAAGCAGGATTCAAAAAAGACATTTGGCTGGATGATGATTACGTTCCTGAAAAGGATCCATTAATTATTCAGGCTGTTGATGAATGGCGCAAGAAACTAGGATAGACAACAAAAGAGATGAGACCTAATTGAGCAATTCAACTAGGTCTCATTATTTATGCATTTTCAGCTAATCTAAAGTAAAAATACTTTACAGTTTTTTCATTGCTGAAAGAAGTGAACCGAGCAGTTCAGTTCCATCAGTTGTCTTAACCTTTTCGTTATCGGCAGTATCGTCTGCCAAAGAGAATATCTCTCCCAGTCCGAAATCTGATGAAGATGATTTTCGTGTGCTTCTGGCGGTGGTATTCTTAGCGGGTGTTGCTCCGAATAAAGAACCAAGCAGATCATCACCGATATCGTTGTTTGATGATGACGTATCACCGCCGAATATTCCAAGCAGACTGGTCAGATCCATATCGTCTGACGTTTTCTTCGGTGTTTTGGATGTAACACGTCTTGATGTTGATGATGGAGCGGATGATGCAGATGTATTAGTTGCAGCGGATACACCTGACAGCAGTGCCGGAGCGATATTCTCAAGAATACTGCTGGCTCCATTTGAACTTAAATTACTGTTTTCTGCCAGTGTCTCAATGACTCCGTTAACATCATTTCCAAGAATGTGTTGAAGAATTTTTTTACCATCACTGACATCTGCTTTGCCGATCAGACTGGACATTGCAGACTTTTCGGTATGTTCAGAGAGAGCATTCAGAAGAGACGCTGCACCGCTCTTTGACGAAGCATTTTTTGTAAGATATCTCAGAAGCACAGGCAGAGCCAGAGTAATGAATTTGGAAACACCTGTTGTTGAGACTCCGGTATTGGAAGATATTGACCCCAGTGAAGAGGATGAAGTAAACGATTTCATGAGCATATTTAAAAGATTCATATTATGCCTCCTAACAGATGATTAAATTATACTCTGAAGATTTTTTTCGAAAAAATCATTAAACTAATAGCATTATATTAGGAAATTCAGATGAAAATATTTAAACTTATATTGTCTGTACTACTGGTATGCTGTATCGGATATATCATATTCGGATTTTCCGCATCTGTCGGAGAAGAATCGGCATCATTCAGTCTGAAGATCACAAAAGCCGTCCTGAATATATTCCATCCGGGCTGGGTCAATATGCCCAATGCAGATGAATTTCTGGATACGATCCATATAGTATTCCGCAAAATAGGTCATTTTTCAGAATACGCCGCCTTCGGTTTTTCTCTGTGTTTCATGATTCATTCAATCGATGCATTTTCAGCTAAAGAAAGCAGCAATGCATATTGTTTTATTGCCGCATCTGTTTTAGGCGTTCTTTATGCATTCAGCGATGAGATACACCAGCTATATGTACCAGGCAGAGCAGGCATGCTGGCTGATGTGCTCATTGACAGCTGCGGAGTTATATTCGGAGCCAGTATCTTTATTCTGGTACTGACCATTATCAGAAAGATTATAAGAAAAAGAAGTCTTAAATAGACCGAATAGTCTTTTCGATTCCCAGCAGTTTTTCTTTAAGCGGCTATTTCCTTATTCATTTTCGGGGGGGTATCCTCAGCACCTGCCAGATGCCAGGTATTTCTGGTTTCCTTGGCCTTATACAATGCTTTGTCAATACGGCGCAGCATATGCTCGATAGCCCTGTCCCCTTCTTCGAAGAAACCGCCTCCTACGGAGACAGTTATGTCGACAGTGTGTCCGTTAAATGTGAAATCCGTGTTACGGACAGTGTTAACAATCTTATTAAGGATCTTAGGGGCAAACTCAGGTATTGCCTGAGGACAAATTATAATAAATTCATCACCGCCCCATCGGATTATGGTATCAGTATTACGCATACTGTCCTTAAGTGCCTGTACCAGTTTTACAAGAACATAGTCACCATATTCATGACCGAATCTATCGTTTTTGTCCTTGAAATGATCAACATCAAACATAGCATAAAGAGAACTTACACCTGTTTTCTGGAAATACTCAAATTCCTGATGAAGAAGTTCGTTACCATACTCACGACTTCCGGCATGTGTAAGATTATCTTCATCGACCTTCCTGTTAAGAACATCCATTCTTTCCTTGTTAAAACGGTAAAGCATTATCAGTGCAACTATAAGAGAAATAACAAGAACCGAAAGAGCAATGAAAACACCGACAGCAATGGGTGTCGGAATCCTTTCAAATAAAGATTTGAAGTCATGAATATCAACAGAGGTATTTTCCGCTGAAATCTGAACCATTTCTGACCGAGATATATTAATTGCACTGTTCAATATGTTAAGAAGTACAAGATTATCACTCTTAACTGCACCTCGCAGACTTATACTGGAATTAGGGATAACCATCAGGTTAATATTACTGGTCGTATATTTATTGAGGACCCATGTTGCGGCAGTCATTGAATCGATATAACAATCTGCTGCTCCGGCATTGACAGCTTTGATACAGTCCTCAATGTTCTTATAAGCAGTCATTACATATTTGTCGCCGAAGCGTTCCTTTAAAATCGAAAGAGTTTTTACCGTGACCGCAGCTTTGACAGGAGTACCCGTAAAGGATTCTTTTTTGACGATGGCACATGATTCACTGACATACGGATGCGTATCTATCAGTCCATGAGGCTCAGCGATAATAATATCGCCATAGTAATGACCAACAATATCATTTATTCCCCTGTTCACGGCCTCAATAGCCTGCTGATTTGTATCATATAACGCAAATATAAAACTGACTCCGAGTTTTTCTCCGAGCTTTCTGTAATAGGCAGGAATAATACCTTCCGCAATTTCCTCTCCGACAGATGAGAACGGGGTATCATTTTTTACAAGAGCCACAGTGATAACAGGATGGGAATCCAGATATTTCAATTCCTGAACAGAAAAAGTCATCAGCTCATTATCAGTTGGTTCTATATATTTGTAATACATATCAGACAAATAATTTCGGTTGGAAGCAACAAGCTGTTCAAAGGCATTATCGATACGGTCACGCAATACTGTATTGTCAGATCTGAGCATATAGAATGACTGTTCCATACCGATCTTATAGAAATTCCTGTGTCCGTTTGAAATACTGCTTCCTGTAAGAGCTGCATCAATCTCACCTTTGTTCAGTGCTTCATTCAGCATCTCTCCATCCTGATAAACAATAGTAGATACGCTGATATTATTTTCCTTACAGAAATCAGAAAAGCTATCAATGTAACCGGATTTATCGATATAACCGATCTTGCGGCCGTTTATCTCAGAAATATCATCAGCATTAAGGTCAGAATCATCTTTTGTATACAGGATTATGTATTCTTCATTTACAGGTCTGGATGTAAAAATGAATTCATTGTCTCTTGCGTCGGTATGTATAAAGTCAATGAGTGCATCAACTCTGCCTGATCTCAGATCTTCTTCCATCTGACTAACTGTTGTATAAGGAACAAGAACGGCATTGTACATGCCATAGATGGCCATTGCTTTTGAGATGTCAACGGAATATCCTCTCAGATTTCCGCTTCTGTCGTAATAGCAATACCTATCTGACTCAAAAACACCTATACGAATATCATCCCTGCCATCGTCTGAAGCATCGGCAGCAAGACATGGAACTGAGGAGAAAACTGTTACTAAAATAACCAGCAGAAACGAAAAGAATCTGATTTTTTTACGCATCTGTTCGCTCTGGGTCTATATAATTCAAATCATCACACAACATGATAATACAATCTTTTCTTTGCCATAAATAATTGCTCTCATGTATCGGCTTTACACAATTGCATAAGAGCATTATTAAAAATACTACGCACAATATTATATGTTTGATATCACTTTAAGTCTAGCTATCACATCTAATTGAAGACGCACATTTCCTGAGTTCTTTGACGATGGGAATATGCTGAGGACATGCTCTCTCACACTGTCCGCATGCAACACAGTCTGCCGCACCGCAACCGTTTTTCGTCAGGTCTTTATACTCCTTCTCAGTCTGTTCAAGCTGACCGGAAACGGTTCGCTTATTCATTATGGCGAATATTTCAGGAATAGGTATTTTGTTTGGACATCCTGAAGTACAGTAATGACAAGCTGTACACGGAATCTCAGCGGATGCATTAAACACTTTCTGTGCCTTCTTAACAGCTTCCATTTCAGCTACAGAAAGAGGTTTAAAGTCTTTCATATAAGAAACGTTATCTTTCATCTGTTCAATATTCGACATTCCAGAAAGGACAGACAATATACCATCAAGTGAAGCCACGAATCTGATTGCCATGGATGCATAGGATGCACCGGGAGCAACTTCATCGAAGAGTTTTTTCACTTCATCAGGAGGATTGGCAAGTTTTCCACCCTTAACGGGCTCCATGACAACTATCTGTTTGCCATGTTTTCTTGCAACTTCATAGATTTCACGTGATCTGACAGAAGGGTTTTCCCAGTCTGCATAATTGATCTGAAGCTGAACAAAATCCACATCAGGATGTTCTGTTAGCAGTTTTTCAAGCAAGTCTGGACCGCTGTGGAATGAGAAACCGTAGTGTTTAATCCTGCCTTTTTCCTTTTCTTCCCTCACAAAATCCCAGAGATGAAATTTATCGAACTTTTTATAGTTATTCTCCATCAAAGAATGAAGGAGATAATAATCAAAATATCCGGCACCTGTCCTTTTAAGACTTGTCTCGAATTCTTTTTTTGCAAGGGATTCTGAAGGTACTGCCGTTGCGAACAGTTTTGTAGCAAGAGTGTAAGACTCCCTGGGATGTCTCTTAACAAGAGCTTTGGCTATAGCAGATTCAGACCCGGGATAAATAAAAGCAGTATCAAAATATGTAAATCCGGCATCGAGAAAGATGTCGACCATTTCACTGACCTGTTTTATATCGATTCCAATTCCCCTTTTTGGAAGCCGCATCAGACCAAAACCCAGTTTTCCGCTCATTTGTTCAACCTCTTTCCACAAAAGCGCAATCTTTATAGCTGTTAATACAATGATAGTTTAGGTTACTGAGTTAGAAAACAGTATTTTAAAGAGATTGATGATAAGCGATGTCTTTGATCAGAAGATTGATAGTACGGTTGCCGCGCCATTCGTTTATCTTCATTGTGTAAACTATATCCACAGGTCTTTCGAGATCTTCAGAGATATTACCATATCCCCAGCCTATAACTTCCTTTGAAGTATTTCCCTGAATTCCCTTGAATTTAAGGTGTTTATCCCCGACGCCCATTGTTCTGACTTCCTGCGGTCTTACATTTGTGGTCAGAAATAACGGTGTCTGATTACTGTTTCCGAATGGAGCAAGCGCCGAAACAGTTTCAAAAAGATCGATATTGATATCTTTAAGATCAGCAACGGCATCAATAAGCAGAGTTGGTCTCAGATCCTGGTTTTCCAGTTTTTCTTTTGCAATTTTATTCATTGCCTCAGTGAATGCAGGAATATTTTTCTGTTCGATTGAGAACCCTGCTGCCTGGGAATGTCCTCCGAAATGGATCAGATATTCCGAACACTGACCAAGGGCTTCTGTAATATCAAATTCAGGAATACTCCTGCAGCTGCCCTGTGCATTTTCTCCGTCAAAATGCATCACAAGAGCCGGAAGATGAAACTTTTCAGAGAGCTTACCGGCAACCAGCCCTGCTATACCGACAGGAATCTCTTCCGAACCGGTAATGATCACATAGTTTTCTTTTTCGTGGCCTTTTATCTTATCAGCAACAAGCGTACAGGAAGCGGCAGTTTCTCTCTGCCTTTCTTTGTTGAGTGCTTCCAGTTCTTCTGCCAGTTCTGCTGCTTCTTCCTCATCATCCGTAATAAGAAGCCTGTATGCCTTTTCTGCACTGTCCAGTCTGCCTGCCGCATTGAGTCTTGGAGCGATATAGAAAGAAATATCCTCAACATCGACAGAGCTTTTTTCTGTCTTTGACAAACGCATTATCTCGTTAATTCCGGGACGTTTACAATTCTTGAGAACTTCCAGCCCTCTCTGGACAAGGGTTCTGTTTTCATCAAGAAGAGGCATGACATCGGATACAGTTCCCAATGCCACCAAATCAATGAATTCCCATACTTCATCCTGTCTTCCGAGCATTGAGTACAAAACCGTGAGCAGTTTGAATGCCACAGCGCATCCTGCAATTTCCTTATACGGATACTGAGATCCTTCAAGGTACGGATCGATCACAGCGACAGCATCAGGAACAGGTCCGGTCGGAAGATGATGATCAGTAATCACAAAATCCATTTTTCGTTTGAAAGCGGCTATCTCCTCCACACACGTAACACCGCAGTCTACTGTGACAACAAGTTTAACTCCCTGCTTATAAAGATCCTCAAGAAACGGGACATGCAGTCCATGTCCTTCCTGGGAACGATGAGGAATGTGAGTTATGACATCGGCACCGATTTTCTTCAAACCTTTGTACATGATGGAGGTGCTTGTGATGCCATCAACATCAAAGTCTCCGTATATTGCTATCTTGTCTCCGGATAACAGCGAATTGTATATTCGCATTGCACCCTTTGCTATATCAGGCAAAAGCAAAGCATCATATATTATTCCCTTTTCGGGAGAGAGAAATACTTCAGCTTCATTGAGAGTCCTTATACCGCGGTTATAAAGCAGCTGACAAACTACAGACGGATATTTTTTTCTAAGTTCACAGCCGTCATCTACGACTTCGCAAACAGTCCAGCGGAAACTATTCTCCATCGTAACCGCCTACTATTATCACACTGTTATGCCCTCCGAATCCCATTGAAGATGAAAGAGCAGTCCTGACATTCTTTTTTACGGCTACGTTAGGCACATAATCAAGATCACATTCAGGATCAGGATCATTCAGGTTAATGGTCGGTGGAATAATGCCGGAATTAATAACACAGAGACATATCATGATTTCCAAAGCACCCGCAGCACCGATAAGATGACCTGTCATGGACTTGGTGGACGAAACGGGAATGTCATATGCTTTATTTCCAAATACATTTTTATAACAGTTTGTTTCATTAACATCATTTAGTTTTGTTGAAGTGCCGTGTGCATTGATGTAATCAACGGTATCAATACCGGCTTTTTCGAGAGCAGCTTTCAAAGCGCGCTGAAGGCCTTCAGAATCACGAAGAGGTTTAGTAACATGATAAGCATCAGAAGTCGAAGCGTATGAAAGGATCCTTCCATATATTTTTGCTCCTCTGTTCACAGCATGCTGTTCTTCTTCAAGGATAAGACAGGCCGCGCCCTCACCAACCACAAAACCGTCACGATTAAGACTGAACGGGCTTGATGCTGTCTGATCCTTCTTTCTGGATAAAGCCTTGCATGAATCAAATGCAACGATTCCGAGCGGATTGATTATTGCTTCTGCCCCGCCTGCGATCATTATGTCCCTATCTCCTGATTTGATGACTGTTGCAGCCAGACCTATGGCATCTGCACTGGAAGAACATGCAGAAGATACATTTATGTTGGTACCTTTTATTCCATTACGGATAGAAATCGCGGAAGATGCTGCATCACTTATCATCATCGGAACTGAAAACGCAGACATAACATTGTTATCCAGAAGATTCATCGTTTCATTGAAAGCAGTATCGATTCCGCCCATTCCACATCCGAAAATAATCCCTGCATTTTCGAGATCATCTGCAGTAAGCTCCGAATCATTGATTGCCTCATCTGATGCCTTGATCGCAAATGCAGCAAACCTGTCTGTGTGCAATGCTGTTTTGGAATCAAGAATATCTTCCGGGCTGAAGTCTTTCACTTCTCCTGCCACTTTGACATTGATATCCGAAGTATCGAACAGAGTAATAGGACTGATACCGCTTTGTCCTGCCACTAAAGATGTAAATGTGGTATCAGCATCATTTCCGACCGGAGTGATGCATCCTATTCCTGTAACAACAACTTTTCGAGACATAGAATAATTGTACACGATAAAGCAGCACTTTTATAAAACAAAAAGGATATGTTATTTCTTTTTGTTTTTCTGACTCTGCTGCAATTCTTTGAACTTTTTGCGAACTTCCTTTATATCATTTCCTTCAATGTAATATGATGTCGCAGCTCTTCCGACAGACATCGTTCCTGCGCTTGCAACACCTGCACTGACTGCAGAACCCGCTGCTGGGAAAATAACATTGATAAGCTTGGAAAGTTGCTGGGCAGTAAGTCTGAATATAAAACCGGCTCCGATAACACCGCCCATACTGAATATGAATTCTTTTGCAGAATCAAGTGACACTTCCCTTCCGCTCAGTGATGCGATCAGTGATACAAGGGCAGCCTGAAGAATAATAAGGACGTAGATATCAGCTACAGGAATCGGAGTAAGCGCAACCGTAGCAGACAGACCCGCAAAAATCTTAGTGAGCTGATTCGCCATTCTGAGTCCCATCTGTGCATCAACATCCGTGATTGAATTCTCGAGGACATCAAACAGTTGCTGGATGTTATATCTACCATCAAAGCCTATCTCGATGTTATCGATATCCTTCGGAGGAAGGTTTTTGATCTGGTCGACATCAACGTCGAGGCCGTCCACTGTCTTCCAGTCTATCAGTGATGAAACAGGAATGATGTTATCGATTTTAAGCCCTTTATTAAGAATTATGCTCTTGTAATACAGTACGACTTCATTGATCTTTCTGATCTTATTTTCAGGATATTCTTCAGCCTTTTTGAATCTGGCAGGAGCCATCTCATCGCATTTGTTGATAACCACGACAAGAGGAAGTCTGACCTTGTTGATCCTGCTGTATTCTTCTGCAATCTTAATAAGAAAATCGATGTCATCATCAACATCATCGCGATGAGTGCAGCTCAGCATAAGAATTGCTACATCAGGAGAGAATTCACTGATCTGACGTACGAGCTGTTCCTCGGCTGATACACTATCTATAACCCTTTCGGACTCGTTGAACCCCCGTGTGTCCAGTATCTCCATGAGTACTCTGTCTTTATCCTTGCATTCATATCTGATTGCTTCAGGTGTACATGATCTGACATCACTGACTTCTGCAACGTAATTCCCGAACAGAGCATTGATAAGGCTGCTTTTGCCGACTCCGGTTCTGCCGATCAGAAAAACACGAGGAGGACGATGTGAATCGATTCCATCAATGAGGTTTTTGAGATCCTTATCGTTGAAGATAGTAGTCTTAATGACGTTTTTGGCTTTTCCTGGAATAAAAGGCGGCAGAGAATCGATGAAAGTTCCGAGCTTCAGATAAAAATTCTTGAGATTCTGAAGTCTTTGTTCAATTAATGCACTATCATCTTTCACCGGTTAACTCCCCATGCGTTGAAGGTTTATGATTGAATTGTAGCACCAAAGGGAACTGCATTCTCTACTGTTATTCTTCTGCAGGAATTACATTTTTCAAAGTAATAAATAAAAGAGAAGTGCCTTACTCTAAGGCAGAGCAAGGCACTTTGTGTATCTATTGTAGATCTTCCTGAAACTGCTTCTAGATCATGCCGTTATGGATCATGTATTCACCGATCTGGACGGCATTTAGTGCTGCGCCCTTTCGGATATTATCTGAAACGATCCACATGACGATACCGTTATCGCAGGAGATATCCTTTCGGATCCTTCCGACATATGATGCATCCTTACCGGCACAATCAATAGCCAGAGGATAAGTATGTGTGCTTACATCATCCTGAACTATGACTCCGGGAGCAGTTTCCAGAATCTCCCGGACCTGGGCAGGTTCGATCGGATTGGTGAATTCAACTGAAACAGCTTCGCTGTGACAGGCAAAGACAGGAACTCTGACACAGGTTGCAGAAACCTTAATATCATATGCATGCATGATCTTATGGGTCTCATCAACCATTTTCTGTTCTTCCTTGGTATAACCGCTATCAAGGAAGACATCGATTTCAGGAATAGGATTGAAAGCAATCTGATGAGGATAAACAGCACTTGTGATGGTATCGCCCGCAACATACTGTTTGACCTGATTATTCAGCTCATTGATAGCAGGAAGACCGGTTCCTGAAACAGCCTGAAGAGTTGTAATGACCAGTCTTTTTATGGGGTTGACCTTGTGCAGAGGATAGAGTGCTACGACCATCTGGATAGTTGAGCAGTTGGGGTTGGCAATAATCCCCTTATGAAGACTTATATCCTCAGGATTGATTTCAGGTACGACCAGAGGAACCTCGGGATCCTGACGCCATGCTGCGGAATTATCGATAACCACAGCTCCGCTCCTGGCTGCTATAGGAGCAAAATGCTTGGAAATATCGGTACCTGCAGAGAAAAAAGCAATGTCTATATCTTTGAATGAATCGTCAGTGGTCTCCTGAACAGTGTATTCATTGCCGCAGTATTTGACCTTTTTTCCTGCTGATTTATCTGAGGCAAACAGAGACAGTGAAGAGATAGGAAAAATTCTTTCTTCAAGAATCTTAAGAAATTCCTGTCCCACACGACCTGTTGCACCAACTATTGCTACTCGATATCCGCTCATATTGTTACTCCTTGAATTTATGGAAGTTATTATGCTTCAAAAGGCATTTTGATATCAAGAAAAAAAAGGACCTTCAGACTGCTCTAAAGGTCCTTTTTAAACAATTCTTTATAAACTAATCGTTTTTATCGAATCTGAAAGTGTCATGTGCAGGTCGGCCATACTGTTTTCGGGGTCGGTCTTCTGCTTCATAATCGGGATCAAGAAGAGCTTTTCGTGAAACACTGATCTTGCCCTGGGCATCGATCCTGATTACTTTAACGGTCAGATCCTCACCGAGTTTGACGATATCTTCAACTTTGCCGACTCTGTGAATATCAAGTTCGCTGATGTGGCACAAGCCGTCTTTGCCGGGAACGAGTTCAACGAATGCACCGAAAGGCTCGATTCTGTTGACTCTACCGGTAAAGATCTCTCCGATCTTAACTTCTCTGCCAAGTTCCTGGATCATCTTAAGGGCTTTGTCAGCCATGGCAGCATCAGTTGCACCGATCACGACTGTACCATCATTTGAAATATCAATGGTAGTCTTGGTTTCATCGGTAATAGCACGGATGGTCTTGCCTCCGGGACCAATGATAGCTCCGATCTTATCAGGATCGACAGTTGTCTTATACATTCTGGGAGCATAAGGAGAAAGCTCAGCTCGGGGTTCAGAGATAGCTTCTCTCATCTTGCCGAGAATGTGTTCTCGGGCTTCTCTGCCCTGCCAGATGGTCTTTTCGATCATAGGCATGGTGATACCGTGGATCTTGATATCGAGCTGAAGAGCGGTAATACCTTCCATGGTGCCTGCGACTTTGAAGTCCATATCACCATAGTTATCTTCCATACCTTCGATATCGGTGAGAATTTCAAATTCACCATTGTCTCCGGTGATAAGACCCATTGATATGCCGCCGACCATTCGCTTGATGGGAACACCGGCAGCCATTAAAGACATGGTTGATGCACAGGTGCTGGCCATTGATGTTGAACCTGAAGATGAAAGAACTTCAGAAACAAGTCGGATAGTATAAGGAAATTCTTCTTCACTGGGGATAACAGGAAGGAGTGCTCTTTCTGCCAGTGCACCGTGACCGATTTCTCGTCGTCCGGGGACACCGAACTTCTTGGCTTCACCATTGGCATAAGGAGGCATGTTGTAGTGATGGATGTATCGTTTTGATTCTTCGATGCCAAGTCCGTCAAGTTTCTGGTTGTCCCGGAGTGAACCGAGAGTTGCAATGTTGAGGACCTGTGTTTCTCCTCGGGTGAACAGGGATGAACCATGTACTCTGGGGATCAGATCGACTTCAGTGGTAATAGGTCTGACCTGATTGAGTTTTCGGCCTGATAATCGGACATGGTTGGTAAGAATGCAATTTCTGATTTCAAACTTGATACGCTTATCAAAAACATCAAGTATCTCAGAAGGATCCCATTTTTCACCGAGTTCTTCGATAAGTTTCTTTTTGATCGCATCGCATCCGGGAGCACGTGTGGCCTTGGTAAGATTGGACATTGCGATTCGTAAATCATCACCGCAGATTCGGATGACTTCATTGACCAGTTCAGGATCATGTTCGATTACCGGAGCTTCTTCCTTGGGAAGACCGATCTCTTTGATGATCATCTCCTGGAATCTGATAATCTCCTGGTTGGCTTCATGAGCCCGTCTTATAGCTTCAAGAACGATATTTTCAGGAACTTCCTTCATACCTGCTTCGATCATACAGACATCCTGAGATGTTGAAGCAACAACAAGATCCATTTCACTGTTGGGCATTTCTGAAAGAGTAGGATTGATAATGAATTCACCGTTGATATAGCCGATTCGGCAGGCACCGACAGGTCCTGCGAAAGGAACACAGCTCATACCCAAAGTAAGTGATGAACCGAAAATGGAAAGAAGATCGGGATCATTGTCGCGGTCAGTTGAAAGAACTGTAACGACGACCTGAATATCTCTTCGCCATGTTTTGGGCAAAAGAGGTCTCAAAGGTCGGTCAGTGACTCGTGAAGTAAGAATAGCATCTTCACTGGGTCGGCCTTCTCTTCTTATAAAACCGCCGGGGATCTTACCTGCGGCATAAAGTCTTTCCTGATACTCGATTGTAAGAGGAAGGAAATCAACGCCTTCCTTGGGTTCAGGAGCTACACAGCATGTAACGAGGACCATAGTATCACCGTAACGCACAGTTACAGCAGCTTGGGCCTGTTCAGCCAGTTTTCCGCTCTCAACACAGAGCTTACGGCCTGCTACGGTCGTCTCATAGTAATGAGGTACCATAATAAAAATCTATCTCCTTGTAGTCTTGCTAATTATTTTCTGAGACCTAATTTAGCAATCAATGCCTTGTAACGATTAACATCAGTCTTCTCAAGATAAGCAAGAAGATGTCGTCTCTGGCCTACAAGTTTAAGAAGTGAACGCTTTGAATGGTAATCGTGACCATTGTCGGTCATGTGTCGGGTAAGCTGCTTGATTCGTTCGGTCAAAACAGCAATCTGAACTTCTGCGGAACCGGTGTCTTTATCATTGACTCTGTATTTCTCAATGATTTCCGCTTTTTTCTGTGGATCTAACATTTTTTTCTCCTATAATTTTTATTCTTTAAAAAATACAGGAGAGATTATAGCATTATATAAATATGCCTAGCAACACGCTTTTCAGGCATGAGCTAGGCATCATTTTTGCGCCCAAGATAAAAATTATTCGGCTTTTGCTTCTTCCGGTTCTGCTACATAAGCAGGAAGTTCAGATGTGCAGTGGCAGCATTTTGTAGCTGCAATGGGAACATCGCTTAAGCAGTAAGGGCACTTTCGTGTGGTGGGAACCGGTTTTTCCTCGTCTTTCTTTGCGAGGCTTGCTACTTTATTGAAAGCTTTAACGATAAGGAAGAGGATGAATGCCATGATCAGGAAGTTGATAATGGCCATAATGAATGCGCCGTAGCCGATCTTCACGTCGAAGATTTCAAAGGCAAGTGCATTGAAATCGTCCCGGAGGAAGAGACCGAGGATAGGAGAAAGAATATTGTCTACCAGGGAATCGACGATGTCCTTGAAAGCCGCACCGATGATGATACCGACTGCCATATCGATGACGTTTCCACGCTGGATAAAATCACGAAACTCTTTGAAGAAACCTTTCATTTCACATCTCCATATATTCGATATGCTAGAATTATCTATCTTTCAGAAATATAATTCAAGACATTATGAACGTATTTGATGCAAAGCCAATCACGATTGTAACCGGGCATTACGGATGCGGCAAAACAAGCCTGTCGCTGAACTTTGCCATTCAGGAGCATTTCGAGACCATAATCGATCTCGATGTGGTCAATCCGTTCTTCCGTTCATCCGACTACATTAACATGCTCACCAAGAACGGAATAAAAGTGATATCCCCCTACTTTGCCAATACGAATCTTGATGTGCCTTTCATCCCCAGTGATGTCAGGACATCCGTCATATTTGATAAAAAGGTACTTATCGATGCCGGAGGAGATGACCAGGGATCGACTGCCGTAGGAACTGTCAGCAAAGACATCATCAGTCGTGGCTACAACATGTTCTATGTCGTCAATTTCATGCGTCCGCAAACTCTCAACATTGAAGACGCTGAAGAAATAATGAGAGAGATCGAAGCCGCATCGCATATTAAGATAACGCATATCATCAACAACACCAACCTAAAACATGACACTGATGAGGATGTTTTCAGGAAGGGACTGAAGCTGTCAGAGGATCTGTCGGAAAAAACCGGACTTCCCCTTCTTTTCAGCGTATACAGCGAAGAAAAAGAGTATATAATAAAAAACGTGTTTTCAAATCTGTATAAGATAAACAGTTATGTATTGACCCCTTGGGAAATCGTATAGGGAGGAATTCAATGGCAAAACAAGGCAAACTCACTATTGACGAATCAAGATGCAAAGGCTGTGAACTTTGTGTTAATGCATGTCCTTTGCATCTTCTTAAACTGTCCCCTTCACTGAATGCCAAAGGTTATCATTCAGTGATGATCACTGATCCCTCACAGTGTATCGGCTGCGCTGCATGTGCAACGATGTGCCCTGACATCGTCATCAAGGTTGAAAGGGAGGACAAATAAATGAAAGTATTAATGAAGGGCAACGAAGCCCTGGCTGAAGCCGCGATCCGAGCAGGATGCAGACATTTCTTCGGTTATCCCATTACCCCGCAGACTGAAGTTGCGGCATATATGGCAAAACAGATGCCTAAGGTCGGCGGAACTTATCTGCAGGCAGAAAGTGAAATCAGTGCCATCAACATGGTTTACGGAGCTGCAAGTGCCGGAAAACGTGCCATGACTTCATCATCATCACCCGGTATTTCCCTCAAACAGGAGGGCATCTCCTACCTTGTAGGTTCAGATCTTCCCTGTCTGATTGTAAATGTACAGCGTGCCGCACCCGGTCTCGGCGGTATCCAGCCTTCCCAGGGTGATTATTTCCAGGCCACCAAGGCTCCCGGACACGGAGATTCTCATATTTTCGTAATGGCCCCTTCTTCGATTCAGGAAATGGCAGACTTTGTTGAGACCTGTTTTGAAAAAGCTGAAGAATACCGAATGCCGTCAATGCTTCTTGCCGATGGTATGCTCGGACAGATGATGGAACCGATCGAACTCAAGGAAGGAGAACCCAAAGAGGTCGAGAAACCATGGGCTCTCACAGGCACAAAGATGCAGAGACCTCACAATGTGATCAACTCCCTGTACATTGATCCTCCTGAGCTCGAAAGGATCCTCATTGAAAGATATGAACGATATGCAAAGATCGAGGAAAACGAGCAGCGTGCAGAGTTATACAAAATGGATGACGCAGAATTTGCAGTAGTCAGCTACGGTGCAAGCGCCAGGATCGCCATGAGTGCAATCGACAAGGCAAGAGACGAGGGCATCAAAGTCGGTCTTATAAGATGTATCACTCTCTGGCCGTATCCCAAGAAGTTCATAGAGGCATCTGCAGGACAGATCAAGCACTATCTGGCAGTTGAAATGAACATGGGACAGATGGTCGAGGATCTCAGACTCGTAGTCAACGGAAGGGCTCCTGTCGATTTCTTCGGAAGAGCCGGCGGCATTATTCCCAGCCCTGCCGAAGTACTCGAAGAAATAAGAAAAATCAGCAAGGGAGGTAAATAATAATGACTGTAGTATTTGACAGACCGCATGCCCTTACTGACAACGTCTTCCACTATTGTCCCGGCTGCAGCCACGGTATCGTCCACAGACTGATCGCGGAAGTGATCGATGAACTTGGAATTGAAGGAAAAACCGTCGGTGTTGCACCGGTCGGATGCGCAGTATTTGCCTACAATTATTTCAACTGTGACATGGCAGAAGCAGCTCACGGACGAGCACCTGCCGTCGCCACCGGTATCAAACGTGCCAATCCCGACAATATAGTATTCACATATCAGGGTGACGGCGATCTCGCAGCCATCGGAACTGCCGAAACAGTTCATGCAGCAACCAGAGGCGAAAACATCACTGTCATCTTTATCAACAACGCAATCTACGGTATGACGGGCGGTCAGATGGCACCTACTTCCCTTCCCGGACAGATCACCCAGACCACTCCTTACGGAAGAGATGTCAAAACAGCCGGTTATCCCGTCAGAGTCTGCGAAATGTTATCCACGCTTTCAGGCACAGCTCTTGCACAGAGAGTTGCAGTCGACAGCGTAGCACATATCCATCAGACCAAGGCAGCAATCAAGAAGGCTTTCCAGTATCAGCAGGAAAAGCTCGGATACTCCATCGTTGAAGTCGTATCCACCTGTTCCACCAACTGGGGTCTCAGTCCCGTTGATGCCATCCAGTGGCTTAAGGACAACATGATCCCATATTATCCTCTGGGAGTTTACAAGGACATCAAAGAAGGAGAGCAGAAAAATGACTAAACTTGAATTGATGCTTGCCGGATTTGGCGGTCAGGGTATTCTCTTTGCAGGTAAACTGGTTGCATACGCAGGTCTGATCGAAGATAAGCATGTAAGCTGGCTTCCTTCATATGGTCCTGAAATGAGAGGCGGTACATGCAACTGCAGTGTCTGTGTCAGCGATGAACAGATCGGTTCTCCCCAGATGCTGACCCCGAACGCTCTCATTGCAATGAACCAGCCTTCACTGGAAAAGTTTATTGGTCATGTTCAGCCGGGCGGAATAGTACTTGTTGATTCATCCATCATACCGACAAAAGTCGACAGAACAGATCTCAAAGTATTTTATGTTCCAGCCACTGAGATAGCCGAAAAGAACGGTCTGAAAGGTATGGCCAATATCCTGCTTACCGGCAAACTGCTTAAGGAAACAGGTTTTGCATCCGTAGAGAATGCAAAGGCTGCCGTAAGCAAGGTCGTTCCTCCCAAAAAAGCCAATCTTATCGATTCAAACCTCAAAGCCCTCCAGCTTGGTTTAGATTATTAGAGAACTAAATGTATGAACTCTCTTCTGCATCCTGCAGAAGAGAGTTTTTTTATGTAAGCAGTGATATACACAAATGATTATGAATCCCCTTTGGGAAGCATTTTGCTTGCCGGGGATGAACAGGGATTAACAGGTCTTTGGTTCACAGAAGGCGCCAGATATACCGGGCATGGTCTGCAAAAGGGAGCTCGTCGGTGTGAAACGGACTATTTTGATCAGACGAAAAAATGGCTGGATATTTATTTTTCGGGTCATGATCCAGGCTTTTTCCCTCAAATCCATTTGGTAGGCTCCGATTTCCGCAACCGTGTCGGTGAGATCATGTGCGAGATTCCTTATGGGAAAACGGTCACGTATGGATGGATCGCGGAAAAAATCGCAAAGGAGCGCGGACTCGACAGAATGTCCGCACAGGCGGTTGGCGGCGCAGTTGGTCATAATCCGATTTGCATCATCGTGCCATGCCACCGGGTAATCGGAGCGAATAATAGTCTTACAGGATATGGAGGAGGAATCCAACGAAAGAAAGCCCTTTTGGAACTGGAAGGCAATGATATGAGCCGATTTACAATACCAGCAAAAGGAATGGCGCTATAAATCTCAGAACCATTGCTGAACAATAAAATAGTCGAGTACTCACCATCACTTGTTGACGAAGTGATCATACAGCCAGCGTGCGACAAAGTAGATAATCACGAACAGGACGATTCCTATTCCCAGAATTATCAGTGCCTCAGGAAAAATATTGCTGAAAAACTCACCCATTACATACCTCCAATGCAATCACCACAACAATCTTTCCACCCATTTTATTTTTCCCCATTAAATATTATGGCTGATGTATTTTTATTTTTTACATAGAGAACCAATGCGTTGTATTCATCGTCCAGCATCTTTTTTATTTCAGCGGTTTTTAAATCGATGCTGAACGAAGAAGAAAACGAACAGATACTGATAACAAACAGAAAGAAGTGCATAAGAACAAACTGCGCATCGCTTTCACATAATGCACATTTACTTCTGATCAGGGAAAGAGCCTTTGCCGTAGATTGCGGGAATAGTTTTTTCTTGTCTTTACTGCTGACATTTGTTCCTGATCCTGAAAAGGCAAGATCCCATATATTCTTTTCCTTTTCTGAGAATCTAATTAATGCTCTTCCTATGTCTGAAACTGAAGACTTCGCTGTGACAGAGGATGAGATCGCATCATCAATTTCCGAATATGCCATCTCTCTTATGAAGGATTCAAGATCATCCATATTGAGAAATGCCGTAAAGATAGGTCTTGTAGATACGCCCAGACGCGCAGCCAGGTCTCGTGCAGTCAGGGCATCGATACCCTGCTCTCTCACCAGTTCATAGGCTTCACGTCCTATTTCTTCCCTTGAATATCTAACAGACGGCGGCATACTCTTTATACAACAATGTTACATATCGATGTTATACAACTTTGTTATAATATAAAGACAAACTCTCCTTTAGTCAAGAGTTCGTTATCTTAATTCAGAT
>JAEEGF012120031.1_pt1 | contig 18947 bp, 9 predicted proteins | sample 9134171 | NCBI WGS metagenome assembly JAEEGF01 (sample SAMN16246542, study PRJNA631951) | gut metagenome | biome: gut microbiome; feature: rumen; material: AP-attached | host: Bos | place: Iran: Karaj | collected 2018-10
GGAGCCACCGAGAAGAAGATGCTGCCTGTAGAGAACGGAGTGCGGTAGAGCACAGGAAGTGCGAAATCAGCCCCCAGGGTCAGCATGTTGCTGCGATGGTCGCTATAGCGAAGCGTGGCACGGTCCATCCCCATCCTCGCGCTGAGCTGTACACGCCAATGGTCTGTAATGCGATATTCAAAAAAAGCACCTAGGTCGACACCCATCGCCGGTGTGGCGCTGAGGACGGAATCCATGATGAGAGTATCGCGCAGCAGTGGGTCCACACGCATGATAAACGACGAGGCGTTGACACCTCCTTGCAGCCCCCAACTGACGAACTGGAGATGGTAGTCATCGTCGTCCCAACTGTCGGACTGGGCTAGGGAAACTGAGCATTGCAAATCGAAAAATGATATTATCGCTACTATAAAAAGAATCTTTTTCATCTTCATTGGTCTTAACTGCTTTTGTCTTTCATAAGAATTCTAACACCATGGCTTTACAACTGGAACTTGAGGTCTATCCGAATAAACCAACGGTCGCGTGGATCCAAGCCATCAAGGTAACTGAGACGACGCACATAGTCTACACGCAGGAACTTGAATATATTCTCAATGCCTATGCTATACTCCATGTAAGGAGTGGTGCCGAAAGGTTTGGTCCCCGCAGGGAAACGGAAGAGCCCCACAGGATCGTTCATCGGATCGTTTTTCGTAGAGAGACCGCCATAAAGAATATTGAAGCCGACAACTTCACGAAATTTCAGTTTGTTGATGAGCGGTATCCGGTTGAGTATCCATCCCTTCAGGTGATAGGTGGCATAGAATGCCACCCACTGGTCCATGATAAACTCCATCGGTTGCATGGTGTTGAATGCGGACGACGAGAGGAAAAGCCCAGAGTTGCCGGTGGGAATATACAGGCGCGGATAGGGAGCCCTGTTCCACACCACGCCGGAGACAAGCCGGGCGTCGATGTGACCAAAAGAGGATAGCCAGAATCGCTTCTCTGCCGAGAAATCAGTACGATGGAACAGCGTGCTGCCGTCCAGAAGCGACACCGTGTGGCTGAGACTGATGGTCGGAGCGTCACGCCGCAGCGACGACTGTGTCTCGCGTCGACGAGTTCCCGATGTAAAATTGGGGGTGAAGCTAAGAGTCGTCTTCCATTCCGTCTCCGTGAAATGCTCCACGTTGCGCAGCGTGCCGTCAGCTTGGTATTGTAGGTACTGCAGCATGCCCGCCGGCTCATAGCGGCGCGCCGCCACCCACGAGTCGAAACGTATATGGCTACGCCACTCCTTGCGCAACCGCAGCAGCGCCTGGGCCACATATTGTACATTCATCTCCTTGTCCGACGACATCATGATATTGTCGCGGTCGAAGTTGTCGTAGGCCTGTCCTGGAGCCTCCAGCTCGTAACCCGCCATGAGACTGAGGCTGCTGTAAGGTCCTTCGTGCGAATGACGCACCTTATCGTCAAAGGTGTAGGTATAGGTAGCGTTGAACTTTGGCCGCTTGTCGCGGAAACCATAGGCCAAATATCCCTCGGCGAAATGACGCGGGTTCAGCTTCGCTCTCGTCATGCCGCCCACACGTACACGCCACCCTTCCTCATGGTTGTAGCTGAGGAAGTTGAATACCGTTCCGAAGTCGAACTTGCTATCCTTGCGCTCGGCACTCGTGGGTATATAGCCACTAGCTATCACCTCGGCTGTACGCTTCACGAAGCGAAACTCCGGCAGCCTTCCCAGCTCCACCCACATGCTGTCGAGCACCGTCTCCTTGGCACTGAGCTTCACTGGACGCACCTCGTTGAACTCGCGCTTCAGACGTTTCATCTTCTCCTTGGGAAGTACCACCTCGTGTTCGAAAGCCGAGAAAAGGCTATCGGGCAGCAGCGCTGCCGTATCACCGAGGTCATAACCGGTGTACACACGCATCTGGTGAACATACAACTCCTGTATATGCTTCGAGATATACATGCGTCCATAGGTATCGCATCTGTATGGTAGCCAGCGGCCAGACGTGTCACGATGGAAGTTCTGCACGATAGAGAGGTCGCGCACGAAATTCAGATTCACCTTCGGCGACACGGTAAGCACATACTTCGTAAGGGCAAACGTGCTGTCTGCATCCAGCGACACATACATCCTCCCCGTGAATCCATAGCTCTGCTCGTTCATCGGAACAAAACTCAGCTCCACGCACTTCTGTCCGGCCACCTCCGTCGTGTCCGTTATATAATATTTATAGTAGGTCACCGCCAGCAGTTGAGACAATGGACTTACAAAATGGTTCAGCATCAGCTCGATGTCACCATCGTATATGTCCACCGGCATGAACATCGCTTCCAGATTGGCATCCATACCCTCGTCGCTGAGCACTTCATCGAGACCCTCCATGCGCTTCCCTGTCACCACCCGGCGGCGTTGCTTCGGACTTTTCCGCCAGCTCTCTTCCGCCAGCATCTCGCGCATCGATATCACCAGTATAGGCGTGGCGTCAAACTCGGTCTCGTCGATATACTTCTCCAGAAAATTCAACTTCCTCCACAGGCAACTACTGTCGAAGTCCGGATTGAAATTGTCCAGCGACATCGAAAGTCTCTCATAGACATCTCGTCTCCACCGCTCCGCTCCTTCCAGCCGGTTTTCATCCTTCTTCGCTATCACCTTTTTCACCAGTTCCACAGCGGGATTATGCTTGCGTGAATACTTCGACTTCACCTTCTCGGCCGTCACCTCAACCGTATGCAACGTCTGACCTTTGGGCACCAGCTTCACAGTCACCCTCTTCTTCGTCTTTCCTCTCTCCAACTTCAGCTTCTGCGGCTCATAGCCCATCATGCGGAAGCTCACCGTCGTGTACCCTTGTTCGTTGCTGAGGCTGAACTTGCCGTCCATGTCCGTCTCCGTGCCCACCATCGTCCCGTCAAAGACTATCTGGACAAAGGGTATCGCCTCGCCGGTCTCCCCATCAAGAACCTTCCCTTGTACACCCGTCGTCGGACTTTGCGCTTGACAGGGGGAAGGGTTAAAGATAAGAGCGAAAAGCGAAACTATTACTGTTAATAAAAACCTTTTCATTTATTTGAACGCATTCTCGCTGAGACCATGGCCACTCAGCGCGAGGTCCTTCATATAGCCGGGAACATCGCGGCCGAGGTATTTGTCAACATACAGCTTGGCGAGGTACTGACCCAGCATGAATCCGTGACCGCGGAGGCCGGTGAGGAGGCCCACCTCGGGGTCGACGATGTAGCGTGGCTCGGTATAGCGGCCGGCCCAGCAGGCCAGGAAGCTCACATCCTTGAGGCTCGGCAGCCATTCTGCAAAGACCTGGCTGACAATCTCGAGGAACTCCTTGCTGTTGTACTTGATGTTCTGGCGTGTCTCGTAGGCATCGGTGTCGGGGCTGGCGCAGCCAATGATCTGACCCGTGTGCTCGAACTGCTGTCCATAGACGGCGCTGAAGCCCTTGTAGTGGCGACGGTCGATAATCATGTCCAGCGGGCCGCCATTGGGTCCCATCATGGGGAGACGGCGCGTGATGAAGGCCTGGTGCTTCACGGGATAGAGACCCGTGTCGATGCCCAGCATGTCGGTGAACTTCTCGGCACCCCAACCCATGGCGTTGACAAAGTGACCGCAGGTATATTCTATATACTTGCCCTCGTGATTGCGCACCAAGGCAACCACCTTATCACCCTTGCGCCATACGCTGAGGAGCTCGCAATCCTCGTAGTAGCGGCCACCCAGCGAGACACCGATGCCGCGGATGTAGTCTATGACACGTCCCGGTGTAGCCTGCCAGCAGTCGCGCGTGATGAGAGCGTGGCTGTAGGTGTCGCGCGTGTCGTCCCACAGAGGCGATATCTCCTTCTTGAAGTCCTTGCGGTCGATCATGTAGGCGTCGCTCCAGGCGCGGCTGGCGTCGAGGGCCTTGTAGGTGGCTTCGTCGTGGACGAGATTCACATAGTGTGTCGGTTTATAGTTGATATTGTGAACCTGCTGGATGGTCTTGAATATCTCGTGGCTGTGCTGCGCGATGTCTGCGATATCGGGATTGGAGAATGCAGGACGTCCGCCACCGATGTTGCGCCAGGAGGCGCCGCGGCTCCAGTTCACCATCACGGGTTTCATCCCGGCCTCCGAGAAGTAGCGGAACAGGCCGCTGCCGGCGATGCCACCGCCGGCGATGAACACCTTCACCTCCTCATGCTGCACGTCGTTTCCCTTCGGGAAGACATAGACCTCTTTGCGGCCCTCGGTGTAGACGTCGCCTAGCGTCACCTGGTTGCTCAGCGGCGCACGTGGGGTGGCGTCGCCTGTCAGCTCGATGCCATGGGCTTTCAGTAAGCCGCGAGCGCGAGCAATGCAACGCTTGCCACGGCAAGGACCCATACCCATACGGGTGATGTGCTTCAACTCGTCGACCGAGATATACTTGCGGTCGCCCACCACGTTGAGCAGCTGCTCGTCGGTGATGTCCTCGCAATGGCATACATAGGTAGGTTCTTTCTGGGTAGCCTGAGTATTCTGAGTGTTCAGCGCACTCGGATATTTATCCTTCGCAATAAAGCCCTTGATATCGGTCATCTGGCCGTCAACACGGGCGACAAAGACGCGGGCCACATTGGTCTTGTTGTCCTTCTTGAGGATCTTCTCCATCTTGCCTTCGCCAATCTTCTTGCCATTGTTGTCCACCAAGTAGACCTCGGCACCCTCTGTCACCTCATACTCGATGGGCAGGAAGCACCAGTTCTTCGAGAGGTCATAGCCAAAGATGGCCAATCCTGGGCAATGGTTCACGCAAGCCATGCAGCCGATGCACTTGTTGTAGTCCACCGTGGGGGTGCTGCTGGTCGTCGGCTTGCTGATGGCGCCCTGCGGGCAGCTGAAGGTGCAGGGGTTGCAGGCAAAGCCATAGAGGCAGTCCAGCTGCACGAAAGGCTTCGCAGCCATACGTTCCGCCGTGGGCAGGTTGGGCTTCTCCAGCAGCCGTATCGGGTGCTGCTGCGAGTCGATATACTGACGCGAGATGTCGAGGTACTCGTCGTAGTTGAAACGGATGGCCAACTCTTGCGCGATCTCATAGGCCGACTGTCGGCCGCGCAGCACAGCGCTCGTACCCTCGCCGATACGCACCGCATCTCCCACGCCATACACGTGGTGGCCGAAGAGTTCCTTACCCTTCGTCAACAGCTGGTTGTCGGGCACAAGACCCGTACAGATATTAATAATGTCGATATCGTCGATCACCTGCTCGGTGCCAGGGATGGCCTTGAAGTTCTCGCACTTGGCAATGACGGCACCCGTGATGCCTGTCTTGTCGGCATTGGGGATGGCACGCACCAGCGTGTAGCCCGTCATGATGGGGATGCCCAGACGGCGAACACGGTTCGCCTGCACGGGGAACCCACCCTCACGGGGCATGGCCTCGATGATGGCCTTGATGGTGGCACCGGCCTGCATGCCCTGGTATGACGTCAGATAACCAATATTGCCGGCACCCACGGTGAGGACTCGTTTGCCCAGCAGCATATGCTCCTGGTTCATCATCTTCTGGAACACGGCGGCGGTGTACACCCCCGGCACATCGTCGTTCTCGAAGGCTGGCATGAAAGGCACCGCTCCCGTGGCCACCACGAGGAACTGTGCATCCACGTATGCCATCTCGCCCGTGACGCTATTCTTGATGGCGATCCTCGGTCCCTCGAGGATATCCCACACAGTGTAGTTCAGCAGGATGCCTTCCTGGCTGTCGCCTGCCAATGTCTTCGCGATATCGAATCCGCGCATGCCGCCATATTTCTTTTCCTTCTCGAAAAAGAAGAACTGGTGCGTCTGCATATTGAACTGTCCTCCGATACGGGGATTGCTGTCTATCACCAGATTGTCCACCCCGAAGGCATTCAGCTGCTCGCGGCAGGCCAAGCCCGCCGGGCCTGCACCGATGATAGCCACCGTCGTCTTATAGATGGTCAGGGCGCTGTCGGCCTGTGTCTTAGATGGAGCTTCGAAAGTAACACCGGGCAGATCCGCCTCGTGAGCAATCAGACGCACCTCTTTCACCCCGTCGACCGGAGTGATGCAAATGCGACGCACACGCCCATCCACCAGCATCTCACAGGCGCCACACTTGCCAATACCACACTCCAATGAGCGGTTGCGGCCGGCGAGGGAGTGGCTGTGCACGGGGAAGCCCGCCTCGTGTAATGCCTTGGCAATGGTGTAGCCCTTGCGGCCCTGCACCTTCTGTCCTTCAAACAAAAATTCGACCACCTCGCTCTGCGGGATGTCCAGAATAGGGTGTTTTTCGATTCTGTACATAAATGTAACTATTTTAGGATTAATTTATTATTTCGTTTTCCGTTTCCTTTATATCACCGCAAAGATAATCAATTACCTGGACAAAAGCAAAAAAAATAATAGATTTATAGATGACAGCCGTCAGCATCTCCCCCACGTCAGCCGTCCCCTCCCTGCAGAAGAGGAATGCCGGTGGCATTCCGGGCATAGCCCTGTGTGATGGCTGGGGCAGGGGGAGGGGTATTGGCATATCTCCCGCTGCGCGTAATCTATAAATCTAATAAATTATTTCTACGGATTTATGGATTTCCGCCGAAGGCGGGGAGGTCACTGGACAATCAGCTTCTTGGTGGCGGTGCCGAGGTGGTTGCTTTGCACACTTTGCTGCATCTCGGCATAGCTCAAGCAAGCTTGGCTCTGCTCTCGACTTGCGCAACTCCCGCCACTGTGGTCGTAGGCATAGTAGCTGTAGTATCTGTCGTCCACGGCAGCGTGCATACGGCTATCTTCGGTCCAGAAGAGGAAACGTCCAGCCTCAAACTGGCCACGCGCGTTGTCAGTTCTGCGCGTTCCTCTGGAACTTGCACCATTGCCGGTGGAAACAAGGGGGTAAAACCACACGGTTATTGTGCGGTTTACCCCTTCGGTTTTATGTACTGGACGGTTCAATTAGTTGTTGTTGGGATAGGTTCCAGTCCTCTGTCCCATCCTCAAAAAACAACAAGGAATTAATTCATTCATTGCAAGTACTAATATTTTGACATGTGCACGATTTCCACATTTCTAAAGGAATAGGGGGTGTGTGATGATTTCGCAAATAATCCAATCCGTATTGAATTAATTTGTTTATCCATTCTTCAAACATTGATTCAATATTTTTTGACTCAGGGCAGGCATATTCATGATAAATAGGAGGATTTGCTACTATATCGTTAATGGTATTCCAAGGTCCACTATCAACTATATGCATATCCGTGATAGGATTCTTTTTTTCGTCCATGAAAATACATACAGAATTTGAATCAGAATAATACTCTCCATAAAAAACCTGTAGAATCCAGTAAAATACCTTCATCTTTAAGGAAACTGCATGTTTGTCTGCTCCGTAATAACCTTTTGCCTCGGCAGGAATACCTGTGGCACAACTTTCAGAATACCATACGGATGAGCCAAGAGTACTGTCTTTGTGGATTAGATGTGCCAAAAAACGTATAGTAGAATCTTCGTTGTCCCCGCATTGGATTATTAAATCTCTCACATCATTTGTCATAAAGAAATCTGTGTGTATTATTTGCGCTTTAATGCTGGCCAAAATCGAGGTGTAAATAAATATGAAAACAATTATTCTTTTCATTAGAATTGGTTTTAATTACTATTCCAAGGATTGCTTGATTGTCTCAAAGGTTTCAGAATTAACTGTATTTACTCCTGGTGAAGTGACAGAAGAAGATTTTTGTGGGATAGTGACCGTTCGATCTTGACCATGTCTTCTCCAAATGCTGTAATTTCTTCCATTGGAGAAATGGGGGTTTCTTCCAGGATCACTTGGACCAGGATCTTCTTGTATTCCACCTTTGGTACTTACTGAATTTGGTGTCAAAAAAACCTCAAAATGTTCATAGATTTCAGAAGAGTATATGCCGATATCGCCAGAGCAAGGGGGTTGATTATCCTCTAAGGCCGAATAACCTTCGCTTTGAAGAAAAGAAGCATCAATCTGGGTAGAAGATATGGTAAACAATTGATTCGCGAATGCGTTCCCTGTACAATTATAACTATTATCGAAGTTTCCTTCGTAAGTTTTTCTGCTTACTATTTCCCTATTTGGTGTCACCTCAATAGCATATATTGTTGAATTATTGGCTCTATAGGCAGTGATTTCCGTTCCATTATTTGTGAGAATTTTCCCTTTCGTTGCTTCAAAATAAATATATACCATATTACCATTTGGCAATTTTTTGGCACTTTGGATGTAAGCATCATTTGCATTCGTGACACAAAAGACAATATTCCCATTTTGGTCCTTGACAATTTTCCCATCAGGATCCACTAGTTTCACTGGATTCCAGACGCAGTAAGCATATGGACTAATACTCGGATACTTGTCCATCATCGGGTCGACGCTTAGCCACGAGGTCATCAGTTCATGGTCCATGTATCTGGCACCAAAATATCCGTACCCTGTTTCCTCATCGCGTTGCTCATTGTATTTAATTCGATTCAGCGGTATTCGCCACCCCTTACGGGGGTCATGCCCGGTGAAAACGTAGGGGTAAAACCGAACGGTTCGACTGCGGTTTTGAGGGATTGTGTTATGTGCTGACGGAGTCAACATTTTTATTGATTTGAATTCCAAAACGTTTTTCTCAGTCCGAGGTAGTTGCGTTCTTATCTATATAATATTGGGGAATATCACATAACTCCTTAAGTAAGGAAATGAAGTTCAAATATTCTTCTTGAAAAACGTCAGTACTATGGTGCACGAAATGATAATCAGTAGTGATGCATTTATTGTTTACAGATGAACCATAAAAGCAAATATTACATATAGCATACCCCTCTGATATACCATCGTGAGTCTCGCTTTTGGTTACCCATATGTTACCATCAGTATTTTTGATAAACCAACAGAATGCTATTATTTTTTCAAAATACGATTCACCGGAACTATCATTAATCAAGAAATCATTTTTGAGTAAGAACCACTTTTGTCGTGTCTCACTATACACAATACCTGTACCCGAACGCTTTCGGAGAGCGGCGGCTCTATTTTCCGTACACTCCACTCGAATTGAAGGAGTAGTATCATACTCGAAAACATTATTCTCACCATGTGGATAGACAGTAATATAGATATCTTCACCGCCGTTAGGAAGCCCATATTGTATCACAATGCTGTCATAGGAGGTTTGTGCATCTGTGTTCTTTGCACAGCAGAAGAGCAAAAGAACCAAGAAGACAACTTTTAAATTTTTCATAGTATTATCTGCTTTTTTTCCCGATCTCTTTTCTTTCATAGTAATAATATTTTTCTTTGACAAAATCATGGTAAGCCTGGGTCGTTTTCTTGAATAAATCGTCATACCAGATCGCTGAATAGCAATATCGGTGGCTTTTATCAGCATCGCCCCACCCACGATGTAAATGACCATACCATTCATGGACAACAACACTTGCTTGAATATTTTCCACTGTTGCCTCATAGAAATGACCTGTGGACGCTCCATCCAATGGAAAAAGATTCAATTCTGTAGCAACAATTCGATTTCTTCCTGTAGTAGAAATATAAGCAGCATCCTTTGTATTATCAGAAGCTTTACCAAAAAATATTTTCCCACCTTCTAGTTCTCCTATATTGAATGGTTTGTTACTGCCATTGACCATATAGCCATTTAATTGACTAACGATATGTGTATACATCTTCTCCTTCGCTTTATTACTCATAGTATTTCTATATTCAGAAAATGTATAGTCTTCTGCCTTCTTTTTATCGTTCCTCGTAGATTCGATTAACTGATTGGCACTTAAATTACTAAACTTTCTTTTCCCATCATATATAATAATTTCTCCCATATAACCTTCTTTTGTATTTCCTCTGAATCTTCCCGTTGAACTAAAGACCGGGCTTATCTCTCTCCCATCCGGATCCACCAACTTCACTGGATTCCAGGCACAGTAAGCATAAGGAGAAATGTTTGGGTACTTGTCCGCCATCGGGTCGACACTCAGCCAACCTGTCATCAGTTCGTGGTCCATGTACCTGGCGCCGAAGTAGCCATACCCCGTTTCCTCGTCGCGTTCTTTGCCGGTGAAGGTGAAGCGCTCGTGGTAGCCGGAGGCGCGCTGGTCGACGAAGGGGGCGCCGAAGGGCAGGTACTGGAGGTGCTGGATGGCGTCGCCGTGATGGTCTGTTATCCACGAGGCGGAGCCCAGGTGGTCGGAGTGGTAGAAGTATACTTCCTCGGCATCTTCCCAAGAGGTTGGCCCTCCTTCCTCAAGGGCAGGGGCCTGGCTCCAGAGGCATGGGGCCGAGACATTATCCATCGTTTCCCGGAAGTCCTTCAGCTCCACCGCCACCTCGGCGACTAAACGCAGAGGAATCATATCGGGCTCTATCGGTTTTAATTCCCCTTCAAACGGCTCAGGCAGATTTATACAATCCATCTCGTTGGGTGCTGTCATGTCCTCAGAGGCTCTTTCCAGACATTGGTCAAAGAGCAGGTCGGCGGTTGTGTTAAGTCCCGTTTCTTCCAGCAGGTGGTTCAGTCCTCCGCAGCCCAGGCGCGCCGCCAGGCGTTCGGTACCGGCATAGTAGTGCTTGGTGTAGCCTTTTTCTGTCAGCACCAGATAGGGCGAAGGGTAGAGGGTGGGGCTGGTCAGAGCGCTGGCGGTTGACATCATTTCCGCATTGACGTCCATCACATTGCTTTCCCCCGTCAGTTTTATGGCCCGGTTGCCCTGGTGGTCGTAGACGTAGTAGCTGTAGTAGTTCTCGTCGGCCACGGTATGGAGTCGGTTGTCAATGGTCCAGAAGAGGAAACGTGCCGACAAGTCTCCTCTCGGGTCATTGTATGTCGTGCGCTGTGTCAGGTTGCCTGCGGCATCCCAGCGAAGGTCGTGAGAATTCTCCTGCTCCGCGTCCCAGATGATGCGCGGTGCATGTGGGCGGTCGTCTTCGCAGTAGCCGTACCATCTGTTGGACCGGATGCTGTTTACAAGTTCATCGGCGTTCACCAGGCGTCCGGAGGCGGTGTAGTGCATGGCGGTGGTGTAAGTCCCCAGGCTGCCGCCGCCCACAGAGGAGACCAGCCGGTGGAGCGAGTCATAGACATGACTGTTTGCGTATCCGCCTCCCAGTCCGTTGGCGATGGCGCCGTTGTCCGTTACGCTGACGATATTGCTGGAGTGGTCGAAGGTATATCTGATATTCTGGACAGACACCCCGGAGCCGTCCTGGCACACAAGGTGGTCGAGCCGGTGAAGCGCATCGTAGCCATAGCGGACAGACGTGCCGTTGCCATACTGGACAAATTCCTTCTGTCCCATTGTGTTGTATTCCATATACGGGACATAGCTGTAAGTATCGCCGTTCTTCCAGCCTGTGATGTTTCTTAGATTTCCGCCCCAAAGGTATGAGTATTCCACATACTCACCGTCGGGATAGGTCATTTCTTTCAGGCGGCCCCAACTGTCGTAGGTGTACTTCATGGTGAAACGGTAGGCACGATTGTCGTGAGGCAGGGCAAGGGTGCGGGTCTCTTCCTTGATGTTTCCAAGGGCGTCATACATGTATTCGGAACTTCCGCTGCCGTCCACCACATGGACGGGGCGACCTGTCTCTGTGCCGCTGGTGCCGTAGGTATATGTCACGTCGTTGCCCGTCATGTAGTTATAACGTTTTTTTAACAGTCTGTAGTATGTGTAGTCGAAATTAATTTGTCCAAGAGGGTTGTTTTCCTCCAACAGGATGCCCGCATTGTCGTAGGTGTAACGGGTTTCGCCGGCATCGGGATGGACACGTTTGGTCATCCTGCCGAGCATGTCGTAGGTGTAGGTGGTGGAGAATCCTTCGGGGTCGGAGGAGGAGAGGAGCTGTCCGAGGTTGTCATAGCGCATCAGGGTGATGCCTCCCCGGGCGTCGGTCACCTGCACGGTGCGTCCTTCGTAGTCGGCGTACTGGGCGGTGACGTTGCCGTTGGGGTCGGTCGTGGTGGTGACGAAACGGCGGTGTCCGCCCTGGTCGTTGCCGATGCTGTAAGTGGTCTGGGTGTTGACGCCGAGAGGCTTATGTGTGCTCGTGGCACGGTCGAGCACGTCGAATGTCGCCTTGGTGAGCGTTGAGGTATCGCAACTGCTGTTGTAGCCGCCCCTGCGGGAATAGCGCGATTCCGCCACGGGGTCGTACTGCCGTACTGTGCGCCCGAAGGCATCTTTCACCGTGCGCCCGGAGACGAGCATCGAATCGCCACCATGGGCACACAGACCCTCCTTGGTCTGTATCACCTGGCCGAAGCCATTGGTGAGCACCGCCGTTTCGGTGACGAGGTGTCCGTTGTCATCATAATGCATGCTGACGCTGTAGGGCCGGTCGGCCGTCTGGGACGAGTCAGCATATCCTCTGGGATTGAATCCGTTGTGATAGTAGTTCTTAGGATGGTACTGGTTCGCCAGCGACGGCGTCCCGCTGGTGTTCAAAGGGGAGGTGACAGAGACCAGTCGTCCGGCGAAATCGTAGCCATAGGTCATGCTGCTGCCCGTGGGGTCGGTGATACAGGTAGGCTTGCCAAAGCAGTAGTTATAACTTGTCGTCGCATGTTCGCCATAGGAGTTGTCGACATACACCGGATAGGTGTGGACGGTATTGTCATAGATGTAGTGGTATGTCATGCGATCGCCGTTGTAGTTTTCCGGCTGGATGCCGGCCGACAGGTTGCCGTAAGTAGGTTCATACTGGAAGTCGTACACCGAGCTGTCGGTGCCGTTATAGAGCACTTGCCGGGTCAGTTTGCCATGGGCGAAGTCGTATTCATATCTGGCTCTGCGCAAGACCGTCGTGGAATCTGCAGGCAGTACTATCTTATAGTCTTTCCGCAGGCCAACGAGGTTGTGCGGAAGATTGTCAAAATAGTGGAAATGCGCCACCAGCCCATCGACATGGTCGCTGGTGTCGCCCATGTCTGTGTATTTTATGACGTTATGGTAGCGGTCGTATTCCGTCTGTTCGCCGACTACCAGCAAGGGGGTGCTGCCGCCCTCATAGTATGTGGTGAATGTGGCTTCCTTCGAAAGATAGGACACTTTCGGACATTCCGTTTCGCTGTTCACGACGTTGCCGGAAGAGTAGTCTGTGTAGGTGCAGTTATGCCGCTTCTCAATGTAGAGGGTGTCGCTGTCCACATAGGTCAGCTCCCTTCTCAGGCGTCCACGTCGCAACGGGTTGTTGGTATAGTAGTTGCGTTCAATTTTGCGGTATGCGTTGTCTGTCGCAGGATTGATTTGGGTGGTGATTACCGTGTCGTAGCCGTAAGAGGTGCGTTCGTAGCGGTCGTAATGTGGCCCGGCATAGGAGTATTCCGTCACCGTTTTCGTGAAGCCATTATAGTAATTGAGAGTGTCAAAGGTCGTCACTTTTGTCATCTGCCACGAGCGCGAGGGTTGGTTGTAGTCGGGTTTCGAAAGTGTGTATTCAATCTGGAAGTCGGCACCCGTGAAGCTGGTGACTTGTCGAAGCAGGTTTGTACGGCCACTCTGGTTATAGCGCACAGTGATTTCGTCTTCGCTGTCGGAGCTCACCCAATCGGGCAGCCCGTCGCCGTCGATGTCGGCCAGCTGGATGCGGTCGCGATTGACGTTATTGCTTTGAGGGGTTCCCCTGAGTCCGAGAGTGAACTTGCATCCCCAGAGAGAAAAACCTACCGTGACTCCGAGATTACAGGATTCATTGTAGGCGGTCGAATAGTCAAACTTATAGAAATCAAGGTTCACTGGACGGGTCCAAAGGCCATTGCCCAGATTGAACGACACCTTGGTCTTATGATTCCCATTCTCTATGTAATGCTTCCATAGTTTGTCAGGCAAACCGTCGCCGTTGATATCGATAATGGTCGCGGTGGTCTGGTTGTTGGACACGCTCAAGCCGGAGCCCACCATAATGCTTCGTTGCATGGTGCTTAAGGCATCACCTAACGGGAAGGTGTAAGCGCCACTTCCAGAAAGGGATCCACTTACGCCCGTACGTATTCTTCGCAACGCCCAGTCTTCCTCCTGCAAGAATGTATATCCCACATTGAGGTTGACGGTTCCGTCCGCGTTAATCCTGTCGGGCAGGCCGTCGCCGTTGATGTCGAGCCATGCCGTGCTGGCGGTGTCGCGCCCGACAGAGCCGCCCACCTGGTTGCTGCCGTCGCCTGACAGGGTGAACTTGGCGCGCTGCAGATTGGACGAGATGGAGCGGTCGACACTCGGGGAGGAGGCATTGAACGACAGCCCGTCCGAAATGGTGGTCGTCTGTGTTTCCTTGTCAATATAGCTCGGGAGGGCCACCCTCTCCCCGAGTCCTCCCCACTGGCTGCGGTACTGGATGCTGGCGGGCCCCACGATATCGGGATAGCGGTCGCCATTGAAATCCATGTAGTCGGTGACGATGGTGTTGTCTCCGATGCTGGCCGTACCCTCGTATCGGTCGTAACCTAGTGCAAAACTATAGTTGTTGGCGGTGCTCGTTTTGGCGATTGCCTTGGCTCTCGATCCATCGGGAATAGCAGGCACAGGGTCGTCGAGCGCCATGGCCACGGGCATGGGAGCGATGGAATCCGCCTCGGCTGTCGCCGGATCATCCCAGGGGAAAGAGCCCGTAGTGTCGACATCCATTTCGATGACATTGCTGACGGTGTCGATTCCGATGCTGTTCAACTGACCATACGCCACCCAGCGCCAGTGTTCCGCATCGGGATACATGCCCACCCAAGCCGAAGTGTTGGAAAGGGGATTGTAGAAGGTGGTTTCTTCCTGAAAGTCTTCCAGTGTCGGGGAGTTGGAGAAGCGGGTGGCGTCAAAATTGCTGTTCATCGCATCTACAAGGTTGTCTGTTGCCGTGTAATTGTCATTATCGAGCAAATCCTGTAAAACCAGACGGTCAATGAACAGGGTGTCGGCAGAGGTATCTTCGTCAAAGACCCGATAGGCAAACTGGCCCCAACATCTGTAAAGAGGTCCAAAAAGACGCCGATAGAAAGAACTTCTGCATGGACCATCAGAACAACTTATATCCATTTGGGGTGTTAAATAAAACCGGAGTGTATCCGTGGTTCTTAGCGTGTCGCCATTATAATATGGAATAAAAGTGACATACGGATGACATTCCACTTCGCCCCAAGGATGGATATTGGTATTTTTCGGACGGACTTCCAAAAAGAGAATCTCATCCTTGTTAAGAAAACCAGACAAAGGATTATTGCTTGATACTCTAAAGTTAAACTTATCACTACCATGGATAAAATTTTCTTCAATTGAATATCTTCCGGGAACTGGAGCCTGAAAACCATAGTCGCCGGAGAGAACAAAGTCTTTTTTGGTATCGAAAGTATCGGTTGTCCCTTGGTAGACAATCTGTTGGCGTTCGACTACCCTGTCGAATTGACGACTATCGCGTGACTGGAGCCGGAAGAAGAGCATGTCGCCTTTATTGACAGTCAGGTTTTCCGTGAAAAGATGCTCCGTTTGATAGCCGTTGCAAAGAGTCTGGGTGTCCAATATCGTATTCACACTTCCTGCATGGAAATGAAGCCCTGTCGTATCAATCTGTGTGGTGCGCTGGACGGTGTATTTGACACCATCAGAATGACGTACCTTCTGTCTCTTCAGTGAGGAGCCTGACAGATGAAACCAAAGAGATGGTCCCTGTTTCGGGGGCAATCCACACCCGAACGGCGTCGGTACGGGGAAGAGCATTGTCAAGGGGAGAGCAATCCCATTCCGGCCGATAAACCAGTAAGCTGTCAGGAGTGTCTCCCGGATGAATTCTTGCTTCCGTTTTCATCCCTATCTGAGTGTAGTGTTGTACGAGGCTGTCCACGAATGAATTGTTTTCCTTCTGCAACTTGAATATCGTGTCCAACTCCCATAACCGTCGACAAGTAACACTGTCGTCGACGGCGCCGTCGAAATAAATCCCGCCGCAGGAGGAGACGGAGGTTTCCAATGGACTATCATCGCCGTATTCATAAAGGCTAAAAGAGGGGCGTCTGTCGCTGTCAAGGCTGTTGAACAAAACCTGTCCGTTGCTGACGATGTCTGTCAGACCATCCCCGTTAACATCGGCAAAATAAGTGGATGTATAAGAGGTTGACTTGCTCCATGCGGCATTGCCGGAAACGCCCAAAGAGAGTTGAACCCCGAAGGTGTTGGAGACAGTGTTTCCAGTAAGGAAATGACTTGCGCTTTCAATCAGCACAGGGGATTCAAAAGCAATGGTACTATCTCCCGTGTTGGTGCGACGGCAGAAATACATTCCACGTTGCCCCAAAAAGACTTTGTCCGACAAACCGTCGCCATCCAGGTCGACAAGTGTCATGGCTGTTTCGAAGGTCGTCTGCCCGTGACTGTAGTTGCCACCTCCACTGTTTTTTGAATTCCATATTTCACCACCCCATCCAACAGCCACGGTGCCGCCGATGTTGGCCGAGGAGCTGTGTGACAATCCCAACGCCGTAGCAGAATTGACAGAAGTGAATGCAGAAATTAGCGGATTTAGTTGTCCATGCAGATGCCAACTATCCAATTCATCGGTGTATTCCCTGCCAAAAAGGTCAGCCACTGCCGGAGCATCATAATAGCTGAATGTATAGGTAAAGCCCGCATAAGGTACCGTGGAAGTGTCAATAGTCCGCAATGGCTGTATCCATCCGTTTGGAAGCGTATCGCCCTGAGGCATTACCCATTGTTCCGGGTCAGGGATACTGTCGGGATTCACGCCATTACCCCCTTGTATCCCAGCAAGGTAGTCTTCTCCATTCCTTAAGCATAGGCAGTAGTTACTTAAGAAAGACTTTATGCCCCCTTCGGAACTGTCGATGCGGGTTATGGCAGTTAGCCGGTTCTTGAAATTGCTGGGGTAACCGTTCTCCATCTCGAAAAGCCAAGCCGAAACAATGCTGTCACCAGCCTTCAGCCGAATATTGCACAATAATTGGTCGCTGACTTCCTTAAAACCGTTGTTGCACACTGTCGTGATGTCTGTGGTTGTATTGGGAGTACGACAGAAAATTATGGTATAATAACCGTCCAAGTTGTTGTGTCCTGTATAGGAGATGCTGTCCAGGTAGATTTGTCGGCCAGGATTATCGCCGACATGGGTAACGGCAAGATCATAGTAGTAGCGTACGGTATTGCCGTAGAGGTCGCGACTTTCCGTCAGCACCCACCGGGCAATATTGCCATGGTCGTCGCACAATGTAGCGGGCAGCGTCCGGCGCGAAGTGTCGGGATAGTGCCCGTAATAATGGGTAGTACCATTGCGGTCTACCACCTCCCACCAGTAGTTTACCGTGCTGTCACCATGACGGATGATACTGTCGTGGGCATCTCCTGTGCGTGTGAAGAATTGTGCGTTGTCACCTAACGCCGAGCGTGGAGTTTGATTGTTGGTTCGGTGTGGCATTTCAAGAATAATACCATTTGAATCTTTGGCCACCAATTGCTCTCCATCAAGCAAGTATATCTCAGTTTCAACGTTTTCATCATATCGCGGTACGCCCCATCGGGTGTCGAGTGTGATGGATGGTACATGTATGTCCCAACCCACTCCCAGCCAGCCACTGCCACCTGTGCTGCTATATGTCAGAGCCAGGTTTGGCTGCATGCCTCCTCGGCCTGCAGGAATATTGAACGGATAGCTGATGTTGGCTGTGCCGTTGTTGTTAGGCGAGGGAGGCTGGATGAATGTCAATCCATCCATCGGACTCACAGCCTCGAGGTCGCTCATCGCCGTGGGCACGAAAGCCTGAGTCTCGGGCATCTCGGGAGCCTTGAGCAATTCGTTGATAAAGTCGGTGAAATGGGTGGTGGCCGACACGACCACATGATTCACCGTGTCCACCTCGATGCGCTCCAGCCGAACCCATGCATGATTTGTGGTATCATAGAACGAGGTGTAGATATCGTCGGGGGTGTATCCCTCCGGGAGACGTCCAGGGTCGTAATTCATGCGAAGTTCCGCATAGGGGAGAAAATGTTCGCCACCGGGCAACAGGCGGTAGCCTTCGGCAGAGGCGGTCATGTTGACCATCCCCTGAGGCAACGGGGCCAATTCGTCCCGGGTGAGCGAAGTGACGGAATAGTCGGCTTCATGCTGCACAGTGCTGTCACTGGCCGTCAATGTCAATCCCTTTGTCTTTATCAAAAGCGCCTGCCCCCTTTTGACATGTATCTTCATATCGGGACGGCGGATATGGGTGATATCTGCTATTTTTAGGGGTGTCTCTATTTCTTCCATGACGTCGGCTGTGGAGGTGACAACATCATGAGAATAATTCTCTTTTTCCGAATGATGGCAAGCGGAGAGCATGGCTAAGGCCATGCCTCCTGCTGCCAGCATCATTGCCAAACAGGTTTTTCTCATCGCTATAAAGGATACGTGTTGTTAATGACTGGTGTTATTCCTGTTTTTTTATTGAACCCGCCTCAAGGTGTCGGAGACATCCTTGGTGTGGGTGTTTGACGAGGCGTAGTATGTCTCGGTTAAAGTTCCTTCAACCACCATCTCCGTTGATGAGATGGATTTGATTTCGACGTCAATATTCTCGTAGGACACGTAGTTATCATGTATGGCATTGAATTTGTTCCCTTTCAACGTCCAATTATAATCAATGCCATTCAACCGGGCTTCATGGTTGGCCTGGATTTCCAGCGTGCCTCTCGCCGCTTGCCAGTACCACTTGCCCACAAGCTGGCTTTCTTTAATAGATGCATCGTCATCCTTGTCACAGGATGCGAAGGCGAACATCGCCGCTGCCACAAAGAGCAGCATCGTCATTTTGCTGAATTTTCTCATGGTTATTTGTTTTTTATTTATCCTTGATAGCAGATGTTTTTCAATCTGTCTGATTTTCTTGGAAATTATTGGTTTACTCGACTACGAGTTTCATCGTCTGGC
>JAEEGF010684423.1_pt1 | contig 18941 bp, 16 predicted proteins | sample 9134171 | NCBI WGS metagenome assembly JAEEGF01 (sample SAMN16246542, study PRJNA631951) | gut metagenome | biome: gut microbiome; feature: rumen; material: AP-attached | host: Bos | place: Iran: Karaj | collected 2018-10
TCCGATCTGCGGCCACACCATGACGCCGACCGCGGCAAAAGACCCGACCTGCACCGCGCCGGGCAACAGCGCCTACTGGTACTGCACCGTCTGCGAGAAATACTTCTCCGACGAAGCGGGCGCAACCGAAATTGAGCCTGACAGCTGGGTTATTTCCGCTAACGGCCATCACTACGGCACCCCGACCTGGACTTGGGCCGAAGATTACAGCAAAGCAACGGCGACCTTCACCTGCGAAAAGAACGACGACACGCAGAACGTGATCGACAACGAGCCGACAACGGCAACGATTTCCGAGCAGTCCTGCACAACCGCTCACGTTGTGAAATACACCGCAACGGTTACGTTCAAGGATGAGCCCTATAGCAACACGACGGCTGAAATCACCCTTGCCAACGCCCTCGGCCACACCTGGGGTACCCCGACCTACACCTGGGCCGAAGACAACACCAGCGTGACCGCGACCCGTGTCTGCGGCAGAAACGACGAACACAAGGAAACCGCAACGGTCGCCGCGACCTACAGCGTCGTGACTGCCGCGCAGTGCGGCGTGGCCGGCCTCGGCAGATGGACCTCCGCCGCCTTTGAAAACACGGCGTTTGAGGCTCAGACCAAGGACGTCACCATTCCCGCACTGAAGCACGACCTCACCTTCCATGCAGCCACCGCGACCTGCCAGCACGCCGGTCAGCGCAGCTACTACGAATGTCAGCGCTGCGGCAAGCTCTACTGGGATCAATACGGCACGTCGGAAATCACCGATCCGGCCGCGCTCAACGTTGACAAAGTCGACCACGACTTCAACGATCCGGGATGCAAGATCCGCAACAACAATGACCGCGAGACGCACTCCTACCTGTGCATCCACGAGTGCGGTAACTACGGCAGAAGAGAAGCTCACGTCTTCGACCAGAAGGTTATTGCTCCCGACTACCTGCGCTCCAAGGCCTCCTGCACCGAACCGGCGATCTATTACATGAGCTGCGCGTGCGGCGAAAAGGGAAGCACGACCTTTACCGTGGGTGAAAAACTCGGCCACCACATCGTTCCGGTGGCGGCGGTTGCGGCGACCTGCACCAAGTCCGGCAACAACGCGTATTACAAGTGTGACCAGTGCAACGCGACCTTCTCCGATGAGCTGGGCGAGACGCCCAAGTCTGAGGCTGAGTTCTCCGTTGCGGCCCTCGGCCACAAGCCCTACGCGCTCGACACCGCGAAGTCCGGCTGCACGGAAGACGGCTCGCTGAAATGGGACGCCTACAGCTGCTCGCGCTGCGGCGACTACTACATGAGGCTGACCGTGACGGCGTTCAACGGCGACGGCAACAAGCTTTCCAACGTCACGGTGAAGATCACCGACAACAGCGGCCGCGTCAACATCACCGGCAAGACCGACGAGACCGGCTCCTTCACCCCGAACGAATCGTTCCGTCCGGGCACCTATAACTTCACGCTGAGCGGCAACCTGAACGGCGTGAACATCAACCACAAGGCCACCGTTGCGCTGACCGCGGGCACTGTTTCCGGTACCATCGGCGCAGTGAACGCGCCCAGCACGCCGAGCACCCCGAGCGATCCGGGTTCCGGTTCCGGCTCCGGCAGCTCCGGCAGCAACGTCTGCGGCTACTGCGGCAAGGTTCACACCGGCCCGTTCGGCTGGCTGATTCAGCTGATTCACAACATTCTGCGCTTCTTCAGACGCTGAGAAACCGCGACGTCCCGCTCCGAAAGGAGCGGGACTTTTTTTGCGGGGCGGGGTGGGGTATATATATAATAGTATGGACAACGTCGGGCGCGTCCCGGCAAAAAATGTTGCAAAAGCGCTTGACATTTCGGGCGGGTACTGCTATAATCATAGAACCGCTGACAAGCGCAGCGGATCCTTGCTCTGCCCAAAGCAGGGCCAAAGTCCATAAGGAGGTGCAACACAAATGGCAAACAGCTACGAAACCATGTTAGTCTTTTCCGTTGCCAACGGAGACGAAAGCGTGACCGCTCTTGTTGAAAAGTTCAAGGCGCTGATCGAGGCCAACGCCACGATCGAGAGCATTGACGAATGGGGCAAGCGCAAGCTGGCGTATCCCATCAACTACGAGACCGAAGGCTACTACATGCTCGTCAACTTCTCTTGCGAACCGGATTTCCCGGCGGAGCTTGACCGCGTTGTCAAGATCACCGAAGGTGTGCTTCGTTCGCTCACCGTGAAGCAGTAAGGAGGAACCAGCATGATTAACAGCGTCGTTCTCATGGGCCGTCTCGTCGCGGACCCCGAACTGCGTACCACCACAACGGGCAAATCCGTTTGCACGTTCCGGATCGCAGTTGACAGATCCTACGTTCGTCAGGGCGAACAGCGCCAGGCCGATTTCATCACCTGCGTCGCCTGGGAACAGACCGGCAACTTCATCAGCCGCTATTTCACCAAAGGCTCGATGATTGCCGTGGCCGGTTCCATCCAGACCCGGAACTACGAGGACAAAAACGGGCAGAAGCGCACCGCGTTTGAAGTCAACGTGCGCGAAGCGTCGTTCACCGGCTCCAAGGCAGACAGCGGCACCCAGGCCGCGCCGGCAGCGCCCGCACAGGCGCCCGCCTATCAGTCCGCAGCAACCAACGATTTTGAAGAGATCACCGACGACGAAGATCTCCCGTTCTGATTGCGGCTGCAACGAAAAGATTACAAGGAGGAACCAGCAATGGCATTTGAAAAAGGCAATGGCCGTCCCAACAGAAAAGGCCGCAGAAAAGTCTGCGCGTTCTGTGTCGATAAAGTGGAAAAGATCGACTACAAGGACGTTGCGCGTCTGCGCAAGTTCACGTCCGACCGCGCCAAAATCCTGCCCCGCCGCGTGACCGGCACCTGCGCCCGTCACCAGCGCGAGCTGACCACGGCTATCAAGCGCGCCCGTCAGGTCGCCCTGATGCCCTACACCAGCGACTGAGAAAAAAACCGCCCTTGGGGCGGTTTTTTTTAATTCGGAATGCGGAATTCGGAATGCGGAATTGACGCGGGGCACGCGAACTGCGGCGGCAGCCTTGCGGCCGCGAAGGGAAACTGCCTCATTACATAACGGAAAAAAGCGGGCGGCCGACGGCCGCCCCTACGGTTTTATTTGAACGTCTTGACCAGGCTCCACGAGACGTCGCCCGCTTCTTTCTGATAGGTGCGGATGACGAACTGTCTGGCGTTCGTTTTCAGCGTGACGCTCGTCTGCGGCGCTTTCACCGTGGCGAGCTTCGTATATTTCCCCGTCTTGGGGTCAAAGCTCCAGATACGGTAGCCGTCGGCGGTCTTGACCTTGCTCCAGCGGAAGGCCACCTTGCCGCCCTGTTTCGTCAGCCTGGCGGTCTTCGGCGCGGGGACGGTGACGCGGATTCTGACGTCGCCCTTGTAGCCGGTGGTCTTGAAGACGTACTTCATCTCTTTGTTCGCGACGAAGATCATGCAGTGCTTCGGCACCGACAAAAGGAAGTTTCCGGAGATTTCCCTGCCCCGCATGTCGCCGTCGTCATAGTCTTTATATTTGAGCAGATCGGGATTCTTGGAATGGACGTAGAGCCGCTGCAGCCCGGTGCAGCCCTTAAAGGCGTCGTCCTCGGCAAATTCGATCCCCTTGGGCAAGGTGAAGCTTTCAAGCGCCGTACAATTCAGAAAGGCGTTGTTATAGATGCGCTTGAGATTCTTGACCTGTGTCACCTTGCGCAGGGCGGTGCAGCCCTCAAAGGCGTTTTCATAGATGCTGACCTGTTTGCAAACGGCGGGCAAAACCACCGTTTGCAGCGCCGTGCAGCCGCTGAAGCAACGCCAGGTGATGTCCAGCCCCAGGCGCGCGTCTTCCGGGTCGGTATCTGTGAATCTGACCGTTTGCAGCTCCTTGCAGTCTGCAAAGGTGCCGATCGCAACGTCCTCTTCGCCGGAGGTCATCCGCACGCCGCCATAGAGCGTCGCGCTGCGCAGACCGCTGTCGGCAAAGGCTCTTTCGTCGAGATACCTGACGGATTTCAGCGCGTCGAATCTGTGCAGACATTCGCAGCCCTCGAACGCGCTCGGCCCGATCCGTTCCAGCTCTCCGCGCACGACGACCTTTTTGAGACTCGTGCAGTTTTGGAACGCGCCGCGGTTGACGCTTTTGAGCGACGCGGGCAAACTGACGGTTCTGAGCGCGGTGAAATCCGCGAACGCAAAGCTGCTCACGCCGGTCAGCCCTTCTTCCAGCACCAGCTTTTTCACGGTGTCGTTGGAATAGCCGACGCTGCCCGTCACATCCATATCGTCATACGGATAATAGTACATATCGATCACCACGGCGCAGCCGTCGAGCAGGGCGGGAATGCGCAGCGTTGTGCAGAACTCCTCCGCCTCATCCGTGTCGAAGTAATCCAGAATGACGGCAAAGGTGCGCTTGACACGCTTTCTGTTCTCATAAACAAAGGCGGTCAGCTTTTTGAAGACGAGATGGTTTTCCACAAACAGATCGGGGTCGTCCGCATAGAAGGCGCGGAACGCCGGATCATAGGGCGCGCGCCAGTCCATCTCATCGCTGTTCTTCCAATGATAATAGCGGGCATAGACGGAATCCAGCCACGCCTGATGGTCTTCCCGAAAGGCGGTCTCGTCTCCGGCATAGTCCGCCAAAGCCGGCTCCCGATACGGCGACAGGGGCCTGTGCGTTTCCGCGGCGGGTGCGGTCGGTTCCTCCTGCGCGGGTGCGGCGGTTTCCTCCGGCGGCGAAACCGGTTCGGCGGGATCCTCCTGCGTCTGCACGGTCGGCTCCGGCTCGGTCGCGTCTTCCGCCGCGGCGGGCAGCACGGCGACGCCGAGGCACAAAAGCGCGGCGAGTAAAGTTGAAAGAAAACGTTTCATCATAAAAACTCCTTTTCTGCAAGCCCGCGTTCTGTCATCCAGCTTCTCTGCAGACGGAACGGATCAGGCAAGCGGGTTCCTGCAAAGAACAATTTTTGTTCTTCCGTATAGTAATGTCGAAAAATCGAAAACCTTACAAAAAATAAGGAAAAAATGTAAAAAAGTTTTTGAACAGAAAAAAGCCGCTTCTTTGGGCGAACGCCGCAGGAAGCGGTTCTTTTCACAGCTTTGCCACGAATGCTTCGATGGCCGGCAGCTTTTCGTGCCAGAGCACCTCGTCGCGGTAAGTCTCAAAGGCATCCTCGTCGCTTTTGTCGATGGCCACGCGCTGCACCAGACAGACGCTGCCCGCCGTTTGGACCACGCCGGTGCTGCCGGGCGAAAGGGCCTGCACGGCGGCGAAGAATCCGTCGTCATACATCGGGTCGCCGTCCTTCATCAGGCTGACGGCCAGCGGCGCCGTAACAATCAGGCCCTGCGTTCCGCAGTATTCGGCATAGAGCTCGTCCAGGTCAGCGCCGCCGTTGGCGCGGGCGGCCATCCGGCTGAACTGCTCCAGCAGCGCCTGCTGCGCTTTTGCGTCAAGGGGCACGGACTCGCCCTCCGCGGTGCGGGTCGTCAGCGCGCCCTCAAACGCCCGGAAGCCGACGTAAAGCTTCACGAAGCTGTCGCGCAGCGCCTGTTCGGAGAGCGCCTCTTTGCCGCCGGGGCCGTAAAACGTCAGAGCAAGCTGCTTTTTCTGCGCCTCAAAGGTGTGGACCCGCGTCAGATCCTGCTTTTCCATGCCGAGACTTCGGTAGTGCGCGCGGAACAGCGACCACTCCCCTTCCGTGCGCGCGGCCGCTTCGCTTTTGAGATCAAAACGCAACGCAATCTTCTGCCGGCTGAGATAGCGGTCCAGCGCGACCAGACGCCGGCACTGGGTTTCGGCGTATGCCGCCGCGGCCTCGTCGCCCGGCGCAAGGCCCAGAGCTGATCCGTGGACCCTGGCGTCGTTCAAAAACCAGGCGTACACGCCCTGCGAGACCGGCACGCCCCCCGACGCCACCAGCGCGGGCGCACGGACGCCGCAGGCGCAAAGAGACAGCGCCAGCGCCGCGCACAGCAGCACAGACAGCTTTTTTCGCATGAAGCGCACCTCCTTTTGATTCTGTACCGATTATACAACATTCCGCGCCCAAAAGCAACCGTGCAGCAAAATGAAAACCGCCCGGCGAATACCGGGCGGTTTTCATTAGGAGAAAATACGAAGAAAACATTATGAGAAACTGTCAAAATTTCAGGCGGTCGGTGAGTGTTCGCTCACCCGACTGCGTGTATATAGTACACTATCTTTTTGCAAAAAGCAAGGGTTTTGACGCAAAAAGATTGTTTTCTACCTATCTGTCAAAATATCTAAATCAAGGCTGTTGTTTTTGTTTAATTTGCCGGATGTTTTGTGAAAAAACTTCCTTTTCGGGGCACTTTCGGTTGACGCAGGCAACCCGTTCTTTTATAATGAAACCAAAGACAGTGCGAAAGGGAGCGTGCCGCATGCTGGAAAAGCGCAACTTTGCCCACAACAAACAGTTCACGCCCGGTGACGAAAGCGGCTTCATCAACGGTCAGGGCACCGGCGAAGTGGCCAAAATGAAATACGGGATCTGCACGATGGCGTGGAACGGCTGCGAGATGATCGCGCTGTATAATGCCGCGCACCTGCTCGGAAGGCACGAGGAGCTGCGGGACATCTGTCTGGAGATGTATCCGCAGTCTTCGGTGCTTTGGGGCTTTTTCGGCTCCAATCCGCTGGTGCTGGACCGCTATTTCAAGGCGCACGAGATTCCGTTTGAAAAAACCTACGATTACAACGCCTTCTTCAACGCCCTGCCCGACTGCCGCTGCGGCGTGCTCTCGTTTTGGAACCGGAGGCGGGTGTTCGGCTCGCTGCACACCGTGATGGTCCGCTTTGACAAGGACCGCGGCCTGCTCGTGGAATACAACAAATTCAACGGCAAAACCGTGCCCGTGCCGCACGACGTGCGGTCCCTCGTAACCGTGAAACACCTGTTCATCGTGGGCTATCTGCTCCCGTGAACGACCGAAAGGAGACGGTACTATGCAAGCGAATCCCCGGCTGCAGCAGTTCGGTCATAAGCTGCTGAAGCTGATCGGCGTGGAGCCCGGCACAAAGCTGCGCCCGATGATCGCCTATAACTCCGCAATCTTCTTCACCGGCGGCGGCCCCTACGTGCTGGGCAGCTATCTGCTGCCGTTTCTGACCGACGTGGAGGGCCTTTCCACCTCGCAGTATGGCACGGTGGCCCTGTTCTCGTGCATCATCGACGCGATCACCGACCCGCTGATGGGCATCATCACCGACCGCACGCGCCACAAGGACGGCCGCCACCGCCCCTATCTCAAATGGGGCATCCCCTTTGCGATCATCGCCTATTTCATGATGTGGCATTCGTTCGGCATCTCGGCGGCGGGCAACAGCACGCGCACCATGTGGTGGTATGTGTTCGCCTATATGTTCTATAAAACGGTGTCCACCTTCATCAGCGTGCCGCACACGGCGATGCTGCCGGAGCTGGCGCCGGGCTATAACCTGCGCACGCAGTTCAACGCCGTGAAGACCATCATGGACGCCGTGGCCAGCTACTCGTCCTATCTCATCGCGGCGCTCGTGCTCGGCGGTCTGAACGGTCTTGTTACAACGCCCACCTTCTCGCCCGAGCACCGCACGCGGTTTGCCGTCATGGGCGCGGTGCTTTGCCTTTGGACGAGTCTGCCGCTGCTGTTCACCTATCGGGGCACGCGCGAGCATTCCTCGCTGGAGCAGGTCAACGAGCCGCTGGATCTGCGCGCGTTCGTGGACCAGTATCGCAAGGTTCTGCAGAACCGGATCTTCCGCCGCTATTTCCTGTTCGGGTTCTTCACGCTGTTTTCGTCGGCCTTCGTGTCGCAGTGCTTCTATTATTTCCTCAAGACCGTGCTGCACCAGGAGAGCAGCTATTCCATGCTGATCCTGGTTTCCGGCATCGGCGAGGCGCTGGGCTTCTTCCCGGCCTACTTCTTCTCCATCCGCCGTTCCAAGCAGCTGCCGGCCAAGGTGTTCGTGCCGGTCGCCATCGGCGCGCTGGCGCTGGCGTGGTTCTTCCGCGGCACAGGCAGCCGGGCGCTCATCTTCGCGGTGGAATTCCTCTATGGGCTCGGCCTTGCCGGCATGGCGAGCGTGCAGAGCAATATCTTCCCCGACGTGACGGACGTGGACGAGATGATCACCGGCGAACGGCGCGAGGGCGTCATCGCCACGTTTTCCACGTTCATCAAAAAGTTTGTTTCCGGCTTCGCCGCCTTCGGCATCGGCAAGCTGCTGGCCGCCTTCGGCTATGACACCGCCAAAACCGCCGCCGAGCAGACCCCGCGCGCCGTGTCCGGCGTCAGCATCTGCTTCACACTGATCCCCATCTGCTTCCTCACGCTGGCGCTTCTGATGATTCTGCGCTACGACCTGACGCGGGAAAAGCACGCGTTCATCAAAGAGAAGATCCGCGAAAAGCATGAAACCGGAACGGTGGTGTTAACTGACGAAGAACAACGGATGCTCGAACAGCTGGCTGGCGTGCCGTTTGCGCGCATGTGGCTGTCGCAGACGGAGCCGCCGAAAAATGACGCCGCAGAAACAACGGATTGACAAACCTTTCCGTATAGTGGTATAATATGACCCTAAAACTGGAATCCAATTCCTCGAATGAGAGGTTTTACCTATGGAACACAGCAGAAAACAAGTGCTTCTGATCGTCAATCCCTGCGCCGGGCCGGACAGCACGCGCCGCAGTGCCGAAGATATCGTCCGTCATTTTCCCGCCGATGAATTTGAGATCGAGATCAAAAAGACCAAGGGACACGGCGATGCGACAGAGCTTGTCCGTTCTTTTGCCAACGACAAGGATCTGGTCATCTGCTGCGGCGGCGACGGCACGCTGAACGAAACGATCAACGGCGTCATGGATCTGCCGCGCCGCATCCCGATCGGCTATATCCCGACCGGTACGACCAATGATCTGGCGTCCACGCTCGGCATCTCCCGCGACATTGAAAAGGCGGCTGCGCTGATCCGCAACGGTCATACCAACAGCTATGACATCGGTCTGTTCAACAACCGCTACTATTCCTACGTTGCTGCGTTCGGCGCGTTTACCCGTTCCTCCTACGCCACCAAGCAGTGGATGAAGAATATCTTCGGCCACTTTGCCTATCTGCTCAACGGCGTTTTCAAGGAATGGAAGAACATCAGCTCCACGCACATGAAGATCGAATATGACGACGGCGAAATGGAAGGCGACTTTTCGTTCGGCTCCATCTCCAACTCCACGTCTATTTCCGGCATCTTTCGTCTGAACAAGGATGAGGTCAAGCTCAACGACGGCTATTTCGAGGTGCTGCTGGTGCGCAAGGCGCGGGTGTCCGAGGCGCCGTCCCTGTTCAACAAGATCCGCAAAAAGGAATATGACGGCAAGCGCATCATCCTTTTGAAAACGAGCAAGGTCAAGATCACAGCCGACGCGCCGATTGCCTGGACGCTGGACGGCGAATACGGCGGCGAGCACCAGACCGTGATGGTTCACGTGCTCTCGAAGGCGATCGATATCTGCTCCCCCGCCGACAACGTGCTGTTTGAACGGCCGCAGGAAACCGCCGCGCCGACGCAGCCGTAAGGATCGAATCAAGCGTAACCGGAAACCGCAGGATGTCCTGCGGTTTTCTTTTCCAGTCGGATTTTTAAACATTTTTTGAATTTTTTGTTGACAAAATGAAAAGCACGGCGTATAATAAACAGCGTGAAAGTTTATCTCATGTGGTTCACATAGAGGATCCGCCAGGAAGACAAAGGAGGTTGCATCGTGAATAAGGGCTTGAACTATATCCAGATCGTTTTGGATTTCATCTTGAAGCTGGTTTCTTTCTTCAAAAAAGACGATACCGACAAAAAGGCATAACGTCTGAACCGAAGTTGTCATGAGGCTCCCGGCAAGCGCCGGGGGTTTTCTTTTTACGCGGCTGACAAAATTGACCGAAGGCGTTTTTTGATTTTTGACACTTTTCACAAATCGTTTTTTTTCGTGAAAAGAGGCTTTACATTTGGGCCGCGGTATCATATAATAAACACAGTAAAAATTCTTTAAAGGCGGTACCGAGAGACCGACAAGAACCATCCCTTTCGCAGGCGTTCCCTGCGCCTTACGGTCTTGCCGGTCAGCGGCAGGATCTTTTTCTTTTTCAGAAGGAGGGCAGCGGGATGCAGTCGGTTGTGATGGATGCGATCGGGATGGACCGCGCGCTGATGCGGATCGCCCACGAGATCATTGAAAAGAACGAATCGACCCAGAACCTCTGCGTCGTCGGCATCAAGCGCCGCGGCGAGCAGCTTTCCCAGATCATTGCGCAGAACCTCACCAGGCTCGGCGCTTCCGTCAGGACCGGCACGCTCGACATCACCCTTTACCGCGACGATCGGGCGCGCGACGCCAGACTAAACGAGGTGCAGCTCCCCTTTGACGTGAACGACCGGATCGTCGTCATCGTGGACGACGTGCTGTTCACCGGACGCACGGTGCGCGCGGCGATCGACGCCATTCTGGCCCACGGCCGGCCGGCCAAGATTCAGCTTGCCGTGCTGGTGGACCGCGGCCACCGCGAGCTGCCGATCCGCGCGGACTATGTGGGCAAGAACATCCCCACCTCGCGCGAAGAGCGCATCCACGTGCAGATTCCGCCGTTTGAAGAGACGGCCTGCGTCACGATTGAAAAGCAATAGGCTCTTTTTTGCGCCGAAACGCGCATGGAGATAAAGTCAAAAAAACAGGAGGTACTCAACATGAAACTTGTGTACGGAATCAAGGACAAACCCAAATTCGGGCAGCTGATCGTATTTGCGTTCCAGCAGCTGCTTGCCATCCTCGCGGCAACGATCGCCGTGCCCGCCATTGTCGGCAACGGCATGAGCCAGTCCGCAGCGCTGTTCGGCGCCGGCGTCGGCACGATCGTTTATCTGCTCTTCACCAAGTTCCGCAGCCCGGTGTTCCTCGGCTCGTCGTTCGCCTTCCTCGGCTCGATGTTCGCCGCGTTTGCCGGCGCCGTTTCCACCGAAGCGGGCTACGCGGGCATCATCCTCGGCGCGATCTTCGCGGGTCTGGTCTACGTTGCCATCGCCATCATCGTCAAGTTCGCGGGCGTCAAATGGATCAACAAGCTGATGCCGGCTGTCGTCATCGGCCCCACGGTCGCCATCATCGGTCTTTCCCTCGCGGGCAATGCCGTGGGCGACGCGCTCAAGTTTGCGGAAAATGCCGGCGGCACCTATGTGATGGGTCTTCACGGCTGGATCGGCTTCATCTGCGCTCTTGTCACACTGTTTGTTGTTATGATCTGCTCCGTCTTCGGCAAGAAGATGGCGCGTCTGATTCCGTTCATCATCGGTATCGTTGCGGGCTACGCCGTGGCTGCGCTCTTCACCGTCATCGGCATGAAGACCGGCAACGAAAACCTGATGATCATTGACTTCTCCCTGTTCCAGAATCTGCAGTGGGTGCCCGATTTCACCTTCCTCAACGCTGCGAAGGGTCTGTCGGCCATCGACGGCAAATACATCGCCACCATCGCCGTGGCTTACATTCCGGTCGCGTTCGTGGTCTTTGCCGAGCACATTGCCGACCACAAGAACCTTTCCACCATCATCGACCAGGATCTGCTGGAAGAGCCGGGCCTGCACCGCACGCTGCTCGGTGACGGCGTGGGCTCCATGGTCGGCGCCATCTTCGGCGGCTGCCCGAACACCACCTACGGCGAATCCGTCGGCTGCGTGGCCATCACCGGCAACGCCTCTGTCATCACGATCCTTGCAACGGCGATTCTTGCCATCATCGTTTCGTTCTTCGGCCCGTTCGTCACCTTCCTTGCCACCATCCCCTCCTGCGTCATGGGCGGCGTCTGCATCACCCTTTACGGCTTCATCGCCGTCAGCGGTCTCAAGATGCTGCAGAAGGTCGACCTCGGTCAGAACAAGAACCTGTTCGTCGTTTCCGTCATCCTGATCACCGGTATCGGCGGCATGACGCTGAAGATCGGCCAGGTCACGATCACCGAGATCGCCGGCGCCCTCATCCTCGGCATTATCACGAACCTCATCCTTTCCCGCAAAAAGGACGAAGCCGAAGACGTTGCCGCTGCGTAAGTGACATCCATTCAAGCCGAAACTGTCGCGCCAACCGGTGCGGCAGTTTTTTTGTCATGCGGCGCACCCCGCGCGCCAAAAAAACGCTTGACGCAGCGGGAAAAAACTGCTATTATGGAAAGGATCTGAGTGAAAGCAACGGAGGAATTCCCCATGACGATTTTTGATTTGCTGCAATTCTTCGGCGGCGTGGCCATGCTGCTGTTCGGCATGCGGCTGATGAGCGATATGCTGGAAAAGAAAGCCGGCGGCGTGCTGTCCGGCATGCTTTCAAGATTCACCGACAAAAAGCTGCGCGGCTTCGCATTCGGCGCGCTGCTCACCGCTGTGGTGCAATCCTCCTCGGCCATGACCGTCATGGTCGTCGGCCTTGTCAACGGCGCCGTGCTGACCCTGTCGCAGGCGATCCCGCTGATTATCGGCGCCAACGTGGGCACCACCGCCACGGTCTGGCTGCTTTCGCTGACAGGTATGCAGAGTGACCTTTTGTTTTTGCAGTTCCTGAAGCCGACCGCCTTTGTGCCGGTTCTTGCCCTCATCGGCGTGGTCATGCTGCTGTTCATCCGCGACCAGCGCAAAAAAGATATTGGCACTATCCTGCTTTCCTTCTCCGTGCTGATGTACGGCATGATCTTTGCCGCCGACGCGCTGGCGCCTCTGGGCGGCATGGAGCAGGTCAGGCAGATCTTCCTTGCGCTGGAAAACCCGGCGCTCGGCCTTCTGGCCGGTCTGGCGCTGACGGCGCTTTTGCAGTCGTCCGCCGCCGGTCTCGGTATTTTGCAGGCGCTGTCGCTGACCGGCCACCTGTCGTTTGCGGCGGCCGTGCCCATCATTCTGGGCCAGCACATCGGCACCTGCGTCACGGCGCTGCTTTCGTGCATCGGCGCGGGCAAGAACGCCAAACGGACGGCGCTCTCCCACCTGCTGTTCAACGTCATCGGCGCGGCGCTCAACCTGATTCTTTGGACGGTGTTCCGCCTGATCGTGCCCGCCGCGGCTGAGCGCAGCATCTCCGCCGTCTGGATCGCGATTCTGCACACGGGCTTCATGCTGACCACGGCCGCGCTGATGCTGCCGCTGTCGGGCGTGCTGGAAAAGCTGGTCTGCAAGCTGGTCAAGGACGGCCCCGACACGCAGGAAGCGCCCGCAACAGCGCTCGACACCCGCCTGTTCGTCAACCCCTCGCTGGCGCTCGTGCAGGCCAAGAACGCCGCCCAGCGGATGGCGCGCGAAAGCGAGATCGCCTTTTCGCTGGCTATCGACCAGTTTAGGGCCTTTGACCAGACCGCCGCAGATCAGATTGAACAAACCGAACAGGCGCTCGACACGCTGGAGGACGAAATCGACACCTATCTGCTCAAGCTCAGCTCCCGGCCGCTTTCGCAGAAGGACAGCGGTCTGCTCGGCCTGCTGCAGCAGATGACGGTGAACTTTGAGCGCGTGAGCGACCATGCCGTGCACGTGCGGGACTGCGCTTCGCTTTTGAACACCGAAAAGGGCGCGCCGGTCAAAGCGCATATCGATGCGATTCTGCGCGCGGCAAAGGCTGTTGTGCAGATGACGACCGACGCCTTCTGCAACGAAGACATCAACACCGCCTCCGACGTGGAGCCGCTGGAGCAGGTCATCGACCAGCTTTCCGACCGGTTCAAGCAGTCGCTGACCGAGGGCATGCGCGACGGCTCGCTGAGCCTCACCGCGGGTACGGCCGGCCGCGAAACAGTCTCCTATATCGAGCGCGTCAGCGACCACTGCTCGTCGATTGCCGCAGCTTTGATTGAAGCGCGGCGCGGCATGCTGGATATGCACGAATACGTGCAGGACGTCAAGGAAAACAGCCCGGTCTTCCGCGAGAAGGTGGAGGCCTTTGCCAAACAGTTTGAAGCGTGAGGGATATTCATGGCAAACAACTGCGAATTCTGCGCACACTATCTGTATGACGACGAGGAGGAGACGTACTACTGCGACGTTTCGCTGGATGAAGACGAGATGGAGCAGTATCTGCGCGGCAACAGCGCCGACTGCGGCTTCTTCAAGCTCTATGACGAATACAAAATGGTGGAAAGGCAAAACTGATGGAATCTCTGCGTTACCTCTATAAGATCGGCCGCGGGCCGTCGTCCTCCCACACGATGGGACCGGAAAAGGCCGCCCGGCTGTTCCGCGATATGTATCCCTCGGCAGACCGCTTCCGCGCGGATCTGTTCGGCTCGCTCTCCGACACGGGCAAGGGCCACAAAACCGACGTTGCCATTCTGGACGCCCTGGCGCCGGCCGAGGCGCAGGTGCGCTTTGCCGGCACGCCCGACACGCCGCTTGAGCACGAGAACACGATGGATTTTTACGCCTTCAGGGGCGGCGAACAGATCGGCTATGCGCGGATCCTTTCCGTCGGCGGCGGCGAGATCGAGGTGGTCGGCGCGCCGCAGTTCAGCAACCCGCAGATCTACGAAGAAAACTCTTTTGCCGAAATCTCGGCCCTTTGCGCCGCAGGGAATCTGCGGCTGAGCGATTACGTCTTTCAGAAGGAGGGCGAAGGCTTCCGCGGCTACCTCAACGAAATCTGGCAGGCGATGCAGCAGTCGATTCTGGACGGTCTGACCACGCGCGGCGTGCTGGACGGCGGGCTCGGCGTGGAGCGCAAGGCGCAGCTTTTATATCAGCAGCGCCACATCGATGAAAGCGAAACCACCCGCGAAAACCGCCTGGTCTGCGCCTATGCCTTTGCGGCAAGCGAGCAGAACGCCGGCGGCGGCACCGTGGTCACGGCGCCCACCTGCGGCTCCTGCGCCGTGGTGCCCGCCGTGCTCAAGTATATGCAGGACAAGCGCGGCTTCTCGGACGACGACATCTGCCGCGCGCTGGCCGTGGGCGGCCTGATCGGCAATCTGGTCAAGACCAACGCCTCCATCTCCGGCGCGGAATGCGGCTGCCAGGCTGAAATCGGCACCGCCTGCTCCATGGCGGCGGCCGCGCTGTGCGAGCTGTTCCAGATGGGACTCGGCCAGATTGAATACGCCGCCGAGGTCGCGATGGAGCACATGCTCGGCCTGACGTGCGACCCGGTATGCGGGCTGGTGCAGATCCCCTGCATCGAACGCAACGCCGTGGCGGCCATGCGCGCGATCAACGCGCTGTCGCTGGCCAACTTCCTTTCCAACACGCGGCGCGTGTCATTCGACACCGTGGTGGCCACGATGTACCGCACCGGCAAGGACATCTCCGCACGGTACAAAGAAACCTCGCAGGCCGGCCTTGCGGCGTTTGTGAAATAAGCAAAGCAAAAAAGAACACCGTCTTTTGGGACGGTGTTCTTCTTTAGGTTGGTTTTACACTTTAAAGATGGTCAGGCTCCGGAACGTCTCCCCTGCCTTCCGTTCGCAGGACGGAAATGCGGGCTGGTTCGGCGTGTCGGGATAATACTGCGTTTCCAGGCAGAAGCCGTAGTGCTTTTGCAGCGCGACGCCGCCCTTGCCGGTTTCGCTGCCGTCCAGAAAGTTGCCCGTATACAGCTGTATGCCGGGCAGGTCGGTCCAGACCTCCAGCTTGCGGCCGCAGCCTTCATCCAGCGCTTTCGCCGCCAGACGCAGCGTGCCCGCCTCGCCATTGATGCAGAAATTGTGGTCATAGCCTTTACACTGCCGGAGCTGTTCGTCGTCAGCACCGATGTCGCGGCCGATCGGCTTCGGCGCGCGGAAGTCGAACGCCGTGCCCTCCACCGGACGGATTTCGCCCGTGGGGATGGAACGCGCGTCGGTCGGGGTGAAGGAATCGCAGTTGAGCTGCAGCACCGTGCCGAGGATATCGCCGCTTTGCACCGTGCCGAGGTTGAAGTAGGCGTGGTTCGTGAAATTCATGACGGTGTCCTTGTCGCTCGTCGCCGCGTAGTGAATCTCCAGCTCGCCATGGTCGGTCAGCACATACTGCACCGTGATATCCACGTTGCCGGGGAAGCCCTCGGCGCCGTCGGGGCTGTGGTAGGAGAATTCCACGGCGTTGTCGTCGGTAATGATCGCCTTCCAAAGCGCGCTGCTGTATTCGTCGCCGCCGTGCAGGCAGGTGACGCCGTTTTCGTTCTTCGTCACGTTGTATTCTCTGCCGCCGAGCGTAAATCTGCCGTCGCAGATGCGGTTGGCATACTGACCGATGATCTGGCCCGCATAGGTCGTGGTGGCAAGGTGGCCGGCGAGGCTGTCGAAGCCCATGATGATGTCGCCCATGTTGCCGTCGCGGTCGGGGCAGACGAAAGAACTCAGCGTGGCGCCGCGGGTCAGCAGCTCCACGTAGACGCCGTTGTTGTTTTCAATCTTGTAAACATACACCTCTCTGCCGTCGGGCATGGTGTCATAGAGGGACTTATAAACGCTCATGGGTCGTTCCCCTTTCTCAGAGTCTTGCTTCCAGTTCTTTGCGGACGGCGGCGATGAAGTCGTCGGTCGTCAGCGTTTCGGCCTTCACGTCGCCCTGCCACATCAGCGCCAGATCCCTGGTCATGCGGCCGCTTTCGATCACGGCGAGCGACGCTTCCTCCAGCGTTTTTGCAAAGCGCACGAGGGCGGCGTTGCCGTCCAGCTCGCCGCGCTTTTTGAGCGCGCCCGTCCAGGCGAAGATCGTGGCGATCGGGTTGGTCGAGGTCGTTTCGCCCGCCAGATAGCGGTAGTAGTGGCGGGTCACGGTGCCGTGGGCGGCCTCGTATTCAAAGTTGCCGTCCGGCGAGACGAGCACGCTCGTCATCATGGCCAGCGAGCCGAACGCCGTCGAGACCATGTCGCTCATCACGTCGCCGTCATAGTTCTTGCACGCCCAGATGTAGCCGCCTTTGGAGCGGATCACGCGGGCCACGGCGTCGTCGATGAGGGTGTAGAAATAGGTGATGCCCAGTTCGTCGAATTTTGCCTTGTATTCGCGGTTAAAGATGTCTTCAAAGATCAGCTTGAACGTCTGGTCATACTGCTTCGAGATCGTGTCCTTGGTGGAAAACCAGAGGTCCTGCTTCGTCTCGATGGCATAGTTGAAGCACGAGCGCGCGAACGATTCGATGGACGTGTCCTTGTTGAACATGCCCTGCAGCACGCCGCCGCATTCGAAATCGTAGATGGTGGCGCGTCTTTGCTCGCCGTCCTCCGCGGTGAACAGCAGCTCGGCCCTGCCGGGCTTCGTCAGCCGGAACTCCGTGGCCTTATACACGTCGCCGTAGGCGTGACGCGCGATGGTGATCGGCTTTTGCCAGGAACGCACCGCGGGCTTGACGCCGCTGACGAGGATCGGGGTGCGGAACACCGTGCCGTCCAGAATGGCGCGGATGGTGCCGTTCGGGCTCTTCCACATCTCCTTGAGGTGATATTCCGCCACGCGCTGCGCGTTGGGCGTGATCGTGGCGCACTTGACGCCGACGCGGTATTTTTTGATCGCTTCGCCCGCGTCGATCGAGACCTGATCGTTCGTCTCATCGCGGTGCGGCAGACCGAGGTCGTAGTATTCGGTGTTCAGCTCCACAAAGGGAGAAAGCAATTCATCCTTGATCGTCTGCCAGATGATGCGGGTCATCTCGTCGCCGTCCATCTCGACGATCTTGTTCATTCTGATCTTTTCCATGGGGACGCCCTCTTTCTGTTTAATCGGCGCGGACAAATTTGTCGATGAACGCGTCGAGCTTGGCTTCATAGGCCGGCTGGTCGGTGATGAACGACGCGGCGTGGTCGGCGCCCTTCACAACAAGGATATCCTTGTCGGGGCAGGCGCAGGCGTCATAGAGCTCATAGACCATCTTGGTGGGCACAAAGGCGTCGGCTTCGCCGTGGACGAACAGCATGGGGATTTTGGCGCGCCTGACCGCGTCAATGGCGGAGGTATCCTTTTTGAAGTCGTAGCCGCCGATCTTTTTGTTGACCGCGTTGACGATCTCGATCAGCGGGTGCGCGGGCACCTTCATTTCGCCGAGCTTGTAGGTGAACTCATCCCACGCGCTGGTGAAGCCGCAGTCGGCCACGCAGAACTTGACGTTTTCGGGCAGGTCGGGCGAACCGGTCATCAGCATGACCGTGGCGGAACCCATCGAAATGCCGTGGATGATCAGCTTGATGTCGCTGCCGAACTTGTCGTTGAGATAGCCGAGCCACTTGATGCAGTCCTTCGATTCCAGCGCGCCGAAGCCGATGATGTTGCCCTGGCTGGACGCCGCGCCGCGGTGGTCGCAGATGAAGACGTTGATGTTGCGGCTGAGATAGTATTGCAGAATCGCGCAGAACTCCGTCTTGCCGCTGCTGCGGTAGCCGTGGGAACAAAAGGCATAAACGTTGCTTTGCTCTTTTGCCTTGAACAAAAAGCCGTTGAGGGTCAGGCCGTCGTCGGTCACAAGGTAGTGCTCCTCATAGCCGTAGTTTTCCAGCCAGTTCATATAGTCGTCGCGCAGCGCGTGCAGCTCGGTCATGTCCGCGCCGGAAACGGCGTCCTTGGCGCCCTGGGGCAGTTCAAATTTGCGGTGCACCAGCAGATGGTCGATCAGCACCGGGATGGCGGCGCCGACGGCGCCCGCGCCGAGCGCGGCTTTGAGAAGGGTCGTCTTTTTCATTGGGAAAGCCTCCGTTTCGGTTTTGTTATATTTCGCCCTATTGTAGCATAAGCGCGCAAAAAAGGCAAGACCTTCCGGCCCCGGCCGCCGATTTTTCCCACAATCATTCATTTTTGTTTCACAAATACGCAATCTTTTCTTGACCGTTCCCCCTTCGCGGTGCTATACTTATTTTATACAACAACCGGACGCGCGTCCGAAGAAAGGAACTGACGAAGATGAAACAACAGGCAAAACGTATGCTTAGCATCCTGCTCGCACTCGTGCTGGTGCTTGGCTGCACCGCG
>JAEEGF010948643.1_pt1 | contig 18940 bp, 14 predicted proteins | sample 9134171 | NCBI WGS metagenome assembly JAEEGF01 (sample SAMN16246542, study PRJNA631951) | gut metagenome | biome: gut microbiome; feature: rumen; material: AP-attached | host: Bos | place: Iran: Karaj | collected 2018-10
CCTGAGCCAGGATCAAACTCTTCGTTGTACTCTTTATCGTTTGAATTGACTAGGCTGTTGCTTGCAGGTTACTGTTTCTTTCAGTAACGCTTTGTCAAGATTTCACTCTTTCAAAGATCGTCGCTTAATCGAGCAGCTTGTCGCTTCATCGTTTAAGCGGGTGCAAAGATAGCGCATTTTTACAATCGCTCCAAATATTTCGCAGACTTTTTTGAAAAAATCTGCATTTTGGGGGTAAAAGAGGGCTGGATGGACACCTATTTGTCATCCGAAACTTTCATTTTAGCTGCGTAATACTTGCAAAATGCCGTTATTCCACAGTCCTTGCATTTAGGATTTCGGGCCACACAGACATATCGTCCGTGCAGAATCAGCCAATGATGGGCCTGCGGAATGTACTGCTGGGGGATATTCCGTGTCAGTTCCATCTCTGTTTCGTACGGAGTCTTGCTGTTGTTGGTCAGTCCGATGCGGTTGGACACGCGGAACACATGCGTATCGACGGCCATCTTCGGTTCGTTCCAGAGCACCGAAACCATCACGTTGGCAGTCTTGCGTCCCACACCGGGCAGCGAAAGCAGGGCATCGTAGTCGGAGGGTACCTCTCCTCCATAGTCGTTCACAATGCGCTGCGCGGCGGCGAGCAGATGACGGGCCTTGTTGTTGGGATAAGAGACGGACCTGATATAGGCATAGATTTCCTCTTCGGTCGTCTCGGACATCCGTTTCGGCGTCGGGAAGGCGCGTAGCAGGTCTGGTGCCACCATATTGACGCGCTTGTCGGTACACTGAGCGGAAAGGATCACCGCCACCAGCAGCTCGAATGGCGTATGATAGATGAGTTCGGTCTGGGCATTCGGATTATGTTCCAGAAAATAGCGGATGATGCCCTCGTAACGTTGTTTCTTTGTCATAATTATACTAAAGGATTCCAATCTTGTTGAGTCTGCCATCCCAGAACTGCAGGATGCGATTGTTACTATAATACCAGAATTCCACCACGCCATTGCGCGCAGCCCCACGCTCCACGCGGGATGGTCGTCCCCACGATAGACGAACCTCTTCGGCCGTCATGTCGGCCTGCACCTGGCTGAACTGTATCTTTGCCCAGATCTCGGGCGTGATATCGGGATGCTGGTCGTAGGGATCGGAGAGAGAAAGATAGCGTGTCAAAGGAGTGGAGGTGGCGTTCTGGCGCGAACCAGGCAACGAAGCAAAAAAGTACCCCTTTTCGTCGCCTTTCGTAAACGATACGCGCAGTGGAGCAGTCTCGGTCCCATAGGTGACCGAATCGATGCTGACGGGAACAAACTTCTGATGATGCTTCACGCCGGGAACCGTATCGGCCGGATAGAAGATGCGGTCGTCGTTATATAATATATAAAAAGTACGCGCACGAAGCAATGAGTCGGTCTGCTCGATCAGTTCCTCGGGATATAGGATCGCCAAAGCCGGATGATAGGTTGTATCGGTCATGGCCGACATCGGACGCCCCGTACTATAACGATAGGCATGGCCCTGGGGCGAGATGAAACGCAATTGCAGGAGCTGCTGGCCCATCCAATCCTCTTCGGAAACCATCGAATCGTAGAACCATCGGCTCCCCCGCATGTTCGCCGTATCAGATGCCTCGGAAGGCACCTCAGGTGTCAGGCTGAGACCAACCCGATCGTTGAGGAAGATGAAAGGCATTCCCTGATACCACAAGGACGGAGAAGCCAATGAAAGCCCTTCGAGCAATTCGACCACGGTTTGGGGTTCCCCATCGTTGGGTTTCCTGGTCCTTCCCCACACGATGGACGGCAGAAGGAGCAGGACAAGGAAAAGACTGTATCGGATTGTTTTCATTGCAAACTGGTATTTATCTTATGACAACGGATAAGAATCGGACCTGCGGCATTCAGCCTGGCACCAAACAGATAGACGTCACCCCCATCACGGATACCTGCCCTGCTGCGCAATTCGTCGGCGGTGAGCGGGAAATTGCGTACACTCACATTCGCCTGCGGGATGCGGTGACGCAACGTCTTCAGACTGCGGGATGCAAAGTCGAACTGTTCATCGATGGCGAAGATACGCCCCGGGAAGTCCGGAATCAAAGTCGAAGAGGTGAAGTAATGGCAATCCGTGTCGAGCATACGGATATCATAAGTCGACAACAGGGCTCGGAAACCTTGAGCCTTCATGACGCTGACGTCCGGCTCGTAGAAAAAGGGTCCCAACGAGGAGGCAAACGGCTTGGAATCCTTTGATGAAAGCCCCTCCTCCCCTTCTTTTTTGTCAAAATTGAATTCGATGGTACGCTCTGGATAGAAGTCAAGACAATGAACCGCATATCGGCGGGCAACCTCCAAAGGATTCGCAGCGGCCAGCTGCACAAAGAGCAGTTCCTTGCATTCCCCCTTGACCGAAAGGACATAGACATCGGAGACCTGCTTGAGTCGCGACACCGTGCGCGTGATGTCGGCCATCGGCGACAGTTTGGTGATGAGCTGGCGGCAATGCATCAGCAGGTCGTCCTGCCAGGCTACCACATCCGGCAGACAATCGCTCACCTCAAAGATCCGCGAACCACTGTCGGAACGACGTGCCGGATCCAGATAGATCACATCGACAGCCGGGATAGGGAGTTCGGTCGACAAACCTTCGCGCACCTCAATGCGCGTGGTCGGCCCCTCTTCTTTTGCCGACAGAACCTGAAAATTATGACGCGCGGCAGCGCAAAGATGCGGCTGACACTCCGTATAGATTGCGCGCTCCAGCTTGCGCGACATATACCAGAAATCCACGCCCATCCCTCCTGTCATGTCGCACAGGCTGCGTGCATCGGGCAGCATCACTGTTCGTTTGAATCGTGCCGTGGATTCCGACGAACACTGTTCTGCCGGTATTCGCCCACCCATGACCAAGTCGGACTCGGCATACCACTCGGGCAACTTGTTGCGCAAGCGGCGCCGCGCCTCAATCTGTTCGACGGCAAAGGGCACATCAATCTGCGGAAAGCGATGGGCAGACAAGAGCAGCCTCGCCGTATCGTCCATGAGATGATCGGTGACAAATTGCCGTATTTCGGATGTCCATTTCATTCGCAAAATTGCTCTAATAAGTGGGCAAAAAGACTGAGATATTCGAAAAAACGCTGCAAAAATAGCAATTTTTTCGAATATTTAGACCATTCTATTAAAAAAAAGATTATTTTCGCGACGCGAAAAAGAGTGAATCAGGTAGATTTGTTGCCCAAAGGTAAATTTAGAAACGCAGAAACAGAAGCAACAACATGACAGAATACTGGAAGTGCAAAGGAGGCTTCAGACAACTCCCCGAATGGGAATCGGACTGCTGGGTCCAGGTTACACAGCCATCACAGGATGAACTGAGCGATCTGGAGAGCCGTTTCGGTGCACCCATGGACTTCATCCAGGACGTTGAGGACTCGGAAGAACGTCCGCGTACCGAGAGCGAATCCGGCTGGCTGATGACCCTTATCCGTGTTCCGAACAAGGAACTTGACGAAGACGGCGACCCCATCTTTTCGACTGTGCCTTTGGCCATACTAATCCATAGCGAGATCTTCATCACCATCTGCTACTACAAGACTGAGATGATTGATGACTTCATCCGCTATACCATCCGGAAGCAGTTCGAGGACAGGCAACGCTACGATCTGATGCTCTCGCTCTTCCTCAGCAGTTCCGTCTGGTATCTGAAATACCTCAAGCAGATGAACGTGATGATGAAGCAGGCCGAAGAAGCCCTGGAGGAATCGCTGCAGAACGAACAACTGCAGAAGATGATGGGCATCGAGAAGTTCCTCGTGTATTTCGTCACCTCCATGCGTGGCAACGAGGTCGTCATGGTTCGCCTCAAGAAGCATCTGCGCCACCTGCCCTACGACGAGGATCTGCTCGACGATGTGGAGATCGAGCTCCAGCAGGCCTATGCCACGGCCAACATCTACAGCGAGGTGCTCGAGCGTCAGCGCGAATCGTATGCTTCAATCATCTCGAACAACCTGAATGCCATCATGAAGCGTCTGACCACCATCACCATCATCCTGATGATACCAACCGGCATCGGCGGATTCTTTGGCATGAATGTGCCCAATGGGCTTGAGACCAACGTTTTTGCCTTCGGCGCCATACTTGTAGGCACGATGATCCTTTCGCTGATAGGCTATCTCTACATGAAGAAGAAGAACCTGTTCTGACAATTCGGACACACTCTTCGAAGGCATCGCTCTACCGACATCGCTATAGGATGGCGAATTGGTCGGAATCAGCCTGACTCGGGAACTTCCTGCGGAAGTCCTCGAGTTTTTGCATATCTGTGACGAAGGAACAGATTCCCTCCTCTCCTTCTGCACATTCGGCCAGGACGTGACCATACGGATGAATGGCACGCGTGCCTCCATCATAGTCGCAGAGCAAGTCCTTGCCCACCCTATTGACACCAATCGCATAAACCTGGTTCTCGATGGCACGAGCCGGCAACAACGTATCCCAGGCCAGACGGCGCTTCTGCGGCCAGTTGGCGACACAGACCAGCACGTCGTAGGCATTCCTCGCCGCATACTTCGACCAGACGGGGAACCTCAGGTCGTAGCAGACGAGCAGGAAGAAACGTATTCCACGCCAAGTCACGATGCGTTGTTCTTGTCCTGGAAGATAGCCCTTGTCTTCCGCCCCGATGTTGAAAAGATGATGCTTGTCGTAATGATGTATCTCCCCTTCGGGCGTCACGAAATAGCAACGGTTGCGGTTGTTCTCCCGATGGGACGTATCGGCTCGCTTGGGCGACAGGGTGACGGCAAAAGAGCCGCAGATAGCAGTCTGGTAACTGCGCGAAAGCTCAAGCAGACGTTGCTCGACTTCGGCATAATAATCCACATCGCCGGGGTTGGGAATGGTAACGAAGCCGGTAGTGCACATCTCCGGCAGCACCAGGAGCTCCGAATCGGGGAGCATGCCCAGGACAGACTCAATCTTCCGATAGTTGGCCTCGGGGTCAAGCCACCTGATATCCTGTTGATAAAGGGAAATCTTCATTGGGAACAAGATTCAAAAAGAAGGGTGTGTCGAAATGGCACACCCTCAGTCTTTCTTGCAGTTTGAGTTATTTCTTGAAATAACGGTTGAAGAGGCCTTCGAAGCCCTTGCCATGACGTGCCTCGTCCTTAGCCATCTCGTGAACGGTGTCGTGGATGGCATCCCAATTCTTAGCCTTGGCATTCTTGGCGATGCGGAACTTATCCTCGCAGGCACCAGCCTCAGCGTTCATGCGCTTCTCGAGGTTGGTCTTGGTATCCCAAACTACGTCACCGAGCAACTCAGCGAACTTGGCAGCATGCTCAGCCTCCTCCCAGGCATAGCGCTTGAAGGCATCTGCCACCTCGGGATAACCCTCGCGATCGGCCTGACGGCTCATGGCCAGATACATACCTACCTCGGTGCACTCGCCCATAAAGTGGGCATTGAGATCCTTAATCATTTCCTCGTCAACGCCATATTCCTTGGCAATACCGATGACATGCTCCTGTACGAACTGGATGCCTCCAGCTTCTTCAACGAGCTCCTTGAACTTCGAAGCCGGAACACGGCACTGTGGACAACGCTCGGGAGGTGTAGGTCCCTCATGAATATAACCGCAAACGGTGCAAATCCATTTCTTTTGCATAATAGTTTGTTTTTAATTGGTGAATAAATAGAAGGTTGATATTTAGAAAGGTACCGCAAAGATACTCAGCATTTGTGACAAAAACAAGTCCCTGCGGCACATTTTTGAAATATTTAACTAAATAGGACGATAAAACTTGTCCTACAACATACGAAACCTTACGAGTGGGTCACACGATCCTTGAGCTCTGCGAGCTTGCCGCTGTTCCAGCGATCGGTGGTGCCTACCAGATAGCCCGTGATGCGCTGCAGGCGGTCGATGTTGTGTCCGCCGCATTCGGGGCAAACCTGCTCGTTCTCGATGGCATCCTCATGTCCGCAGTCCATGCAGCGATTGCGGTTGTGGTTCACCGAACCATAGCCCATGTTGAGTTCGTCCATCAGATCGACCACCTTGCTGATGGTCTCGGGGTTGTGGGTTGCATCGCCGTCAATCTCAACATAGAAGATGTGGCCACCACCTGTCAGGTCATGATAGGGAGCCTCGACCTCAGCCTTGTGGCGAATGGAGCACTTGTAATAGACGGGCACGTGGTTCGAGTTGGTGTAGTAGTCCTTGTCGGTTACACCGGGGATGATGCCATAGCGCTTCTTGTCGATGCGGGTGAATCGGCCGGCCAGGCCTTCGGCCGGAGTAGCGAGCACCGAGTAGTTGTGCTGGTAGCGGTCGCTGAATTCGCCCACCTTCTTCTTCATGAACGAAATGATCTTCAAGCCAAGCTTCTGAGCCTCATCGCTCTCGCCATGATGATGACCGCAAAGGGCAATCAGACACTCTGCCAGGCCAATGAATCCGATGCCGAGTGTACCCTGGTTGATGACCGAAGCAATGGTATCGGTGGGTTTCAGCTTCTCGGCGCCCGTCCACAGGCAGGACATCACAAGGGGGAACTGCTTGGCGAGAGCCGTCTTCTGGAACTCGAAGCGCTGGTGGAGCTGCTTGGCTACAAGTTCGAGCATATCGTTGAGACGGAGCATGAAGACTTCGATGCGGCGCTCGAGGTTGGGTTCGCTCATGCATTCGATGGCCAAAGCCACGATGTTGATGGTTGTGAACGAGATGTTGCCACGACCGATGGAGGTCTTCTTGCCGAAACGGTTGTCAAACACGCGGGTGCGGCAACCCATCGTAGCCACCTCATACAGGTAACGTTCGGGATCGTCCGGACGCCACTGCTCGTGGTAGTTGTACGAGGCGTCGAGGTTCAGGAAGTTGGGGAAGAAACGACGGGCAGAAACCTTGCAGGCAAGCTGATAGAGGTCGTAGTTGCGGTCCTCGGGCAGGTAGTTGACGCCGCGCTTCTTCTTCCAGATCTGGATGGGGAAGATGGCCGTAGCATGGTTGCCGACACCCTCGTAGGTGGAATGCAGGAGCTCACGCATCACGCAGCGACCTTCGGCCGAAGTATCGGTACCGTAGTTCACCGACGAGAATACCACCTGGTTGCCACCACGCGAGTGGATGGTGTTCATGTTGTGGATGAAAGCCTCCATAGCCTGATGTACACGACCGACAGTACGGTTGACAGCCTGCTGTTTGATGCGCTCATCGCCCTCCAGCCCGTTCAGGTCCTTCTTCAGATAGTCATCGAATTCCACATTCATGAGGTGGTTCAGATCCTTGCCCTCGTAGCTCTCCAAATTGCGGATCTCCTCCTGATAGGTGAGACGCACATAAGGAGCAAAATAGAAGTCGAGAGCGGGGATGGCCTGTCCGCCATGCATCTCGTTCTGGGCTGTCTCGAGGGAGATACAAGCCTGTACCGAAGCAGTCTCGATGCGCTTGGCAGGACGCGACTCGGCATGGGCAGCCTTCAATCCGTGCTGCAGGATGGTGTTCAACGGGTGCTGAACGCAGGTGAGCGACTTGGTGGGATAGTAGTCCTTGTCATGGATGTGGATGTAGCCGTTCTGGGCAGCGATGCGTACATCCTCGTCGAGGAGATAGTCATCGACAAAGGGCTTGGTGGTCTCGCTGGCGAACTTCATCATCATGCCTGCCGGAGTATCGGCATTCATATTGGCATTCTCGCGGGTGATGTCGTTCTTCTTGGCTCCGATGATCTCCTCAAAGACTTCACGGGTCTTGGCACGACGCGCGATGGTACGTGCGTTGCGATAAGAGATGTACACGCGAGCCACTTCCTTGCGCTCGGAATCCATCAGCGCTTCCTCCACACGGTCCTGGATAGCCTCTACTGACATCAGGGCGTCACCATCTTTGGCAATCTTGTCGGCAACTGTTGCGGCGAGGATGGCATCCACGCCCTTCTCGGTCTGTGCCATCGCCTTGCGGATGGCATCTTCAATCTTGTTGAAATTAAAGTCAACGGTACGACCGTCGCGCTTAATTACTTTCTGAATCATGAATGGGTAAGATAATATAGATGAGATAAAATATTAAATACGGGTTGCAAAACGAGAAAAAGCATACTTATTTCGTTTTGCGGGTGCAAAAATATGGAAAAGTTTTGAACTATGCAAACAGATTTTTTCTATCTTTGCATCGATAAAAATCAATAATGTCCTTTTCCGTTGCTTAGGAATAGCATTTTATCCTACAGCCGGAGCCCATTAAGACAATCTTAATTTTTTTAACATTCAGGGATGACCTTCCAGCAGTTGGAGTATATTGTAGCCGTCGATACGCATCGTCACTTTGTGAATGCGGCCACCGCATGCGGCGTCACCCAATCGACGCTCAGCACAACGATTGCCAAGCTGGAGCAGGAGATCGACGTGGTCATCTTCGACCGTTCGAAGCATCCGATCGAACCAACAGCCCTGGGGCAGCGCATCATCAGCCAGGCGCGTGTCATTCTGCACAACTCGCAGCAGCTACGCGACCTTGTCCTGAACGAGAAGGAGTCCGACAAGGGCAACCTCTTTCTTGGCATCATTCCCTCCGTTGCCCCCTACCTCTACCCTGCCATGGCCAAGGTGATGCGGCAGGAATATCCCAACGTTCACACTACCGTCACCGAGCTGTTTGCCGAACAGCTCATTGAGATGCTTCAGCGCGCCGAACTCGACATGGCCATCGTTTCGGGCACGGAAATCAAGGACACAAACCTCTACGAGATAGAGCTTTACACCGAGCGCTTTCTCCTCTACGTATCGCCGACGTCACCCCTCTGGCAACGCGATTCGCTGCGGCCCGAAGACCTGCTCGACGGTGGCATATGGGCCATGCGCGTTTTCCACGACCACTATCCGCAGCTCTCAAACATCACGCACAAGGAGACATTCCACAACACGACCATCGATCGCGGAAGTCTGCATACGCTCATCAACCTGGTGAACGCCAACGGTGGCTACACTCTCATTCCAGAGATGTTCAGGACTGCCCTCACCCCCGACATGCAGCGTAACCTGCGCTCTATCCAGGGTCCCAAGTTCTTTCGCACCATCTCGCTCGTCATCCGGCAGGATTACATGCGCGAACGCATGCTCAACATCATTGCCGATTCCGTCAAGCGCATTGTGCCCCGTGAAATGCTCAAGGAGCGAATACTCAAGTTCAAGATCACGCTTTAAAAATGGTAAAACAATTCTTCCAGGTCATCCGACGCTATATCCGCCCCTATAAGGCCAATCTGGTGTGGTCCATCATCCTGAATTTCTTGAGCCAATGGCTCAACATCTTCTCGTTTGCCGCATTGGTTCCCATCCTGCAGATCCTCTTCCAGGTGGATCGGCAGGAGTATGCCTATCAAGCCATCGACTGGTCCAACCTCGACAAGGACGTGCTCATCAACGATGCCTACTGGTATGTGAGCCAGCTCATCGCCGAACACGGTGCCCTTTGGACACTCATCGCCATGGGCGTGGTGCTCATCGTGATGACTGCCATCAAGACGGCTTCCTACTTTGCCTCGTCGGCCGTGATGATCCCATTCCGAACGGGCATTACCAAGGACATCCGGCTGGAACTCTACAACAAGGTGCTGCGTCTGCCACTCTCGTTCTTCAGCGAGGAGCGCAAGGGGGACATCACGGCACGCATGAGTGCCGATGTGCAGGTGGTCGAGACGGCACTGACCTCGTCGGTCGATATGCTCATCAAGTCGCCCATCGCCATCCTGGTCTGCTTCTTCACCATGTTCCTGCTGAGCTGGAAGCTCACCATCTTCGTCCTGCTCTTCATTCCCATTGCCGGCTGGATCATGGGCTCAGTGAGCCGCAAGCTGAAACGCAAGTCGCAGTTTGTGCAGGACCAGTGGGGCGAAATCATGACCGAACTCGACGAGACCTTAGGCGGTCTGCGTGTCATCAAGGCCTTCATAGCCGAAAGCAAGATGATGCAGCGCTTCACGCGCACCAACGACATCTACCGGGGTGCACTCAACGGCATGGCTATTCGCCAGTCGTCGGCCCACCCCACCTCCGAATTTATGGGCACTGTTCTCATCGTCATCGTCCTTTGGTTCGGCGGTTGGCTGATCCTTGGAGGCAATTCGTCGATGGATGCCGCCATGTTCATCTACTATTTGGTCATCCTCTACAGCGTCATCAATCCCCTCAAGGAATTCTCGAAAGCATTCTACAACGTGCCGCAGGGCCTTGCCTCGATGGACCGCATCGACATGATCCTCAAGGCCGAGAACAACATCACCGATCCCGCCCATCCGAAGGAACTCCGTGGCTTCAACGAAGGCATCGAGTTCAAGGACGTCTCCTTCAAGTACAAGAATTCCGACATGCAGGTGCTGCGCGACATTAACCTTCGTGTGCCGAAAGGCAAGACCATAGCGCTCGTCGGCCAATCCGGTTCGGGCAAATCCACCCTGGTTGATCTCGTGCCGCGCTATCACGACGTGCTTGAAGGAAAGATTCTCATCGATGGCATGGACGTGCGCGATGTCCGCATCAGCGACCTGCGAGCCTTGATTGGTAATGTGAATCAGGAAGCCATCCTCTTCAACGACACCATCTTCAACAACATCACGTTTGGTGTGGAGAATGCCACACAGGCCGAAGTTGAAGCAGCCGCCAAGATTGCCAACGCCCATGACTTCATCATGGAGACCGAACACGGCTACCAGACCATGATCGGCGACCGTGGCGGACGTCTGTCGGGCGGTCAGCGCCAGCGCCTTAGCATCGCACGTGCCATCCTCAAGAACCCGCCCATCCTCATCCTCGACGAGGCCACCTCAGCACTCGACACCGAATCGGAACGCCTGGTGCAGGAAGCGCTCGAACGCCTGATGAAGAGCCGTACCACCATCGCCATCGCCCATCGGCTCTCCACCATCAAGAATGCCGACGAGATCTGCGTACTGCATGAGGGGCAGATTGTAGAACGCGGCACCCACGAGGAGCTCATCGCCCTCGGTGGCTATTACAAGAAGCTGAACGACATGCAGTCGCTCTAAGCCTTCTCTTCCCATCGCCGAAAGACGCGCGTCCGACAACTGCCGGGCGCGCGTCTTTCGATGCGGTCTGCACGAATCACGTTGTTCCGATTGCTCAAGACAACATATAGAAGCACGAGGTGGTGAAGAAGTTACGCAAATAAGGGATATGCGCTATTACAGGCCATAGCTTACGAGGCTTGAGACCGAACTTTGTCTCGTAGTGCGGGTTGATGAAATAGAGACATCGTTCGACGATTCGGAATCCCACGTTGGAACAGATACGTTCAAATGATTCGACTGTGGTGCCGGTTGACTTGATTTCGAGCAGTTCCTTCACCGTACCTTCCCGCTCGCCCGCCCACTGAAGAATCTTGCGGTAGAGCCAGCGCGGCAGAAGGTGGATGTAGGGACAATGCGAGACGAAACGATTCCGGCAGTTCTGATGATGGCCACCAAAAGGCATATGCCAGGCAGGGAAGGACATGAACACAATACTGTCGGGACCGATGAGGCTCTTGATCTTCTGCATGAAGGCATTCTTGTCCGGGATATGCTCAATCACATCATGACATACCACCAGATCAAAAGGCTCTTCGGGCTTTTCCATCTTGAAGAAGTCCAGACTGATAAACTGCCCCACAAGCCCCTTGGCTGCGAAACATTCTTCAGCAGCAACGATGTTATCGGAGTCCAGATCGATGCCCGTCACTTCGCATCCACGGGTTGCCAGGGGTGCAAGATTTCCGCCAACACCGCATCCGACCTCCAGGACACGCAGTCCGGGCTTCAAGGTGATGTACTGATTGATAAAAGGGACAAAGAACTTCTCACTGGTCCGTGAGAGTTCGTCGAAATACTGCTGTCGTGATATGCTCCGTACTGGCATTGTCGTTTTGTCGTTAAGATTATTGTCCAAGGGTAGGCAAATCCGTCGCCTGCCCCTTCTTGGATTGGGGCAAAGATAAATAGAAAAGTGGAAAACGGCTTTGCTTTCGACTAATTATCGTACAATCGAACCACTTTTGAACAACTTTTGTTTACTATGATTGGCAATCTGAGTCACTTCAAACCTTCTTCCATTGGTCAATTGACCATTCAAAAATGCATATCTTTGCACAATTTCTTGAATTTGGATGGCAAAGATGCCGAAATATTTGGAGGTTCGGAGAATTATTATTATTTTTGCGCGCAATTTTTTACTCAAATCTCCGATGAAAAGAATACTTACGGCCCTGCTGCTTTTCTGCAGCATCATGACAGTTGCCATGGCCCAGATGGTCAATCCCGTGAAGTGGAACATCACGACCAAGCAGGAAGGCAACACCCTTATCATCACCTATTCCGCCAAGATTGACAACGGTTGGCATCTCTACAACATGAATGTGCCCGAAGGCGGACCCGTAAAGACAAGTCTCACCTTCGAGACCTTGAAGGGCGCCAAGCTGCAGGGCCCCTCCCACTTCGTCAGCGGCAAACCCATCACCAAATACGATGATGCATTCGGCATGGAACTCACCTATTACGAGGGGTCAGCCGCCTTACAGCAGAAAATACGTCTTACCGGCGGTGATTATACCATCGAAGGCTATCTGACCTACATGAGTTGCTGCGACGGCATGTGTACGCCTCCCACCAACGAGGAATTTTCCTTCACGGGCAGCTTTGAGGCCGAGAAACCTGCCGACACCGAGCAGCAACCCGTGGCAATCGAAGGAACGGATTCTGCCGATGCCAGTTCGACCGACGGAGCCAATCCAGACAGCATCGCTGTCCCCGCAGAACCAACTTCAGTAAGCACCAGTGACCTCTGGACTCCCGTCATCGACCAGCTCGAAGCCTATGCCGACGGCTCTTCGAAGGGCGACGACTCTGGCCGTGCTCACTCTTGGTGGTACATCCTTATCGCAGGCTTCATAGCCGGCCTTGTGGCGCTCATCACGCCTTGCGTCTGGCCTATGATTCCAATGACCGTAAGCTTCTTCCTCAAGCGCACCAAGGACCGCAATAAGTCAATCAAGGATGCTGTGACCTACGGCATCTCCATCATCGTCATCTATGTCGGCCTCGGACTGCTCATCACGGTCATCTTCGGAGCCTCGGCCCTCAACAGCCTGGCCACCAATGCGGTGTTCAACATCATCTTCTTCCTTCTCCTCGTCGTTTTCGCTCTCTCGTTCTTCGGAGCCTTCGAACTCACGTTGCCCGAATCCTGGACCACCAAGCTCGACGAGAAGGCCGATGCCACCACAGGCCTGCTTTCGATCTTCTTCATGGCATTCACCCTCTGCCTCGTCTCGTTCAGCTGTACCGGCCCCATCATCGGCACATTACTTGTCGAGGCTGCCACCTCTGGCTCAATGCTCTATCCTGCCATCGGCATGTTCGGTTTCGCCCTTGCGCTGAGCCTACCGTTCACACTGTTTGCCATGTTCCCCTCGATGCTCCAGTCCATGCCCTCATCGGGCGGTTGGCTCAACATGGTGAAGGTTGTCCTCGGTTTCTGTGAGTTGGCTCTGGCCTTCAAGTTCCTTTCCGTTGCCGATCTTGCATACGGATGGCGCATCCTTGACCGCGAGACCTTCCTGGCCATCTGGATTGTAATTTTCGCCCTTTGCGGCATGTATCTGCTCGGCTGGATCCGTCTGCCGCATGACGACGATCCCGACCCGTCGGACCGTGTGTCAGTCACGCAATTGATGCTTGCGCTTGTCTGCTTCTCATTCTCCGTCTATATGGTTCCCGGTCTGTGGGGCGCTCCCTGCAAGGCTATCTCCGCCTTCACACCGCCCATGAGCACCCAGGATTTCAAGCTTGGCGAAGAGGCCATCACCACCTACCACAGCTACGAGGAAGGCATGGAGGCTGCACAACGTGCCGGCAAACCTGTGCTCGTCGATTTCAGTGGCTTTGGCTGTGTCAATTGCCGCAAGATGGAGGCTGCTGTCTGGACGGCTCCCGAAGTGAAGAACATCATCGAGAACGACTACATCCTCATCGAACTGATGGTTGACGACAAGACAGCATTGCCCGGCGGCACCGAAGTGGTCACCGAGAACGGCAAGCAGGTCAAACTGCGCACCATCGGCGACAAGTGGAGCTACCTCCAGCGTTCCAAGTTCGGCGCAAATGCCCAGCCATTCTATGTGCTCCTCGACGGGAAGGGCAACCCGCTCAATGGTTCTTATTCTTACGACGAAGACATCGACGCCTACGTCAACTTCCTCAAGACCGGCCTAACGAACTACAAGCGATAATGGAACAGCACCACGAAGTACCGAACCTCGACCAGAAGCTTGCGGCCTTTGCACGAGCGCTTGGCGTAATGCAGACGCTGCGCAAGGACTGCCCCTGGGATGCCAAGCAGACCAACGAATCCATCCGTCAGAATTCCATCGAAGAGGTCTATGAACTCGGCGAAGCCCTCATCAAGGGCGATCCCGACGAGATCAAGAAGGAATGCGGTGACGTGCTCGAGCAGATCTTCTTCTATGCCATGTTCGGCGAAGAGAAGGGGCAGTTCGATTTTGCCGACATCTGCAATTCGATGTGCGACAAGCTCGTCTTCCGTCATCCCCATGTCTTCAATCCCGATGGTTCGCTCATTTCGCAAGTTGGGGTGCGTGGTGGAGAGGATGTCCGCAACGCCGATGACGTCTCGAAGCTCTGGGAGGTCGTCAAGCAAAAGGAGAAGGGCGGCAACAAGACCATCCTCTCGGGTATTCCCGCAGGATTGCCCTCCCTTATCAAGGCCTATCGCATGCAGGACAAGGCACGCAATGCCGGATTCGACTGGGAACAGCGAGAAGATGTCTGGCAGAAGGTAAAGGAGGAGATCAGCGAATTTGAGGCCGAAGTCGGCAACATGGATCGCGAGCGTGCCGAACGCGAATTCGGCGACCTGCTTTTTAGCCTCATCAATGCCGCACGCCTCTACAAGATCAAGCCCGACAACGCGCTCGAAAAGACCAACCAGAAGTTCCTGCGCCGTTTCACCTATGTCGAAACCGAAGCCAAGAAGCAAGGCCGTCTGCTCAACGACATGACACTCGCCGAGATGGACGCCCTCTGGGACGAGGCCAAGGCCAAAGGCATATAAACAACCTTCTTTTCAGAGCATTCAGAGTACTCCGAGTATTCTGAGTATTCAGAGTATTCCGAACACTTCGATCATTCCGATCACTCCGATCAAAAATTATAAACCCAAAAAATGAAAAAACTAATCCTTATGAGCGCTATTTGCGCAGCAGCCCTCGCCGGCTGCCAAAAGTCTGTTGACAAGACCACGGGTCTCAACTACAGCAACATGGACACCACCGCCCGTCCAGGCGATGACTTCTTCCAGTATGCCACCGGTCACTGGATCGACAACAACCCACAGCCTGCCATGTTCCCACGCTGGGGTTCATTCACCAAGCTCGGTGACGACAACACCAAGCAGCTCGCCGAACTCATCCAAGGCATTGCCGCTCAGGAAAACGAGAAAGGCACCATCGCCCAGAAGATCGGCGACCTCTACAACCTCTCGATGGACTCTGTTCGCCTCAACAATGAAGGCTTCGCCGCTGTCAAGCCTTACGTCGATAAGGTCAATGCAATCCAGACTCGTGACGAACTCCTCAAGATGATGGCCACCGAGCACGACGATCTGCTTTTCGGTATCGGCATCGGCGCAGACCAGAAGAACGCCAAGATTAACATCGTTGGCGTAAGCCAGGGCGGCCTCAGCCTCGGCAACCGCGACTACTATCTCTCCGACGACCCCGCCATCGTCAAGGTGCGTGAGGCCTTCAAGGAGCACATCGTAAACATCTACAAGCTCACGGGTGCTACCGAGAAGGTTGCCAAGGCCAAGATGGAGAACCTTTTGAAGTACGAGACTCAGATCGCCAAGGTCAGCTTCTCGATGGAGGAGCTTCGTGATCCCGAGGGCAACTACCACAAGATGACCGTGGATGAAGCCAGCAAGTTCTGCAAGTTCGACTGGAACACCTACTTCAAGAACTACGGCTACGACCAGACCACCGAAATCGACCTCGGTCAGCCCGCTCCTGTTGCCAAGGCTTGCGAGATTCTGATGAAGGCCCCTCTCGAGGATCTCAAGTCCATCTACGAGTGGCAGACCATCAGCGCCCTCTGCGGCCTCACCAGCGACGAGTTCGTTGACGAGAACTTCCGCTACAACCAGAAGCTCACCGGTGCCAAGGAGCAGCAGCCCCGTTGGCGTCGCGCTGTGAACCGTGTGGATGGCCTTATGGGCGAAGCCGTAGGCCAGATGTATGTCGAGAAGTACTTCCCTGCCGAGTCGAAGCAGATGATGCTCGATCTCGTCCACAACCTCCAGACCATCCTCGGCGAACGCATCAAGGCACAGACCTGGATGAGCGAAGAGACCAAGCAGGCTGCGCTTGAGAAGCTCAGCACCTTCTACATCAAGATTGGCTATCCCGACAAATGGGAGGACATCTCCGGCCTCACCGTCGATCCCGAGAAGACCCTCGTCGATAACGTTTATGCCATCAGCAAGTTCTACTGGAACCTCGACAAGGAGAAGCACTATAACAAGCCCGTCGATAAGGACGAATGGTACATGACCCCACAGACCGTCAATGCCTACTACAACCCAACGACCAACGAAATCTGCTTCCCAGCCGGCATTCTCCAGCCGCCCTTCTTCTCGAAGGACTTCGACGATGCTGTCAACTACGGTGCCATCGGTGTAGTCATCGGTCACGAGATGACTCACGGCTTTGACGACCAGGGCCGTCAGTACGACAAGGAAGGCAACCTGCGCCAGTGGTGGTCTGATGCCGATGTTGAGGCATTCAAGATTCCTGCCGAGCAGATGGCTGTCTATTTCGATTCTCTCTGGGTCATCCCAGATGAGCTCCACAGCAATGGCCACCAGTGCCTTGGCGAGAACCTCGCTGACCACGGTGGACTCAACATCGCCTTCCAGGCTCTCCAGCTTGCCAAGCAGCAGGGTTCGAAGACCTACATGGGCGATGAGAACGGCTTCACCCCCGAGCAGCGCTTCTTCCTCTCCTACGCTAACGTATGGGCAGGTGTAAGCACCGAGGAGATTCTCCGTCGTCTTGCTCTTGTTGACGTTCACTCAGCCAACTTCCTCCGTGTCAACGGTGGTGTTGCCCAGTGCGAAGAGTGGTACAAGGCATTCGACATCAAGGAGGGCGACAAGCTCTACGTTGCTCCCGAGAATCGTGTGAATATCTGGTAAGACAACGGATTGAATTCCTATCATCCTCAAAAAATAGCAGGAGGCAAACACTTGCAATAGGTGTTTGCCTCCTCTTTTTCTCATTGATTGTCCTTCCAGGGAAGGCGACATCGCACCCTTTTCAGCGATGTTTTCATTTCAAGACAATAATGTCGCTCCAGCGGGTGGTAGGATTCTGGCTGCGATAGTCGTGCTTGATGGCATTGGCAAAGACTTGGGCCTTGCCCTTACCGTTGCGACTAGTGTATTGCTGGGAACCCAGGACGATGGTCTCGGTTCCATTTACCTTGTTGATGCGGTCAATGATGGCATCGAGGCGTTTCATCTTCTGGAACTGCTCGGCATTGTAGTCGAAGAGGTCGAGCTGGATGGGAGTCCTTGGACCGATGTCCATGACGATAACACCTGCCTTCTTGTAATGATAGCCCTCGCGATACATTTGCTGAAGCACATCGAAAGCCGCCTCCACGATCTCGATGGTACTGTTCGTAGGCATCGAAAGACGTTTCTCCATGAAATTGTTATATTGCGGCAGATCTTCGCGGAAAGGATTGGTATAGAGGAAGACGCTGACGATGTAGGCTACCGACCTCTGCTGACGCAACTTCTCGGCACAACGGGCAGCGTAGTTTGCAACGTGGGTGCGTAGTCCTTCGAGGTCGGTGATCATGCCATTGAACGAACGGCTGGTGCAGATACTCTGTTTGCGGGCGAATTCCTCGTTGGGCACACAGTCCTCGCCATTCAGTTCACGCCAGGTACGTTCGATGACGATGTTGCGGAATGTTGCCTTGACCCATGACAGACTATGAGTAGCGAAGTCGTAGGCTGTCTCAACCCCCATCGACCGAAGCCGAGCGGCATAACGCCGTCCAATGCCCCACACATCATCGATAGGATAAAGCTTGAGTGCCTTGTTGCGCTTCTCGACGCTATCGATAAGGCAGCAATGTCGATAGCCCATGTGACGTTTGGCGAAATGGGAGGCCATTTTTGCCAAGGTCTTGTTGGGCGCAATGCCGATGCTGACAGGCATGCCCACACTCAACTTGACGTTCTTGTGCAGGTCCTCCCCCCATCGCTTCAAGTCCATCTGCTCAACGTCTTCGAAATAGACGAAACATTCGTCGATACTGTAGCGGAAATATGCAGGAGCCTCCCGACGGATGATGCCGACCACACGGCTCGTCAGTTCGCCATACAGTTCGTAGTTACTGGAAAAGACGGCAATCTTCTTATCTGGGTACAGCTCGGCCAACTGATAATAGGGCACCCCCGCCTTGATGCCCAATTTCTTTGCCTCATTACTACGCGCGACAACACATCCATCGTTGTTCGAAAGCACAACGATAGGCGTGTCCTTCAGTTCGGGCCGAAATACACGTTCGCACGAGACATAGCAATTATCGCAGTCGATGATTCCGTACATCCTATCTTATGTGGCGCATCACGCTTTCTTCGAACCGAATATCTTCTTTATTCCTGCTGCTATGGCTACGGCACCGACAGCGATGATTTTCCAGAATTTCAGCAGCAGGACACCGAGCTTGGCGAAGAAGCCGGACTTGGCAAGGATGCTGCCAGCGACTAGACCGCCGATAGTCCAGTCAGACACTCTATCACGGATAGGGTCAAAGTCAGCGTAAGCGTATCCCTCATCGAAGCGTACACTA
>JAEEGF011536663.1_pt1 | contig 18939 bp, 11 predicted proteins | sample 9134171 | NCBI WGS metagenome assembly JAEEGF01 (sample SAMN16246542, study PRJNA631951) | gut metagenome | biome: gut microbiome; feature: rumen; material: AP-attached | host: Bos | place: Iran: Karaj | collected 2018-10
CAAACCTAATGCCCAGATAGGAGCATCGAAGGTGTGAGCACCCATGTCACCCATAGCACCAGTACCGTAATCCCACATACCACGCCAAGCGAAGTGAGTGGTTTCATGGTTGTAAGGCTTCAGAGGAGCCGGGCCTAACCACAGATCATAGTCAAGGTTCTTAGGAATAGCTTCACCCTCTGGGCGCTTGTAGTCACCCTGACGCCATACAGGACGATCTGACCACATATGAACCTCTGTTACATCACCGATGGCACCGCTACGAATCCACTCAACGGTCTGGTAAGTACCCTCGATGTTATGTCCTTGGTTACCCATCTGTGTAACAACGCCTGTCTTCTTAGCCAAGTCGCGCAAATAGCGAACCTCCTCGATGGTCTTAGCCATAGGCTTCTCTACGAACACAGCCTTGCCCTGCAACATAGCATAAGCAGCGATGATAGCGTGGGTGTGGTCAGGAGTGCCAATCAATACACCATCGATTTCCTTACCACATTCATCCAACATCTTGCGGAAGTCTTGATACTTCTTTGCCTTTGGATAACCAGCCATGATATGACCTGCATAGTCAAGGTCAACATCGCAAAGAGCATACATGTTTGCGTGATGGATAGGCTGCTTGCCAGCATCACCCATCTGCACACCTTGTTCAACCATTGCTCTCTGAGGCTTCAAACCTGCGAAATTAGGAGATACCCAACCACCATACTGACGGCCATTGTTAGGTCTTCTGCCAATCTTCTCATCTGGATCAGCAATGTTCTGGATATCGCCACCACCTTGACTACCTACACCGACAGCTGCGATGTTAGGAGTGTCACTTGGAGCCATGTGACCATGAGACTTACCCAAGATGATGTTTGGAGCAATTGTAAAACCTGCAACAGCAGCTGCTCCAGTCTTCAAAAAGTTTCTACGAGTAACGTTCATAATAATTCTTTATATTAAATGAAACAATGATTCTTTAAAGGTAAAATTCCGTGTAAATATAAGAATTATTTTAATACGTTATGCTTTTTCTTCGATATTTAACTAAAAAAGATCCTCAAAAAAGTAAAAAGCCTTTACTGCCTAAAAGCATGTTGAATAATCCATTATTATATAAAAAAACTGCCTCCCTTTCAAAAGAGAGGCAGTAACGATTAAAAATCAATGATTTAGATTGCTGGAAGTTCCCAACCTTTACGATATTCGTAGTGGAAGTAGTTGTTAGCTTCCTCAAGGTTGGTGATACGCATGTTAGCAGCATCATATTCCAAGGTAATGTTGGTATTTTGAGCAGCAACAGCAATATTGGTCAGCAACATGATTTCAGTCAACTTAGCAGAGATCTCGAAGTCGTTGGCAGCCTTGCGACCTTCCTTGATAGCCTCAACCCAATCAACGTAAATGTTCTTCGGACGAGTGAGCACTTTAGCTGGTTCCTTGAAATTAGGACGATTAGGGACAAGCTCAGGACTTGCACCGTGAGTACCATGCATCATCATACCCTTGTCACCCACATAGAGGCACTCGCGTAGAGCACGACCATTCTCCAGTTCAAATGGACGATATGGCTTGATACCACCGTCGGTCCAAGTAACAACACATTCAGGCATCTTGATCTTCTTCTTGCCATCCAATGAATCAACCTCACGAGCTGGGAAGTGATACTTCACAGCCTCTGCCTGTGGTAAAAACTCATTATTATAAGGAGTGGTAGTAGCCATGATTTTATCAGGCATTCCCAGTCCTAATGCCCAGATAGGAGCATCGAAGGTGTGTGCACCCATATCACCCATAGCACCCGTACCATAGTCCCACAGACCACGCCAAGAGAAGTGCAGCACAGCTGGGTTATAAGGCTTCTCAGGAGCTGGGCCTAACCACAAGTCATAATCCAGATTTTGAGGAATAGCCTGTCCTGCAGGGCGCTCAAAGTAACCTTGTCTCCACATAGGACGGTTTGACCACATGTGAACCTCTGAAACGTTACCGATAACACCACTACGGATCCACTCAACTGTCTGGTAGGTACCTTCAATGTTGTGCCCCTGGTTACCCATCTGAGTAACAACACCGGTCTTCTTAGCCAATTCAGCCAAGTAGCGAACTTCTTTGATAGTCTTTGCCATCGGCTTCTCAACGAACACAGCCTTACCCGCTTTCATAGCTGTTGCAGCAATAATAGCGTGTGTGTGGTCAGGAGTTCCAATCAATACACCGTCTATATCCTTCTCCTTCTCAATCATTTCACGGAAATCAGTATATCTCTTAGCCTTGTAGTAAGCATTGAAGATATGAGCTGCATACTCAGTATCAACATCGCACAACGCATAGATATTTGCGTGGTGAATAGGCTCACGACCTGCATCACCCATCTGAACAATGCTGTCAGAAGCACGACGCTGCTGACGTTGAGGTTGAATACCTGCGTATGGCTGACGAGGTACATACGCCATGCTACCAGCGCCAGAACGCTTTACAGGAGCATCCGGATCTGCAATATTCTGCAAGTCACCACCACCTTGGCTACCGAAACCGATACCTGCAATGTTAATTTGATCACTAGGGGGCACATGACCATTGGTCTTACCCAGAATCACATTAGGAGCAATTGTAAAACCTGCTACGGCGGCTGCTCCTGTTTTCATAAAATTTCTTCTCGTGAAATTCATGGTTGTTAACTATTAAATAAAACACTTGATTAATAAACACATAATTTGGCGTAAATATAGTAAAAAAATGAATTTGTTGTTTTTGATATTGACTTTTTATTAAAAAAAAGTGATAAAGGTGAACTAATCATAAATAAAAATAGTAAATTCGCACTAATAGAATATCATTTAAAATAAATAATCAATTAATCTATGAGTACGATCTTGGATTTAGCCCCTCAAGGGGTGTGGAAAAACTTCCATGCGCTCACACAGATTCCACGTCCTTCAGGACACTGTGAGCAAGTAAGTGAATTTTTAGTAAACTTTGGAAAGAACCTGGGCCTTGAATCTTTTATCGACAATGCAGGCAATGTAGTTATACGCAAACCAGCCACACCTGGTATGGAAAACCGTAAAGGAGTAGTGCTGCAAGCCCATATGGATATGGTGCCACAAAAGGTAGCTGATGTGGAGCACAATTTCACCAAAGACCCTATTCAGACCTGGATAGACGGCGAATGGGTTCGCGCAAAGGGAACTACCCTAGGTGCCGACGATGGTTTGGGTATAGCAGCTATAATGGCAGTGTTGGAGTCAAAAGACATTAAACACGGTCCGCTGGAAGCCCTGATTACCAAGGACGAGGAGACTGGCATGTTTGGTGCTTTCGCACTCAGTCCAGATACTTTGAAGGGTGAAATCCTACTGAATCTCGATTCTGAATCAGAGGGCGAGCTTTATATCGGTTGTGCTGGCGGTGTTGATATCACCTCAACCATGCAATATCAAGAGACTACCCCTACCCCAGGCTTCATTGCCAAGAAGATTGTATTGAAAGGGTTGCGTGGCGGACACTCAGGTATGGAAATAAACGAGGGCCGTGCTAATGCCATCAAGCAACTTGCACGTGTGGTACACGACTTATTGGTAGAATTTGATTGTGAATTAGCTTCTTTCAGCGGTGGCAACATGCGCAACGCTATCCCACGTGAAGCTCAGGCTGTATTGCTGTTCAATCCAGAAGATATGGAAGGTCTTGACATCTACATCCAAGAATATGAAGCTCAACTGAATGCCGAATTCCATCCTATTGAGAAAGATATCTACCTGAAGATGGAAGATATCGAGATACCGGCCACTAAGATACCAGAAGAGATACAAGATAATATCATCGCTGTCATCATGGCTTGTCAGAATGGGACCATGCGTATGATTCCTACTGTACCAGACACTGTAGAAACTTCATCTAACTTGGCTATCGTAAACATCGGTGGCGGCAATGTGGCTATAAAGATTTTGGCTCGCAGTTCTAATGACAGCATGAAAGATTACTTGGCTGACTGTTTAGAGTCTTGTTTCAACATGGCGGGTCTGAAGACTGAAACTAGTGGAGGTTACTCAGGTTGGCAGCCCAATGTTGATTCTCCTATTTTGGCAGCTATGCGTAAGAGCTACAAAGAGCAGTTTGGTAAGGAACCTTTGGTGAAGGTCATCCATGCTGGCCTGGAGTGTGGCATCATCGGCGCGATCTACCCCAAGATGGACATGATCTCTTTCGGTCCAACGCTGGAGTCTCCTCATACCCCGGGCGAACGTGCCTTCATTCCAAGTGTTCCTAAGTTCTGGAACTTCCTGGTAGCAACGTTGGCTCAGGTACCTGAGAAGTAATAAAATATGAAGAACGAAAGATATGATCTATTAGATGGATTAAGAGGAGTAGCAGCAATGCTGGTACTCCTCTACCATATTTTCAACGATGCCAAGTCATTCTTTGTGTGGCCTACGCCCGTCAACGAGTTCTTCCACAGTTTCTTGGGCGTAGATTTCTTCTTCATCCTCTCCGGCTTCGCATGCTCTATGCCTACCCTATGGGGTTGCTCTTGGCTCGTCTGTTCCGAGAACGCAGTCCTGAAACCATTGAAGGCCATGTGTTCGTGAAAAGTAGTATTGCTTTGGTGGTGCTGTTGACCATACCCAATATCGGTGGCAAGAGTGTGGAAACCATCTACCAACTCTTCTGTGTCGTGGTATGCTTTCCTGCCATCATCTGGTATGCGGCCCGTGGCACTGTCACTGGCATTCGTCAGAAGGTCATCTTTTTCATGGGGCGCCTCTCATACCCTCTCTATGCGATACACTTCCCCGTCATCTGCCTACAAATATCGGAAGTGCAAGGCATGGGTGATGTTTATGCCACCAGTGCCCAGCCCTGGACAGTTGTCCCCTTCACCTTCCTTATCTCCATAACCCTCGCTGTACTCGCCATGCTCTGCTATGACGAACCAGTAAGGCGTTGGCTCAGAAAGAAGATTGGATGATTTACAAAGCAACATATCCCAACTTGTCACCGAAGCAAGGGTAAAGATATGAGGTAAGTCAAATTATATCCAGGCAGATTATCTGCCATTTTTGGTCACAAAGCTTGCCACTTCTCGTCAGAATGCTTCGGACGAGTCGTCGCAATATCTGCCACGGGTCGTCGGAATATCTCCCTTACCCCCATGGGAATATCTCCCGTCTATCGTGGCAGATAGTGCATCGGGTCATGGAAATATCTCCGTTCAGAGGCAGCAAATATTGGGTTCCCTGTTCATAACTTCACCGCTTCACATCATACATAGACAAGCAATAAAAAAGTCATAGGTTAAGCTAGCCTAAACCATAGGTTAACGACCTGTAAACCTATGGTTAAACTAGCAGAAACAATAGGGTAATGGGAAAACGCATTCCTTTCCATGTCAAGCGGAGCGGATATCATCTAAGTCTTACTCAGTACAAGTTTTGATTGAAAAAGTTCTGTAATCACTTGCTTTCCCCCTCTTTTATTTGTATATTTGCACAACTTTTAAACTGACTGACAGCATGGACAACCAGAAGAATCTAACAAACAAGGATTTAGTAGCTGCCCATACTAAAGGCATCTGCGCACATCAGAGGTTATTTACAACCTTTTTCACTGCTTTGTTATTAATGATGCTCACCACGTTGACGGCAAGGGCTGATGCCCTCACCGGCTTCCTCAGCTGTTCATCAGGTTCAGCCACAGGATATTTTACCTACAGCGACCATTTCTACAAAGTGGAGTGGACGGGGATAAATACGTCGGAAACGACCTCTGTGCAGCTCATTGAGGAAAACGGCTGCTTGATGGTAAGACGGAACAGCAATTCAGGGAGCACGTCAGCTTTGTATGCCAATGCAACGGAATGGCCGGTTTCAAGCATAACCAGTCTCACTGAGGGGCAGAGCTCTTCTGGCGAAACAAACGGGGCAGGCGCTGGCTCAAGCAGCACAATAACCTGCACCATCACCTGCACGCCGGCAGATGAACCAACGTGGAACTGGTCAACAGACCGTTCATCCTGCACCGCAACGTTCATCTGCACAGAAAGTCCTGGCCTTATCAGAACGATTAGCGCCAATGTGACATCAATTAATAATGGTATGATTGAGTATAAGGCAAGCGTGACTTTCAACGGCTTAGATAAAAATAGTAGTATTTTGAGCGCACCATCACCATTTGTTCCTCCAGCAGTACCGCTTAGCACACTAACTTACAATGCTAATGGACACGGTACAGCCCCATCTCCGGAGTTTTTTGCTACAGGTATCTCCACTATAGTAACAGAGCCAGCAGCCCCCACGGCAGCAGGCTACGTCTTCGGTGGCTGGAACAGAGATAAAGAATGTACAAAACCCTTTGATTTCAACACCCGCGTCACTATGGATTTAACTCTCTATGCCAAGTGGACTCCACTTGCTACGATGAACATCGCAGCCAACCAGGCAAGCCTGAATGGAGTAACCAAGTATTGGACTACGTTCTATCATCCCACAGACAGCTACCTGCTTCCTGAGGGTGCGTCAGTCTTTACGCTGAACGGCAATAAGGAGTTATACAGGGTAGGCGACGGCAACATCACCCCTGCCGGAGTGGCGGTAATTATCATGGCTGATGCACAGGCACTGGATGCCAACGGCGATATTGTACTGACACTTACCGACCATACTCCCATGCCTTCAGGCGACTACATCATGCGAGGCACAGAGGAGGCTACTTCTGCCTCCGCAGTGGCTTATGGCAAGCAAGTATATGTGCTGAGCAAAGTGGGAGAATCTTTCGGGACCTTCCAATTCACGGGCGATATCCCTGCCTTAAAGGCATTTTATGTTGAATAAGATATAGAAAAAGGGGAAACTAAAGAGAGAGGGGGAGCAGTGACAATGCATAGCTCCCCCCTTCTCTTATTTATCATTTAATGATGTTTATGCCTCCAGTTCCTTGAGCTCCCAACCCAGTGCACTTGCACCTAAGACAGCAGCATCAGCATCCTTCAGTTCACTCATCAACAGCTTGCACTTGCCCTTGAAGATAGGCATTACGTTAGCGTCAACAGTCTTGCGGATAGGCTCGAACAGCAAATCGCCTGCATGTGCCAGACCACCGAACAGGATGATAGCCTCTGGGCTGCAGAATGCGATGAAGTCAACGAAAGCCTCACCCAGCAACTGACCAGTGAACTCGAAGATTTCCTTAGCAATCTTATCGCCCTTCTGAGCTGCATCGAATACATCCTTTGAAGTGATGTCATCCACAGGAATTTCACGCAACAAACTTGGTTCAGTACTCTGAGCCAACTTCTCACGTGCAGAGCGAGCTACACCTGTAGCAGAGCAGTAAGCTTCCAGACAGCCCTTGCGACCGCAACCGCACAGACGACCGTCACGACGGATAGTTACGTGACCCAACTCACCAGCGAAACCATCGCAACCATAAACCATCTGACCATTGATAACGATACCACTACCAACACCTGTACCCAAAGTAATCATGATGAAGTTCTTCATACCACGAGCAGCACCATAAGTCATCTCACCGATTGCTGCAGCATTAGCATCGTTAGTCAAAGCGGTAGGAATACCGATTCTCTCTTCGAACAAACGAGCTAGTGGCACAATGCCTTTCCAAGGCAGGTTAGGAGCAAACTCGATGGTACCTGTATAATAGTTACCATTAGGAGCGCCAATACCAATACCCTTAACTTTGTCCTTACCACCATTCTTCTCAATCAGTGCCTCCAGACCTGTGCAAACAGCATCTACATAATCTTCAGCCTTCTCATACTTGCCAGTCTTGATCTTGTCAACGTCAACTACTGTACCACGTGCGTCAACCAAACCAAACACGGTGTTAGTACCACCGATATCAATACCCACTACATAGGGCTTCTCTACTTTTAAATCCATGATATTAATATTTTAAAGTTAAAAAAATATTTTCTGCTCACAAATGTACGTAAAGTTTATGGAGCTTGCAATAGAATAGCCTATTTTTTTAGCAATTTTCACAGCAAGAGCAATCCGTGGTCAGTGATTTCAATAAGCCGACGCTTGTAGAGGTCGCCCACAGCTTTCTTGAACACTTTCTTACTGACCTTGAAACGCTCATAGATTTCTTCGGCTGGGCTCTTGTCATGCAAGTAACAACGACCTCCATTACGCTCCATATAAGATAATAAGGTGTCGGCAAAATCAATAGTCTGCTGTCGACCAGAACGTTGTAACGCCACATCTACCTTACCATCTTCACGCACCTGCATGATGAAACCCTTGAGTTTGTCGCCAATCTCCAAGGCACGGAACACTTGGTTCTCATAGACCAAGCCCTGATATTTATTATCAATAATAACTTTATAGCCCATGTTAGTATGCTGCCAAACGAGGATATCAACCTCATCATCGGGCTGATAAGGGGGCATATAATTAGAAAGATACTTCTCCCCCTTAGCCGATGCCATGATGCGGAAACTACTTTCATCCACATGGGCATGGATGATGTATTTATAGCCCACCTCCATCTTGCGTCTCTGCTCACGGAAGGGACAGAACAGATCTTTCATCAAGCCCCAATCGAGGAAAGCGCCATACTGGTTCACCCATGATACCTGTAGGTAAGCGAACTCACCCACCTGCACGTAAGGCTTCAAAGTGGTGGCTACCAGACGTTCCTCGTTGTCAAGGTAGATAAACACATCCAATCTCTGTCCAATCTCGTATTGATAAGGCACATAACGGGAGGGTAATAGAATCTCACCCTCATCGCCTCCATCCAAGTAAAGTCCGAAATCAACCTCCTTCACAATCTCGAGGTTATTGAATTTTCCAAGTTCTATTGCCATAGTGTATAATTTTCAGCGAAGATAAGGTAAAATTTGAATAAAAACAAATTTTTTCGTTTGCTGTATGGAAAAAACTGCTTATCTTTGCACTCGCTTTTTACGGACAGCGTAGAAAGCTTCGGGTGTCATAGCTCAGTTGGTAGAGCAAAGGACTGAAAATCCTTGTGTCCCCGGTTCGATTCCTGGTGACACCACTTTTTATTTACATTGCTCGGAAAGTAGCGCAGTTGGTAGCGCACTACGTTCGGGACGTAGGGGTCGGGCGTTCGAGTCGCCTCTTTCCGACGTGAAAAAAGCAGGACCAAAAGTCCTGCTTTTTCACACCGATAATTTTGTCGCGACAAGTTCTTTAGTCATCATTCGAAAGCGAAAGTCCGACACTATAAATCATATTGACATTAGCCATCGTACCTGTCAGGTCCCAATCCGAGCGATACTCATCAGAAGGCTTGTGATACCAAGAAGCCATGGGGTATTTGTTTGGGCGGCCTGGGTCAACAGAATGTAAGCCATTCTCAACCACTACGGCAGGAACGCCTTTCTTTACAAAGTTATAATGATCAGAACGGAAGAACCAGCCATCAGAATTGTCATCATCAAAAAAGATGGTTCTCCCCTGGGCAGCAGCTGCCGCTACATAATACTGGTCAAGGTCAGTCTCACCTCCGCCTAATATAACTACATCGCTTGTCAATTCAGCAGGTCCAATGCTTTCAAAATTCAAGCAAGCCACAGTCTTGTCCATCGACATAGCTGGATGAGTACAATAATACTCTGAGCCAAAGAGGCCACTCTCCTCAGATGACGGGAAGAGGAAGAGCACACTACGACGTGGAGCCTGAGGCAGTTCCTTGAACTTCTTGGCTACCAACAAAGCACTTGCTACACCCGAAGCATTATCAGCTGCACCATTATAAATAGAATCACCACGCTCATCAGGGGTTCCTATGCCCAAATGATCCCAGTGCGCATTCATCACCACCACCTCATCAGCATCTTCTGAACCACGTATCAAACCAGCCACGTTGCGAGTTTGCTGAATGTCATAGTTCACCGCCATCCTGACATCGCCCTTCACCTTCAGTGAGAATGATTTGAATCCAGGCTGCTTGGCTGATGCCAATGCCTTATCCATATCCATACCAGCAGCCTTGAAAAGCTTACGTGCTCCATCCTCATGCAGCCAACCCTTGATGGCCAGTTCATCTGCATTGCGGGTTTCTGGGTCATATAGTGCCAGATTATCTTCCATGTGACCATTCACACACACATGCCATCCATAACTTGCCGCCTCGGTGTTATGTAAAACCAAACAACCGATAGCACCCTGTCGTTTAGCCTCCTCAAATTTATACAACCATCGACCATAGTAAGTCATATTCTTGCCTCTAAAGAGCTTGCTATCGTAATAACCTGGGTCATTCACCATCGCAATCACAATCTTGCCCTTCACATCAATGCCTGCATAATCATCCCAACCATACTCAGGAGCATGAATACCAAACCCACAGAACACATATTCCGCCTTACGCAAATCCACCCTATCAGTAGCACGAGCCGTCCAAGTCACCACATCGTCGGGATAACGCAGCTCAGCTTTCTTCTTGCCTTTTACAGAGAACTTATTACCCTGTGGTTTAGCCGTCACAGCAATCATCTCAAAAGGCTGATACCAGCTGCCATTGAAAGCAGGCTCCAAGCCCAGCTTACCCAGTTCATCAGCCAGATACTTCACTGTCTTTTCCTCGTATGGCGTCATAGGCTTGCGACCACCAAACTCATCTGATGCAATGGTTTTGATCCATTCCCTCAACAACTTTTCATCTCCCAAACGGGCAGGCTTATCTGATGTCAACTCATCCAATGCTGCTGCCAAGTCCTTGCGATAATCCTCACAAGCCTGCAGACGTGCAAAGGTGGCGGAAGTCATCAGTCGGGCAGCATCCACATCACTCTGCCAATGGTAATTGGCAATGACACGACTCTGTCCCCACTCATAGCCACACGACATCAATGTATCCTGCCGCTCTGGATTCAGCTGAGCCAATACCAATGCCATGCCCCAACCACGAGAGGTGTGTCCTGAAGGGTAAGAACCTGTGTTGCGTTCTTCTTCCTCATACTCAGGAATCAGTGTACCCTCATTAAAATAAACGAAAGGACGTTTGCGCATATACTCCCTTTTGGGCTTGGCAGCTGCCAAACGGAAGGTACGGATGCACCGTTCCAGCAGATACATGGTCTGAGGGGTGGTTTCCTTCGATAACTTCTTGCCGAAAGCGCCACTGAATGCCAATGCCATCGTATCTACATTGGTTGTTCCCTCAAAAATAGCCCTGCGAGTACGTTCACTCGGCTTTAGCTCTCTTGCCCAGTTATGTATTGCTATGTCGGCATCAAACAAATGAGAGCCTTCTGCAGGAGGCGGTGGTAGGAACGAGAGGATATCTGGTAGGTCGTCTGCCTCCAAATATGGCTGTACTTTCTGTGCCCATGCTGCAGTGATGCAAAGAGTTAGCATCAATATGGCCAGCATCAAAGATTTAGCGGGTTGTTTTATCATATTACAATTATTAAGTTGTTATCTTTCGTATGTCCAAGTACCATTCATCATTACGCGCTGCACCTGCCAATTGTTGTCAAATACCACAAGATTAGCCATATAGCCAGGCTCCAGCAAACCTACATTCTTATCAATACCCAACACCTTAGCTGGATAATAGGAGGCCATCTGCACAGCCTTCTTTAAAGAAATGCCCACATGCTCTACGCAGTTTCTTACAGCCTTCATCATGCTGAGTGCAGAACCACAGAGAACCTTTTTGCCATCATTAACATCACGGTTAAAACAATCGAGGTTGGCGTCATAAGTCACATTCATAGCCGTGCACTCCGTAAACCTGTCAGTAAAGAGATACAGCGAATCCGGCATAATCTCATAAGCCATCCTTACCATCTCATAAGCCACATGAACGCCATCCACAATGATTCCCGTCATGGGCTTTACGTGGAAAATAGCAGGTATATGACCTGGATTTCGATGATGCATGGGAGACATACCATTATATAAATGAGTTACTGAATGGCGGGGATTCTCCAAAAAACTTAAAGTTTCCTCATAACCTGCAGCACTATGCGCAAACGACACCCTGATACCTTTAGCCTCCAGATATTCCACCTGCTTGTTTGTAATCCTTTCAGGGGAAACAGACATCATACAGACATAATGGTTGGGGTTACCGAATAATGCATTCAATTCTTCATCAGAGCAATCCCTCACGCAGTCTTCTCGATGTGCCCCTCGATATTCCATACTGAAAAAGGGACCTTCTAAATGCATGCCTATGAAATTGGAAGGTAACTCTGAAGAATGATTCTGCAATGCTTCCTGCATCTTCAGGTACATCGGCAAGGTATTGCTTGGAGCTGCAGCTAGGAAACCCGTTGTCCCTTCCTGCATCATTGTCTCACCCATGCACTTCAAATCAGCGAACTCTGCAGTCACACCGAAAGAGCCACCACCTGCGCCATTTGCCAACAGGTCGATAAAGCCTGGCGCCACACTGCATCCTTGCATATCCACACGTTGGATGTTCTCAGGAATCTCTGACTCATTACACACACCTACGATGCGGTTACCCTCAACGATAACCCCAATGTGGGGAAAGCTGTCATCAGACTTCCGACCATAGAATTTCGCATTTACCAATGCCAACCTGCTCATTCTATCTTTCGACTATTTGTTTAAAGTAAAGATGGCTGCTCCCATCTAAGACAGAGAGAGCAGCCACCAATTTAGCATATTTCAACCATAATAGTTGAATCAATCTTCCAGCAGAATCTCCAGGATGGTGCATGCAGCCTTAGCTACAGAAGTACCAGGACCGAAGATAGCGCTTACGCCAGCCTTGTAGAGGAAGTCGTAGTCCTGTGCAGGGATTACACCACCAGCGATGACGATGATATCCTCGCGACCTAACTTCTTCAGTTCTTCAATCAGCTGAGGAATCAAAGTCTTGTGACCAGCAGCCAAAGAAGATGCGCCCACTACGTGAACGTCGTTCTCAACAGCCTCACGAGCAGCTTCTGCAGGAGTCTGGAACAATGGTCCCATATCCACATCGAAACCGCAATCGGCATAACCAGTTGCAACGACCTTAGCACCACGGTCGTGACCGTCCTGACCCATCTTAGCCACCATGATACGTGGCTGACGGCCTTCCTTCTTGGCGAACTCCTGAGCCAGGCGGCAAGCCTTCTCGAAGTCGCTATCATTCTTAGATTCTGATGAATACACGCCTGAAATAGTTCTAATTACTGCTTTATAACGGCCTACGATAGTCTCGCAAGCGTCTGAAATCTCACCCAACGTACAACGCAAGCCAGCAGCCTTTACTGCCAAAGCCAGCAGGTTGTTCTTGCTCTTGCGGCCTTCGGCGAAGTCACGAACGCATTCAGTAATCTCAGCCAAAGCAGCCTGACAAGCAGCCTCATCGCGGTTAGCACGCAACTTCTTCAGATTCTCAACCTGCTCAGTGCGAACAGCTGTGTTGTCGATTTCCAGAATGTCGATTGGATCTTCGTGATCCAGACGGTACTTGTTGGTACCAACGATAGTCTGAACACCAGAGTCGATACGAGCCTGAGTACGAGCAGCAGCCTCTTCGATACGCATCTTTGGCAGACCTGTCTCGATAGCCTTCGCCATACCGCCCAGTTTCTCGATTTCCTGAATGTGCTCCCAAGCCTTGTGCACCAGTTCATTGGTCAGAGACTCTACATAGTAAGAGCCACCCCATGGGTCAATCTGCTTGCAGACATTGGTCTCTTCCTGAATATAAATCTGGGTGTTACGAGCAATACGAGCAGAGAAGTCGGTAGGCAATGCAATAGCCTCGTCCAATGCGTTGGTGTGCAGTGATTGGGTGTGACCCAAAGCAGCAGCCATAGCCTCAATACATGTACGACCCACGTTGTTGAACGGATCCTGCTCGGTCAGTGACCAACCAGAAGTCTGTGAGTGAGTACGCAGTGCCAATGACTTAGGATTGGTAGCGCCGAAGCTCTTCACTATCTTAGCCCACAACAGACGACCAGCACGCATCTTGGCAATCTCCATGAAGTGGTTCATACCGATAGCCCAGAAGAATGACAGACGTGGAGCGAAAGCATCTACAGGGATACCAGCGTTCACACCAGTACGGAGGTAGTCCATACCATCGGCCAAAGTATAAGCCAACTCGATATCAGCGGTAGCACCTGCTTCCTGCATGTGGTAACCAGAAATAGAGATTGAGTTGAACTTAGGCATGTTCTGTGAAGTATACTCAAAGATATCAGCGATAATCTTCATAGAGAATGCAGGTGGGTAGATATAGGTGTTACGCACCATGAACTCCTTCAAGATATCGTTCTGGATAGTACCAGCCATTTCTTCCAGCTTAGCACCCTGCTCCAGACCAGCGTTGATGTAGAATGCCATAATAGGCAACACACCACCGTTCATGGTCATAGACACAGACATCTTGTTCAAAGGAATACCGTTGAACAGCACCTTCATGTTCTCCAATGAGCAGATAGACACACCAGCCTTACCCACATCACCTACTACACGTGCGTTATCTGGGTCGTAACCACGATGGGTAGGAAGGTCGAATGCTACTGACAAACCCTTCTGACCAGATGCCAGGTTACGGCGATAGAAAGCGTTTGACTCCTCAGCGGTTGAGAAACCAGCGTACTGACGGATGGTCCAAGGACGCAGAGGATACATTGCTGAATACGGGCCACGCAGGAATGGAGGAATACCAGACACGAAGTCAAGATGTTCCATGCCCTCCAAGTCTTCCTTAGTATAAGCGGGCTTTACATGAATATGCTCTGGAGTTTCCCAATCGGCAGCAACAGCGTTAGCTTTCTGCCATGCAGCGCCATCGGTAGCCTGACCAAGGGCTGCATATATATCTAAGTTTTTAAAATCTTTTCTCATGATGCTTACTTCTTCAATAATTTAGCGTTGTATTCCTTCATTGTTTCCAGCACGTTGCAACGAACATGGATGAAGTTCTCGATACCCTCAGCCTTCAGGTCCTCCATGCAAGCAGGAGCACCAGCCACGATAAACATAGCACGGCCATTCAGGTATTTGAATGCTGGAACAGCATATTCTGCATATTCATCATCGCTTGAGCAGAGCACCACGATGTCAGCGTCAGCTGCCAAAGCAGCGTCAACACCTTCCTCAACAGTTGGGAAGCCCAGGTTGTCAATCACCTTGTAACCAGCTGTAGCCAGGAAGTTGCAAGAGAACTGAGCGCGAGCCTGACGCATAGCCAGGTTACCGATAGTCAGCATGAAAGCAACAGGACGCTTAGCAGCAGCCTCGGTTTCCAGACGCAGAGCCTCAAATTCAGAAGCAGCACGGTCAAAGTTCAAGGTAGCGATTCCCTTTTCACCATTACCGCAACCGCAGCAGCAACTAACAGGCTTCTTGCCGTTGCTTACTTCAGTAAAGTTAGGATACTGGTTGGTACCAACGAGGATCTCCTTACGCTTAGCTACGTTAGCATGACGAGTCTTAGTGCTTTCAGCCACAGCGGCCTGCACCTTGCCAGCCTTCACCTGAGCATAGAAGCCACCGTCTTCCTCAACAGCGAGGAACAACTTCCAAGCCTGTTCAGCAATAGCTACGGTGATGTTCTCAATGTAGTATGAACCACCTGCTACGTCAACGATACGGCCCATGTGGCCCTCTTCCTTCAGCAGCAACTGCTGGTTGCGTGCCAAACGTTCAGAGAAGTCATTAGGTTCTTCATAAGTAACGTCAAACGGAGTAACGGTCATTGAATCTACGCCACCCAAAGCAGTACTCATAGCCTCTGTCTGCGTACGCAGCAGATTCATGTGAGCGTCGAATACGCTAAGGTTGTAGGTAGAAGTAACGGCATGCATGTGAATCTTGCAAGCCTCCTTGTTGTCGGTATAGGTAGCCATGATGTTCGCCCACAACAGACGAGCAGCACGGAACTTGGCAATTTCCATGAAGTAGTTAGGACTAACACCCAGGTTGAAGCGCAACTTCTGGTTAGCCAACTCAGCAGGCACACCAGCTTCAGTCATCAGGTTGATGTACTCGTTACCCCAAGCCAACGCATAACCCAACTCCTGATAAATGAATGAGCCAGCGTTCTGCAGGTTGAAAGCACCTACGCCCACCACTTGATACTGTGGCAGTTCAGCAGTTGCCTCAATCAAGGCCTTGATAGTTTCAACACCATTAGCCATCTCATGACCACGTGTCATCATCTTGCCGATGAAATCGAAGTCAAATGAGCCCTTCAACTCAGCCATTGGATAGTTGTTCTTCTTGAAGTAAGCCACCAGCAGATTAGCCAGGTTCACCACCTTCTTCTGGCAGCAGCAGAAGTTCAGTTCTACACACTGTGGCAGGATGCCATTCAGCAATGTCTCGATAAACTTAGCATCAATCTCTGCATGACCCAAGTGGAATGCCAAAGAGTCAACGCCACGATTCAGCACGTCCAATGCCTTCTTGTTAGCCTCAACAGGGTCAGACACTTTGATGTCTTGACGCACAAACCAGGTGTTGTCTTTCTTCTTGTTACCTCTCAGGTAAGGGAACTCGCCAGGGAGAGAGTTGATGGTCTTCAGGTCCTTCACATTCTCCAGACGGTAGAAAGGATACACATTGAATCCTTCATTTGTTCTCCAGACAAGTTTCTTGTCAAATGGAGCGCCTTTCAGGTCGGTAGTAATCTTCTCAACCCACTGTTCGGTAGTGGTCGGAGAGAACTCCTCGAAAAGCTTTTCTTTCAATTCTGCCATTGTAATATCAGTTAGTTAAGTTTATAAAATTGTTTTCTTTCTTAAAAGCGGTGCAAAGGTACAAAAAATTACACAGATACTAGGTCTTTTAATAGTTAAAGAATGGTAATATAATATGTATATTTATCGAAATACGTGTTGCGCAACTGTCCAGTTATGCAAGTCGTAAATCTCCTTCAGTCGCTTCAATCTGCCCAAGAAAGCATCATAGTCTTTTTTCGCTGGCTGCAACCACTGTACTTCAGCCAAAGCGGCCATACGAGGCAACACCTGATATTCAACATGATGCGGATATGCCACATACTCTGTCCACAGGTTAGCCTGCACGCCCAAGATGTGCTTTGCCTGCTCGGCGCCCAAGTCAGCTGCCACTGGTTCGAAGGAATACACATCCTTCACTGTCTCGTTACCACCAATCGACAGCGGCTCGTGAGAGATATTGTCTGTCTGATAGTGGTCGAAATACATCGGCTTGTTAGGCGACATAATCACATCGTGTCCCAACTTGGCAGCTTTCGCCCCTGGTTCGGCACCACGCCATGACATAATGGTAGAGGTCAGATCCACATTACAGTTCAGCAGTTCATCCCAACCAATGAGCTTCTTGCCTTTCTCATGCAGGTATTTCTCTACACGACGGGTGAAGTAGCCCTGCAAAAGATCTTCCTTAGAACGACCTCCCTGAGCCACCAAGCCTTCTTCAGCAATGCGTTTCTGGCAAAGCGGGCACTCAGCCCAGCGGGAACGTGGGCACTCGTCACCACCAATGTGTACATACTCAGAGGGGAAGATAGAAATCACCTCATCCAGCACGCCCTCAATAAACTTAAAGGTATTTTCCTTACCCATGCAGAGCACATCGGGAAAAACTCCCCAATTATGAGAAACCTCGTACGGGCCACCTGTGCAACCCAGTTCTGGATAAGAAGCCAATGCAGCCAACATGTGACCAGGCATATCAATTTCCGGGATGACGGTGATGTAACGATCAGCAGCATATTTCACAATCTCACGGCATTCATCCTGTGTATAGAAACCACCATGAGGCACACCGTCATCGATACCAGAGTTCTTACCAACGGTAGTTCCAGAACGCCAAGCGCCCACCTCCGTCAGACGAGGATACTGCTTGATCTCGATACGCCAGCCCTGGTCTTCGGTGAGGTGCCAGTGGAAGCGGTTCATACCATGCAGGGCAATCAAGTCGATATATTCTTTCACCATATCTACCGTGAAGAAGTGACGGGCACAGTCGAGCATCATGCCACGATAAGCATATCTTGGTGCGTCAACAATATTGACAGCCGGCAGAGTAACATTCTGTGGCTTTTCCTTCAATACTGGCAACGACTTACGCAAGGTCTGTATGCCAAGGAACACACCAGCTGGCGTTTTACCACTGATTACCACCCCTGTAGCAGTCACGTTGATGGTATAGCCTTCTTCATTCTGAATCTTTGGGTCGAGGGCGAGCAGGATGTTGCCCTTAGCCACTTGTGCCACCTTTGCCTTCACAGGCATTGACTGATGACCAATCTTCAACTGTGTCATCTCATTGATGTAGTCACACAAAAAATGAGCATTGCGATGCATATCTGCATTGCCTTCCGGACAAACCACCTTGGTGGTCTCGTTCAATACAAATCCTGGTGCAAATGATTGATTCACCGTCTGGGGCAGAGGCACCACATCATAGTTAGCTACTTGAGCCATTAGGGCTCCCATCGACAACATACATGTCACACAGAGAGATAAGAAGTGTTTCTTCATAATATTGCTAATTTTAGGTTATTATCAATCTTTTTACTATGCAAAAATACACATCTCACCTAAAAAAAACGAAAAAAAACGCTGAAATATTTGCAGATATAAAAAAGTACGTACCTTTGCACTGTTCCAAATTTCATAGTTGGGGCATTGTTATGAATGAATTAATTGTTGGGAGAGGGCTACCTGTGAAGGCAGCTCTTTTTTTTATCCCTCTCTTTCAGGGATTTTTGCACCAGCCGTTCGCCCCTCATTTGCACTAACTTTAGATAAGTCAGGCTGCGCCTCAATATAAAAAATAAACAAGTTTATTTGCTTTTGTCTTCGGCTTGCACTAACTTTAGATAAGTTAGGCTGCACCTCAACATAAAAAATAAACAAGTTTATTTTGTTCTGTTTGCACTAACTTTAGATAAGTTAGGCTGCGCCTCAACAAAGCGAAATAAACAAGTTTATTTGCTTTTGTCTTCGGCTTGCACTAACTTTGCACTCAGTTTTTAATAGAGAAT
>JAEEGF012495887.1_pt1 | contig 18939 bp, 24 predicted proteins | sample 9134171 | NCBI WGS metagenome assembly JAEEGF01 (sample SAMN16246542, study PRJNA631951) | gut metagenome | biome: gut microbiome; feature: rumen; material: AP-attached | host: Bos | place: Iran: Karaj | collected 2018-10
CCATTCGGGCGTCCCAGGTGGGAAGCGAGCACGACGGCTGCACCGTGATCGAGAGCGTACTGGATGGTCGGGAGGGCGGCTTCGATACGCTTGGTGTTGGTGATTTCGCCAGTCACCTTGTCCTGCGGAACGTTGAAGTCAACACGGATGAACACGCGCTTGCCGGCGAGTTCGAGATCTTCGATAGAGAGCTTTGCCATTATGGATTCCTCTTTTAGGGTTAAAATTTACGGGCTAAAAAGTAGAATTTTTCGTGCCGAAATACCATATAAATGGCAAGAAAGATTGTTCTACATCATAAAATGGGGTTAAAAGCCTCAAAAAAACTTATTTTTTTTAACATCTTCCCTTTTTTTTATATATTTCGTTGAAAAGCAATTCCGTATTGGAGTACAAAATGAAGCGTTTCTTAGTGGCATTCTGCCTTTCCATTGCAACGGCTTTCGCCGGCTCTTACGATATTGAAGAATTTACCGCAACCGACGCCGGCACGCCCGACGATTACATCACCGCCGAATTCGGTGGCCAGCTGAAGACCGCTCCGGCAGACGAGGTCAGCTCCCTCCAGGACGGTCGCCTGGTTGTTCGCCAGAAGTTCACCGACCCGTTCGGCGAGACCCCCACGGCCTACCAGCTCTACCAGGGTGGCAAGGGCGACCTCTCCGGACTCGTGGCCCTGACTGCAGAAGGTGTCGATTATTCCAAGCTAGTCACGACCCGTATCTACGCCCGCAGGGGCATGCCTATCGAGGAAGACGTCGAGAAGGTCTATTTCGACGGCAAGGCCGTGTATGTTCCCGGTCTATCTTCCGCTGTTGCATTCGTTGACGGCAGCATGGTGCAGTTGAAGGGCGACGAATCGGCAGCACCCGCCGAAGAAGAAGCACCTGCACCCGAAGTCGCCTCCAGCGAAGAGGAAGAATGCGACGAGTACGATCCGGACTGCGAGTACGAGGAAGAAGAAGACGAAGATATCGACGTCAAGGGCGACCTCGACGAATCCAACTCCCGCGCCGATGAACGCGACTACGCTATCAGCGACGCTTCCGAAAATGCGACCGACCGTTTCGGTATTGCTGACGAAGTCCGCTTCTGGACTGCCGTGGGCCTTTCCGCCCTCGCCGTTACCGGCGCCGTTGTCGGCGTAATGCAGCAGATGGAAGCCAACAAGGCCAAGGACGCCTACGACGACCTCGACGAAGTCCATTCCGGAATCATGGCCGGCATCACGAGCGCCTGTGCGGCCGACAAGGAACCCGCGGCCTGTGAAGTGGCAATGAAACAGTACGCCACCTACAACACGACCGAAAAGTACACCCTTGCCGACCTCGAAGCCCGCATGGACACCAACAAGAAGACCCAGGATTCCTACACCTTCGCCCGCAACCTCTGGTTCGGCGTGACGGCGGTATCCCTGACTGCAGCCATCGTGCTCTTCGTATGGTAGTCGAAACCGGCAAAATTTCGCTAAAAGACCTGACGTTCGATTGCATTATCGGAACGCTCCCTTTCGAGAGAGAAAAGGAGCAGCCGATTGTATTGAACATTTCCATCTGGCTTGACTTTACGCAGGCCGCCCGTAACGACGACCTGGTGCATTCCATTGACTACGCCCAGCTTTCCGACAACCTCAAGGAGTTCATCCGGGGGGCGAAGTTCCAGCTCGAAGAGACCCTCGTGCTGGAAACGGCGAAGTACATCCTGGGGAACTACCCCAAGGCCCTGGCGGCCGAAGTGCGGGTAAGCAAACCGAACGCCATCCCGAATTGCGCAGGCGCCGAATCCAGCATCCGCATCCGCCGGTAAGGTTCCGCGCTCAAAGCGCCACCCCAAGTTCTAGAAAAGAGGCCGCAACGACGCGGCCTCTTTTTTCGACAGTCAGTTGATTGTCCTGTAACGCAGGGCCTCCGAAATGTCCACGACTTCCACATTCGGCGCCTCCCGCATATCCGCAATGGTGCGCGAAACCTTCAGCATGCGGTAGAACCCGCGGGCACTCAGGTTCATCCTGTCTGCGGCAGAAACCGCAAAGCGTTCCACTTCGGGCGACATGCCCGCAAACTTTTTCGCGCATTCCGACGACATCTCCGCATTGGACTTGAACGGCAGGTCCTTAAACCTCTGGCGCTGGATGGCACGTGCCGCACAGACCCGCTTGCGGATTTCGGCGGAACTTTCGCACTTGCGGTTATCCACGAGTGCGCCCGCCTCCATGGGCGGCACGCTCACCTGGATGTCGATGCGGTCCAATAGCGGGCCCGAGATCTTTTCGCGGTAACGCTTGCGCGCATCGGGCAGGCACGTGCACACGCGCTTCGGGTCCATCGCAAACCCGCAGGGGCACGGGTTCATCGCAGAGCCCATCATGAATCGTGCGGGCCACACCACGGTCCCGCTCGCACGGCTTACCGAAATGAAGCCATCTTCCATCGGTTCACGGAGAGCCTCTAGAACAGTCCGGTTGAATTCCGGGAGTTCATCCAGAAAGAGCACGCCGTTGTGCGCGAGGCTCGCCTCGCCCGGCAACAGCCGGGCACCGCCGCCCACCAGCGACACCATCGAGGCGCTATGGTGGGGCGTGCGGAACGGGCGAACGACCACCGGCCTGAATTCCGCGGAGTCGCCCGAGCGGCGAGCGCACGAATGTATGCGGGTCGTTTCCAGCACTTCCTCGTCGGTCATGTCGGGAAGGATTCCCGGCAGGCAGCGCGCACACAATGTTTTGCCGGCGCCCGGAGAACCCACGAGCAAAAAGTTATGCGCCCCCGACGCCGCCACCTCGAGTGCGCGCTTCACGCCCTCCATGCCAACCACGTTCTTGAAGTCGGGAACCTCAAGGGAAGGGGGCTGGGGCCTCGTTTGTATGCCGGACGCGATTGATGGTTTCGAGCCCCCGCCCCCTTCTAGAAATTCTACGCATTCCCTCAGGGAATCCGCACAAACGTAATGAAGACCTTCCACCAGCGAAGCCTCGGAAGCATTCGCCCGGGGAATCACCAGGATGTTCTCGCTATCCCGCGGTAAACCCATCGCGATGGACAAAACCCCTCTCACTGGCTTCAACAATCCATCCAGCGAAAGTTCACCGACAAAGACATAGCGCTCCACCTCCTCTACATTTATCTCTCCTGTAGAAACGAGCATCCCGATAGCCAGTGGAAGGTCTAGTGCACTCCCCTCCTTCCGCAAATCCGCTGGCGACAGGTTTACCGTAGTACGGAAACCCGTCACCACTTTCCCGATGGAGCGAATCGCCGAAACGACGCGCTCGCGGGATTCCCTCACCGCATTGTCCGGGAGGCCAACCAGAGTAAACCCAGGCAAGCCCTGCGAGGCGTCAACCTCAACACTCACAGGGACGGCCTTTATACCAAACAAGCAGTAAGAACGGATTCTGCGGAACATTTGCACCTACTAAGCTACGGCAGCCTGGTACTTTTCCAGGATGCAATTTTCAATGTGCTCACGCAGCTGGCGTGTAATCGGATTGCAGATGGACTTGAAGTCCTCGCCCTTGTAGAACGGGTCGAGCGGGTAGCTCACGAAGAGCCCGTTCACGCCATCCATCACGCGGAGCCCGCGAATCACCATCTGGTCGTTCAGCACAATCTGCGCGAGCCCCTTCAGATGTCCGAGGCTCGGGCCTTCCTTGAACGGGAACACCTGCACCTGCGTTACCGCAAGGCAGTCGAAAGCGGGATCCACCTTCTGCTGGGCAGCATTGCCTGCTGCATTCGTATTTTCTGCCATATTATGGCCTCCTATATTTTGTGTTAAACCGCCTCCACGGCAACCCTTTTGCCGCTTCCGACGGGCACCCCTATAGTTGCAATTTCCGTGCCAATTTTAAAATGCCGTTTTTCGCAAAAATTCGCCATATTGCGACACCCCTACCTAGTGATTAATCGATTAAATCACTGATTTATCTATTTTAATCACTATGCTATTAAAACCGAATATGAACTGGAAAGCGAACCAGGGAATCCAGACCCCGACCGTGATGGCGAACGTCTCGGAAGAACGTGAATTTGTACAGATTGACTTCTACGTCGAGGAACCGCTCGACTGCTTCAGGGCCGAAGTCATGGAAGACGGCGGCCACAGCTGGGAAGATTCCTGCGTCGAGGTGTTCCTGCAGAACCCCGCAAACGCAGAAGAGTACTTCAACTTCGAGGTCACGAGCCGCGGGGCCCTGCTTGCCGCACGCGGAAAAGGGCGCGAGAACCGTACCGTACTCAGTGAGGTGGCACTCTCGCAAATCGCGCGTACCAAGCAACTCGCGAGCATCATCGGGGAATTTATAAGCTGGGGCATAAGCCTGCGCATCCCGGCGAGCATATTCGGGCTCGACGCCTTCGAGGGCGGTCACCTGCGGGGGAACCTGTACAAGTGCGCCGACAAGGCGAAGACCCCGCACTACCTGAGCGCCTTCCCCATCGATACCGAGAAGCCGGACTTCCACCGCCCGGAATTCTTCCAGGAACTCGCATAGGCATCCCGGGTAAGACATGTCTACCGTAATCCTCTTCAACAAGCCGTTCGGCGTACTGAGCCAGTTCACGCCCGAATCGGGCCACCCGGCGCTCAATACATTCGCCTTCCCGCCGGGAGTGTACGCGGCAGGCAGGCTCGACCATGACAGCGAAGGCGCATTGCTCCTTACGGACAACGGGAAACTCATCAAGAAGTTGCTGGACCCGCAATTCGAGCACCCGCGCACCTACCTGGCGCAGATCGACGGGCAGATTACCGAAGAGGCCGTGCAGCGGCTCGCAAAGGGGGTGGACATCAAGGGCTACCGCACCAAGCCCTGCAAGGCAGAGATTGCCGAAGAGCCCGACTGGCTGTGGCCGCGCAACCCTCCGGTGCGGTTCCGCGCGAACATACCCACAAGCTGGGTACGCCTCACCCTTATAGAAGGCAAGAACCGGCAGGTGCGCCACATGACGGCCGCGGTCGGGTTCCCCACGCTACGGCTCATCCGCATACAAATAGGAAACATCCCGCTGGGCGATTTGAAGCCCGGCGAGTGGAAAACGGTTACCGATAGGGTAATTTGATTCTTTAGAGCAGGCCCTTCTTTGCCGAACGCATCAGGTTCTTCACCTGCTTGTTCGTGAGCTGCGGGACCTCGGCATCCTTCTGGGCACGGGACTTCGGGGCGCATTCCTCGCAGTAGTGCTTGAATACCGTCCCGAAACTGGCGGCACCGTCCATACGGTCCGTCTGGCGGCTACGGAAGGCTCGCACCATGGTTTCCTTGTGGCACTTGTCGCACACGCCCATCTTGGGGGCGGCAGGCTGACGCGGACCGCGATCCTTGTTCCCGTGTTCCGTAGTCATGTCCCAGGCACGTCTCTGGGCTGCAATCTTTCTGGCAAAACCATCATCTAAAAGACTCATATCAGCTCCTTATTTATCTTCTAACTCTCTTAATATACAATCTTGCAAGAAAAGCGATTCGAGCGTAATGCACAAAGAGGTGGGTTTTGCATCTTCCGAATACAGACTGCGGGCAAATTTGCCCCTTTCCAGTTGCTTTTGCTTGAAAATATCCGCATGCCCCGCGAAATCGAACACCTTCACCCGCGAAGGGAATGCCGTTTCGAACGCCCGGATGGCATTGTTGAGGATTTCGGCCTTGTCGCTCACGCCGGGCACGGAATCGGGAGGAACCGTCACCACGAAGATGCCGGACTGAGTCTTGTTGACAAGTTCACGCACGAGGCTCGTGTAGTTCTCCGCCGTAAGGAACCCCGAACCCGAATCCTTCTTGAGGTCGGTCAGCCCGAGGCCGAGCACGATGCGCCCCGCCTTCTTGCCGATAATGTCGGATGCAGCCCGCGCCAAGAGCTGCGGCAACGAAAGCGGAACCGGAGAATTGATGGAAAACTGCATGGGCCTCGACGGTTGCCGGCACAGGAGCATCTCGGCCACGCGGGAGGCTACCTCGCCCTGTTCTCCGAAGAGTTCGTCGCCGATTATGAGAATCCTGTTTTCCATGCCTTTAATTTACTTACTATCGAGGGGTTTGACCACAGAAATTTCCCAAAATCCGTCTTTTTTTTCGCGGGAGACAATGCTACAGCCGTCCGCGACCAGCGCTCCGGGGACATTCTCGATAGGGGAACCCTCGTCGAGGTCAATCTTCAGCACGCGCCCGCGGGGGTATCCCGACATCACGAGCCTCGAACGGGCGGCATTGCCAGGGCAAACCACGCCCCGAAGGTCGAGCACGTCAGGAACGTCGACCGTCACTCCGGGCAGCGGCTCGCCGGACTTCGCCTTCTCGCAAAACGCGGCTATTTCCTCGCAATGACGTTCCGGATGTTCGAGCCAGCGCCCGACCGGATATGCAGGCAGGTCCGCAAGCATCACCCTGGAAAGGGCATCCTCGGGCGCAAGTTGCACCCCGAACGTCACGCGGAGCCACTCGACACACGCATACGAGATAAGCGATTTCAGCGCAGCACCGAAACCGGCATCGTCCCTGTGCGAAAGCATCCATTTGATTACCGTAGACGGTTCGCCCGAATTCCGTTCATCCATAATTTTTTACCTAAATATACAATTTAATTGCACTTCGTCGCAAAAATGCGAAAAAACGCGATTTTTTGTAAAAAAGTTAAGTCCATCACTCTTTTTTTCCATAAAAATAGTAACGAAACATAGCAAAAAGAGGCTTTGATTTCTATATTTGCGCCCAAGCATTTGATTATGCAAAAGGTTTTGTAAACGATGAATACAGTTCTCCTCTACGCAATGTTCGTAGTCTATGTCATCGCCGGCGTGGGATTGGTGATTTACGGGTTCAGTTGCTACTACAGCATATATCTATTCCTGAAGAATAGCCGCCATACTAGACTATCAGACCGCAAAAAGATTCTCAAGTTCTACCGCGAGCATTCCATCAATGACCTCCCGCAGGTCACGACCCAGCTCCCCATATTTAACGAGGCGAACTGCGTGGAGCGACTGCTCGACGCGGTCTGCGCCATTGACTACCCCAAGGACAAGCACGAAATCCAGGTCCTGGACGACTCCACCGACGAATGCTACGAAGTGGCGAAGAAGAAGGTGGCCGAACTTGCAGCGAAGGGTTACGATATCAAGCTTATCCACCGCACGAACCGCAAGGAATTCAAGGCCGGCGCCCTCAAGGAAGCCATGGCCGTCGCGAAGGGCGATTTCCTCGCGATTTTCGACGCGGACTTCGTCCCCGAGAAGGACTTCCTGTTGAAGACCATCCCCTACCTGGTGATGGACGACCAGATTGGCCTCGTGCAGGGCCGCTGGGGCCACCTGAACCGCACGGAATCGGGCCTTACGCTCGCCCAGTCCATCGGTATCGACGGTCACTTCGTTATCGAGCAGTCCGCCCGTAGCTGGGGCAAGCTGTTCATGAACTTCAACGGTACTGCAGGCGTGTGGCGCAAGCAGGCCATCTACGGCGGTGGCGGCTGGGAAGGCGACACCCTGACCGAAGACATGGACCTCTCCTACCGCAGCCAGCTCGCCGGATGGAAGATGAAGTTCGTGTTCGACGTGATTGTGCCGGCAGAACTCCCGAACGACATCAACGCCTACAAGGCACAGCAGTTCCGCTGGGCCCGCGGTTCCATCCAGACGGCCATCAAGATTCTGCCGCGCGTGTGGAAGGCGAAGGTTCCGCTCCGCATTAAGATTGGCGCGTTCCTGCACACCACGCACTACTCCATTCACCCCTGCATGCTGTTTACCGCCCTCTGCGCCTGGCCGCTCCTCGCGTTCTTCGAACCGGTCGCGCACTTGCCCAGCTGGGCCTACACCATCGGCTTCAGTTTCATTTTCCTCGCCGCAATCGCACCTTCCGTCCTTTACTTCGTTGCACAGCGCTGCTCGGGCTACACCGGCTGGAAAATCCGCATGCTGAGCCTCCCCATCCTGATGGCGCTTGGCGTGGGCATCGCCGTGAACAACACGCGTGCCGTGTTCGGTGCCGTGACCGGCGTGAAGGGCAGCTTTGTCCGCACCCCGAAGAGCGGCGGCTCCAAGAAGAAGGCGAAGAGCCACTACGCACAGAAGTTCCCCTGGATGGCCGTCCTCGAACTTGCCGTGGGCGTCTACTGCATCTTCGGTTTGCTCGAATACATCGGCGCACAGAAGTTCATTATCGGACCGTTCCTCGCACTCTACGCGGTGGGTTTCCTCTCCGTGGGCGTGCTCAGCTTCATGCACTTTATCGGCAACATTATCGAAGTGCACAAGGCCCGCAAGGAACACGGCAACGTCGAAGAGCAGGAATCGTAATCCGCTACAAACGATTTGCATCAGGGCATCCGCGAAGTTCGCGGATGCTTTTTTGCATGGTATGGATATATTCAGTCGAGCGGGAATCGTAGGCGGCAAGGACATGCACGTATTCGCGGTGAAACATGCCGTAGAGCCCGAGCGCAGACGAGACAAGGATGCCCGCAATTGCGAGCGCCACCATGAGTTCCATTAGCGTGAAGCCTTTTTGCATCGGGAGAGCCTCCTGAAAGTATAGTCGGGCGTGCGGATTTCGAGCCACTGGAGCGACGCGGCGGGAACGGGGGTGAAGGTTATTGCGGGGGAATCGTTTGTCGCGAGTTGATTGCTTATTTCGGGGGAATTGCTTATTTCGGGGGAATCGTTTATTTCAGGCGGGTTGCGGGTTAGGGATGCGCGGCGGGTATAGACGGTGTCGGCGCAGGGCGGGAGAGAAACTGCAAGGGAATCGATGTACGCGACTGCAGCAAGCGCGGAATCCGAGCGGGAGAACTCGAGGGCAGAGATGCGCCGAAACGCCCCCAGGTACAGCGAGAGGGTGGCCGCCCCTGCGGCAAGGACTGCAAGCGCGACGAGGACCTCGAGCAAAGTAAAAGCTTTTCGTTTATCGCAGGCAAGATGTTTATCGCGGGCAGTCACTGCGCGGACCTCCGGAATACGACTTTCTCGCCGTCAAAAAATGCGGGTAGAAGGGCTTGGGACGAGTCGCGCACGGTTCCGGGAAACGCAGCACCCGCGAGACTGTCGGGAACATCGAGCTCGACCGTGCCACCCGGCGCAGCGAGCACGCCCGCGAAGGAGGCTCGATTCAGGAAGGCGACGCGCCCGCTGCCCGACCCGAGCGATACGGCCACGCTCGGGAAATCCGCCCGTACATGGTCGCGAATTGTCACGACATCTCGGGCATAGAGCAGGCCCGAGAACCGGAAGGAGGAGAGCACCTCCAGCGATGCGCCGGAATAGACCTCGAGATGAGCGACCGTGACTTCGCCGCCGAGGGTTACATCGCCCTCGGAATAGATGCGCAGCGTGTCAAAACGCGCACGCCCCTTCACATTCACGGAGCCATCGACCAGGAAGGCGGCGGAAGGGACTCGTGTATCGAAATCGAGCGTGAGATCGCCATCGGCAACGTGCAACGCGATTGCGGTATCGAGCCGGAAGATGCGGCGATTGCCGGACATGACGCGGAAGCCCCTTGCCGTCGTGATGGACTCGCGAAGGGCGGTACGATATTGAGTCATGGCGGTGTACCAGTCGTCAAACCGCAGGCGGGAATAGCGCGTGCCGTAACTTGCGCAGAGACTGCGAGAAGAATTTGCAGACAAAGGAAGCGAAATATTTGCGGGTATAGAATGCGAAATATTTGCAGGTATAGAATGCGCGCCGGCCTGTAGCGGGGCGCAGACTCTCCCCCACGGGCCATCGCTTTCGGCATACACCGGCGGGAGGCCCGCGAAGAACCCGTCAGGCAATCCCGAGAGATTCGCGATGATTGCCGATTCCGCATCGTAGACCGCCTGCACTTCGCGCGCATAACGGTTCGTGTAACGCAACACGCTTCCCGGCACCCGCAAAAGGCAACCGAACAGGATGGTGAGCGAAAGGATAAGCGTGAGGACAAATCCCAGAACGAAACCGCGCTTACATTCCATTGCGCACCTCCCGAGTTTCGCCCCCGCAGGCAAGCTGCACACGGTCCTTCCCGATAGAAACGACTTCGAAGGGCCCGAGGGTATCCCCGAGGTTGTACCAGGAAGGCGATGCGCCCGCAATCGATGCGCTGAAGATGCGACCCGCCACGACGCCGTGCAAGCGAACAGGAGGAAGGTCGCAACCAGGCGCCGGTTTGTGAGTGCCGCGGGCATCGCCGATTTCTGACACGCCGCGACCATCGCTCTTAAACGGCGCGCGCATCTCGCCCTCATTAAACTGCGCGACCGCCTCTTCGCTCGGGCGCATCTCCGGCGGAGGCGTGAGCGCCGGAAGTTCCGCGCCTGCAGGCGATATTACTTCGGGAGCCGCGCCCGGCAAATCGCCCGAAAGAACGTTCCACCAGGTACTAACCGCAAGCAACAGCACCACGCCCGCAGCAAGCGCAGGCAGCACAAGCTTCCCGCGGGTTCGTACCCGCCAGAACGAATCGCTCCCCGCACGCCTTAACCAGCGGAACCTTTCCGGTTCCGGCACGTCCCCTACGTCCATAAACGCGCAGTACCATTTTTCCGCCCGCGAAAACAGGTCGTCGTTCCGGAGAAAAACGTCAAACCGCCCGAGACGTTCCTGCACGCTTTCTTTATTATTATACTGAGGTTCCTCGCTCCAGTGGCAAAGCCTTCCTTCAAAGAACACGAGGATGTACAGCCAGCCGTTGTCCAGGAATGCGAAGCGGCAGTTTCCGCAACTTTCGCGCAGGCTGCACCCGCAATAAGCGTTTTCGCACGAATCTTCCTCGCGCATTAGTTTGTCCGCACACCCGTAGAGCATCGCCGTCCGGGGCAAGATGCGCTCGCCTCGCCCGCGATATTTCGCAGGTTCCTTTTCTGATTCGCGCTCGTTCGCAAGCATCACCAGGTAGCGGTGCTTTCGCCCGTCCGTGCTGTTGAAGCTCACCATTTCCCGGAACACGGGTTGCGCCGTGCAAGAGCTTTCTGAACACGACTGCGCAACACTCGGGAAATCCTCGGCGAAACGTTTTCGCAACGTTACTGGGTCCAGCACGCCATCGAAGCCTGTCACCACCTCCCAGGTCCAGAGCCGCGCCTCCACAAAAGCCGTTCTCGCCCACATCAGAATTCCACCTCGGGCGTGATGAAGATGGCCAGTTCGCTCTCATCTTCGACCTCGCTCACGTAACTGAAAAGCCTGCCGATAAGCGGGATGCTCCCGAGGAACGGCACCGCCGTGCGCACTTCCGACTTGCCCTTCCGTACGAGGCCGCCCAGGCAAAGCGTCTCTCCGTTTTTCAACGTGACGGTCGTCTTCAGGTTTCGCGTGCTGATATCGCGCGGGCCGTCGCCGCTCGAGCGCCCCGCCGTCTTGATTTCGGGCGAAATGTTCAGCGTGATGCTCCCGCCCTGCGTCACGGTCGGCGTGATTTCGAGTGAGATTCCGTCATTGAAACTGCGGTAATCCGTAATCGGGTAGCCGTCGGCGGATACCTGGCTCACCAGGTAATACACCGTGTTCGTCACGTTGAGTTCCGCCTTGTTGCCGTTGAGCGTCGTGAGTCGCGGGCGCGCAAGGACTTCTGCCCTGTTGTTCTCTTCCATCGCGGAAAGTTCCATCTCGAAACGCGCCGGCAGAATCCCGATTTTCCCGAACGCTCCCGAGGTGGAAACGTCCTTCCCCATAAAGTCCCAGAACCCGCGCACGCCCAGGTCGTTCTCGCCCGTCTTGCGCGTAGAGCCGCTGTGGAGCCCGATTTCGAAATTGCGCCCGCGCTTGAGTTCCACAATCACGCACGAGATGGTCACCTGCATGGCGGGCCTGTCCAGGTTTTCGAGGATGGCGACAGCCTCCGCAATTTCTGAAGGCGAGCCGCGTAACATCAGCGCGTTCTGTTCCTTCACCTCCGACACGACAAGCCCCGAACCCGGCAACAGCTTGGAAAGTTGCGGCACGAGAGATTCCGGTGTCGTCGCCTTCAGCGGGTAAAGTTCCGTTCGCGAGAGCACGTTTTTCGCCCCGCGTTCTGTTACAAACAAAGTATTTGAATCCAGCGCATAGGTGTAGCGGCTCCCGCGAAAGAGCGACTGCAGGAGATTCGCAAGCGGTTCGCGTTCAAAACGCATCTGCAAGTTCTCGCGCACGTCTCCGTACAGCACCAAATTGAGGTTCGATACCCGCGCCAGTTCCTTGAGGAAAATGTCCAGCGGGGTGCCGTCCAGTTCTACCGTATAGAGAGAATCGTCCTGAACGATATCTGGCACGGAATTTGCACCCGCAGGCGAAGCGCCGTTCACACCCGCGCCATTCGGGCCCGAGCCACCCGCGGGCGAATTGCGTGCGCGTTCCACACGGAAGCAGTCCGCATCGCGCCTCACGCGGAAACCGTGCGACTCGAGCAACACCCGGAGCGCTGTCCCGGGCGGTACGGATTCCAGCCGGCCGCTCACAGGCCCCGCGACATCGGGCGAAGCCACCACGTTCAGGCCCGTATTCGCAGAAAAATCCCGGATAAACTCGCGAACGTCGCGCTCCCGCACGTCAAGCGACACGAGCGAATCTGCTACCCGAAAAAAATTCTCGCCACGTTCCAGCCGCTTGCGGATATGGAAGACCGTTCCATCGCGAATGAGTTCCAGCCCGAGGGTAGAACACAACGACGTGAGCCCCTCCAGCAGCCCGACGCCATCGAGGTGGAACGTGACACGTGCCTCCGCACCGACGTCCACAAGCACGGGCACCCCGTAGGCAAGCGAAACCGAGCGGGCGACATCCTGCAGGCTCGCATCCACGAAATCGAGCGAAACCTTGTCGGGCACGTCGCGCTCAGCGCACCACGCGCGCCCCAGGCAAAGAAGTAAAATAATAACGAGGCAAGCTACCGCGGGCATAAAGCATCCGCGACTTTCCTCCGCATTTTTGCGAGGCACAATCGTCCCCTAGATTTTAACACTATAATAAAAGGGCGTCACTCGACAGCCGACACAACCCGAAAAACGAGTTGAGCATAATCTACAAAATTAAAAACGGAAAAACCAGCAATTAGAGAATTTTTTCAAATTCCTTCAGGAGGGTGCGTCCTTCTTCCCATTCGCCGAGGTTCGAAAGCGCATTGATATGCCCCTTGCGGCCCACGTCAAAGAACATCGAGCCCCACGCATCCGCAAACTGGCGGGCACGCTCGATAGTCACGTACTCGTCGTTCTCGCTCGCGACAACGCACGAGGGCACCGGCAACTTTTCCAAAGGCATCGGAGCAAAGTCCTCGACAATGTCTATCACGTCGATATCCGCAGGCGCAACGAGGAACACGCCCTTGACTTTTGCCGGAACGGCACCTTCCCTCGCCTTCTGCATAAGCCAGAGGACCGTCGTCGCGACCCCCAGACTGTGCGAAACGAGAACCGTATCGGACTCGAGTGCGGCCACCGTCCTGTCGAGCGTATCGACCCAATCCGCCTTGTGCGGGTGTTCCCAGTCGTGCTGTTCAACGCGGCTTGCATCGGGCATGTTGTTCGCCCAATAAGTCTGCCAGTGAGTGGGGCCAGAATTGCTGTAACCGGGAACAATCAGATAATGCATCAAGAACCTTGTTGAATTACATGCTCACGAACTTGCGCATGCTTAGGATAGCAGTGAGTACGCTGAGGGCCAGACTTACAAGCAACGTAACCGTAGGAATGAAAAGCCCGGCCAGGAACGTCTCGTGGAACAGCTGGACCAGGAGGAGCAGCGGGACTACAACGAAAAGCGAGATGTGGGCCGCGGCGCGGACCGTCTTTACGCGGAGCGAAAGCATCAGCGAGAACGATGTCGTGAGGAACACCGCCGAGAGCGCGCCGAGAATAGAAGCGAGCGCCGCGACGGTCGAAATATCGGGATGCGACGCCCAGTAGACGAACTGCGCCAGGAGCGCGAAACCCACCGGGAACGGAACAATCGCGAGCAACTTGCCCCAGAAGAGCCTCGCAGGCGCGATGGGAGAAAGCTGCAACAGTTCAAGCGAGTTGCGTTCGCGCTCGCCCGCAAACGAATCTCCGGCCAACGGCGAACCCATCGGGGCCATGAGGCAACCTAGCAGGAGCATCATGTAGCCTTCCATGCCTTCCATAATCTGCCCGCCGTACCGCGAAACCGCAATTCCCTGGCTCGCCGCGAGAATCACCGGCGGGATGATGAACGGAATCCAGAATCGCGGATCCCGGAATATCAGGCGAAGTTCGTGTCTAAAAACGTGGAGCATGGGTATAGCGGCTTCGCCGCAGTTATTAGTCAATAGTTAGTAGTTATTAGTTGACTCAGGTTACGAGATGTTTATCACAAAAATACAATTATTCAAGCCAAGAGCGGGCTAACGTGCGCCAAAAACATTTGTTTTCGCTTGCGAAACCGGATAGAAATGGGTATATTAAAGAAGCAAGTTCATACCGGAGAAAATCTGTGGAAGTCCAGTACATCAGCAAAATCGTCATCGTCGCGATCGCCATTATAATATCCATCATCAGCATGGGTCTTTTGCAAGTACTCTTCCAATGGATCAAGGCGTTACACTCCAACGTGGAGGTGAGCTATTTCAGGCTTCTCGGCATGAGACTGCGCAGGGTCCCAATACAAACCATCATTGAAGCGAGCGTCCTCGGCCGCAGCGAAGGCTACCCTATCGAATTAGACATGCTAGAAGCGCATTACCTCGCCGGAGGCAACGTGCTCCGCACAGTTCAGGCTGTCATCGCGGCAAACAAGGCGAATGTCAAGCTCGATTTCAAGGAAGCCGCCGCACTCGACCTTGCCGGAGACGACATGCTTGAGGTCGCAAAGAACATCGCCAAAAACAAGTCCTTCAACGGCATCATAAAATCAACGAGAGATCATCAATGAAATTTGTGGCAGTATTTATTCTAAGTCTCTCTTTGCTTGTTTCCAGTTCTTTTGCGGTGTCACTTACTCCACCGCTTGTTCTAAAAATGCAAGAAGACCGAAGCATGGCGACAGACATAGACACTACTACTAATGAATCCTTTTCTTTCCTCGATGCATTTATACTTAGTATGTCTATTCCGTTATTTATCAGCGGATTAGCTTTGGTAATGGTCGGTCACGCACAAAAAGGAAATGACGACTACAACCAATCCGATGCAAAGTTGAGCATCGGGGTAGGCACCGGCATGACCGTCTTAGGAGCGGGCGGGTTGATTTATATTATTTACTTCTAAAATTTGTAGTTGTCATAATTTGACACTCTAAAATTTTATATTACTCAACGTGGGGAGCATTGGCAACATCCCGCAAACAGCCAAAAGGAAATTTCGCCTAAAAAGCGAAATTTTCCATCAAAACATATTGACTTTTGATTATAATATATGTATATTATGGATATAAAAGTAAGGTTTGACGAAGAAAAAGCCAAAAATGTGCTCAAAAAGCACGGCGTCGTCATGGAGGAGGTCAGGCAAGAAATACTTGCCGAACGTTTTAAGCCCGAATTGGTGAGAAACCAGCGGGACCACGAGGGCCAGCGGATGTTCCTTGTCGTTATCAAGGGTTACGTCATCTGCGTTCCATACGTGGAAGAAAAAGACGGGACGTTCTTTCTAAAAACGGCATTCCCAAACCGAGTCTATCAGCGGAGGTACGAAAATGGAGAACTCAGAATTTGAGCCAATGGACGAGGAAGAAAGACTCCTCATGGAAGCCATTGAACGAGGCGACACAGAACCTCTTCCCGAAGAAGAGGTGAAACGCATCAAGGCAGAAATTCGCGGATCTGCCCACAACATCACTATCCGGATGAAGGATGCCGACATCGAAGGCATGAAGGTCAAGGCCGCTCGACTTGGAACAAGTTACCAAACGCTCATCAATAGCCTTGTACACCGCTACCTGAATGGCGGCGTCACAATAAACGAAGCGTTTTAAAAGATTCCTAACTTTTAACCATGGACGACATATTTGCATTCATTGGCGGGCTCTACATGGGAATCCATTTTACCCGGGTCAAGAAAATCGACTACATCTTCAAGATTCAATGGAAAGAGCAGCCCGTACTGTTCGGCATCATCATACTTCTCTTCTGGTTTTTCGCGCTGGACAGCTTTTACGATACACTCGACTTATTCGGGCTCTCCCCCATCTCCGGGAGACCGCTGCAACTCCTGGACATCATCACGTTTTTCTCGATCTTCTTTGTCGCAACCATCGCGAGCATTTTCACGAAGCAGGTCGAGATAAGGAAAAAGATTTACACCTGGCAAGACAGGCCCCTAACCAGAAGTTCGATTCTGGTCATTTGCCTACTCTTTACAAGCATTTTCGTGAAAGAACTGCTGGAATTCTTCGCTATCCTATGATTTAACACACAAAATACACCCCAAAGAAGCAAGTTGACTACTTGGTGTAACATTCGCCTACAAAAAGTATATATTTCATAAAAAAGAAATCCCCAAAAGGAGAGGCGAAAACTATGATTAAAAAACATACAGTTATCGTGGCACTAGCATGCGTATCCGCGCTAATGTTCAGCGCATGCGCACAAAAAGAGGAATCTGCCAATCTCCAAGAGAAATCCACTATCAATAACGGACCTGCTCCTATAAAAATACACGTGAACAAGGGCTCCACCACATACAGGCTATGCCTCGACATAGACAATTCAAACAACTGCACTAAGCCAACAATTCAAGACGAGGAAGGCGACTACAACCTGACAAAATTGGGCATGGTCAACGACCTGTTTACCGAAGCCGAAGCAAAGTCCGACGAAAACTGCAAGACATCGGCAGTCGGGTACGACACTTGCAAAGAACGGGGAGACTATTACAACCTCGCAAGAACGGCCTGTAAAAAAGTTGGAGCCAGTCTCCCAACCATAAACGAATTGATCACCTTAAAAAAATACGCATCCACCCTATTCCCCTGGGGCATGTTCACGTGGGCCTCCGAGGTATTGACAGTCGCCAAAGGTCCCTTTGACGTTGGAAGTTGGTACAATATGTACTCCGACGGCGAAGAAACAGACCCAAAAGTCCATATACACGATAACAACACTAGCGACAAGGGTGTCGGGAACATTCAACTTCTCTGCGTCAGCAAATAACCAGAATACAAATGAAAAAACTCCCAATTGTTCTCATCATTCTCGCAATCGTCATGGTCTTAGGAACCGTGGTGTATAAAAAAACTAGCGGCACCATGAAGGATACTCGCGACGGCAAGAGGTACAGGACCGTAAAAATCGGTGACCAGGTATGGATGGCAGAGAACCTGGACTTCGATTACAATGTGGGTTCCGCAAGGAGTTACTGCTACGAAGACAAGCCAGAAAACTGCCAAAAGTACGGTAGGCTCTACACCTGGGCAGCCGCCATGGACAGCGCCGCATTGTTCAGTAAGGACGGGTTCGGGTGCGGTAAAGGCAAAACCTGTACGGCACCTGATGATGTCCGCGGAATTTGCCCCGAAGGTTGGGCATTGCCAACCATCGAAGACTGGACCGACTTGTTCATCACCCTCGGTGGGCAGGGCACAGCAGGCCAAAAACTCAAATCTACTCAAGGCTGGGAAGATAACGGCAACGGCACAGACGATTATTCATTTACAGCGATTCCTGCAGGCAACGAGGACTGCACTGGTACCAGCCAGTATTTCAACGTGGGTGACCATACCTTTTTCTGGAGTTCCACCGAAGGCAATGACATTTTGGCCTTCCAGATGCACCTGGATACCGATTACAAAAATTCTTGGCTAGAAAGCAGATTCAGCAAGTCCTGTGGATACAGTGTCCGTTGCATTAAGAAAAAACCTAGTGCAAGGCCCAGGGTTACATCCGCATCGGCCATAGATTCCATAACAGACAACCGTGATGGCCAAACCTATACGATCGTGAATATTGGCAGTCAAACATGGATGGCAGAGAACTTGAACTTCGATTACAATGCAGGCTCAGCAAAGAGTTTCTGCTACGACAATGAACAAAGTAATTGCGAAGACTATGGCAGGTTATACACTTGGGCTGCCACCATCGACAGTGCAGGCTTATTTAGCAACAATGCGAAGGGGTGCGGCATAGGCAACGACGATTGTTGGATGGCGCCACCCATACAGGGAGTCTGCCCCGAAGGGTGGCATGTCCCTACTAACGCCGAATTGCAAATACTAGTCTCTGAAGCAAGAAAAACACCCGCAGACTTCAAGTCGCTTTTCGCTCCTAGTGGATGGGAACGCAATGGCCACGGCACAGACGACTTCTCATTTTCACTATACCCCGCCGGCCTCAAATCCCACCAAACAGAAAACTTCATTCATCAAGGAGACTGCGCATACCTTTGGACGGCCGATGGTCACAATGGTTGGAGCACAAAGGATTACAATGCGACATACCTTTGGTTTTCACATGACATGCAACCATTCCCTAACATAGATAAGAGAGACGCTCTCAGTATCCGTTGCATCAAGGACTAACTTTTTCAGCTCTATTCACACAAAAAGCCGGCTCAAGGCCGCCTTTTTTAATTACTGTCTCGTAAGAGTCTTGTACTTGATGGGCTTCGGATTGTCGGCATCTTCGCCGAGGCGCTTGCGACGGTCGGCTTCGTACTCGCTCCAGTTGCCTTCGAACCACACCACCTTCGAATCGCCCTCGTAAGCGAGGATGTGCGTGGCGATGCGGTCGAGGAACCAGCGGTCATGCGAGATGATCACGGCGCAACCTGCAAACTTGAGGATAGCCTGTTCCAGAGCCTGCAACGTTTCGATATCCAAGTCGTTCGTCGGTTCGTCAAGGAAGAGCACATTGCCCGGTTTCTGCAGGTTCTTCGCCATGAGCACGCGATTGCGCTCACCGCCCGAAAGCGTCGTGAGTTTTTTCTGCTGGGCGGCACCTGTGAAGTTGAAGAGTCCGCAATAGGCGCGGCCGTTCATCTTGCGGTCACCCACCATAATCTCGTCGTTACCGCCGGTGATTTCTTCCCACACGGTCTTGCTGTC
>JAEEGF011686611.1_pt1 | contig 18938 bp, 17 predicted proteins | sample 9134171 | NCBI WGS metagenome assembly JAEEGF01 (sample SAMN16246542, study PRJNA631951) | gut metagenome | biome: gut microbiome; feature: rumen; material: AP-attached | host: Bos | place: Iran: Karaj | collected 2018-10
GGTAGCGAATCTTGAAGCAAGTCCATTATTGTCAAACAGCATAGACTCTGCAACATGTTCATACACATTCCACCCGTTACCTATTTTAACAGGTTTCATCTTTGTGCCGTTACTATGTCTGCCATACGCCATATAGCACTCCCAGCCATCTTGCATAGCCAGTCCACCTATTTGCTCTGCAATACGTCCGGTAGCCCCTTGATTGGCTGTAACATTTATCTGAAACAGTTTTGGCATAAACAAACTATAATATTCTGGTCAATACTGAAATCTGGTTCTCTACATTCCACTTCTCATCTATCTCTTTATAGGCTTCCATTCTTATCTTTTGACGTTCTTTAATACTCAATCCTATCCACTGTTTTATTACGTTTGTCAGACTTTCAACAGAATCTTCTTTAAAAAAGTCACCTGTTAAACAAGGACGCACCGCCTCAAACTCTGGCATTTGATCAGATAGATTATCATGAGTTATCACAGGGCATCCATAGGTTAGAGAATGAATAGCCATCAGTCCGACGTTACCAGGCGATACGCATACGGTAGCATTGTAAAATAGCTCCGCTAACTTTTCTTCATCATAACACGGACCATAAAACCAGACTCTGTCTGACACCTCAAGTTGTTCTGCCAAAGCATGCAAACTAACATTCTCTATTTCCTTACCGACCAATACGGTACTGACATCAAACCCTTCTACTTTTAACTTTGCAACAGCTTTCAATAACAAATCTAATTTCTTTGAGCGCTGTATTCTTCCACAATATATAAGAACGGGATTGCTGTTACCAAAATGCGAACTATATATGTCCGTAGGTTCTAGCCGTTCCCTTATTTCTCGTTGTCTGAATGAATCCAGAGAATTATATACCACACAGACTTTCTCCGACTTTATCCCTTGCTCGACTAATAATTTCGCACCATATTCATTATAGCACATGCACTTTGTATGAAGATGGAAATAGAATTTCTTAATCCACTTCTTTAATCCATGCTCGCGTCCATACCATCCATGTGTCCATGATATTGTTTTCTTACCCAATATCCAAGCAAAGATAAGTATTACCCAATTACTGAGACATAGTGGTTCTCCAGTCAAAATATATTTCTCATAGTTCTTGAAAACCTGACTCACAGAACCACCAAGCCAATAGAAACCACCAGGCAGGCAATATCTTTTTAGCGTCTTTCTGTAACCTGGCAAGTCACTATAGTCGAACCCCTTTAGGCTGCTCGCTTCCCGGTCTCCTATATAGAATTCTGCATCAAATTCCTCTGCTATTCTTTTATATATCGGGAATCTATAGTGAGGACCGAAATTCAGTATGAAACATGATTTCTTATGCATATCTTTTATCTATTTCCTTCAAAAAGCGCTCTTAATGCATTCCACAAGTCTGTCACTTTTACCTGTTACGACTTTGCGTGCAAACATCTTTCCACTACTTCTCAAAGTTTCATAGTCACTTTCATCAAGGACCTTTATCTCTGAACCTTGCCAAGCTACCCATGTCAAAGGAGTCAAGGCTGGGAGATTACAGTTGTTTTTGTCTGTAAACTCCATGCATTTATCTCTCCATTCTTCACTATTGAATGCTACAGTCTGCGCAAACAACTCTGCTGGACACAAAGCCGTACGCATGTACTTCCTCAGTTCAGTATTCTCATCCCATTCATGTAGTATATAGGAAGCCAACTGTGGACTTATTGCCCACCAAGCGGCACCTTTCCACAAATTAAGTGATTTATCTGAAGTTTTTATTTTAAGTGACTTCTTAATTCCTAAAAAATAGATCAGTTTCCTCAACAGTACGCTTGATATATAGCGCAAGGTCCTTTTCTTGCTTGTCATGAGATAAAATTCAGTATATCTTTTAGAAGGTAATCCACCTGTTGACAAATCGATTCCCATAAGATACTCTCTTTCTTGGTCCTGTTCAAAGAATTGGATTATCCTATTCTTATTCCATAGCGGATAATCCATACCACTAAGTGTAATCAGACGCTCGAACTGTTCTCCGCTATTCAATGCTGCTCGAACGAGTTCCATCTGATACTCCACCTCATTAATACTACCCCAACGCACATCTACCCTATGGTCTATAAACTTCACTCTACTATCATCTGCAAAAGCTTCAGCAAAGGGTTTGATATCCGTTTTCTTATCCAAATGGATGAAGAAAGTAGAATTGTCAGGCAAGGCGCAGATAAGTCTCGCCAACTGTAGCACATCTGTGTGAGTAGAAATAAGGAAAACTAATTTAAAATTATGTTCCATTGCCGATAATGATAGAATTCTTGTACCAGAAAATGTAGCAAAATGAAGAAATCACATGTGGATTTTATAGTATAATCGAGGCATATATATATTTAACAATCTACCGACTAAAACGTAAGGATATCTCATTGGAGCGTTACGTCTTACGAAAGTAAGATAGTCTTTGTTTGAGTGAAGCGGATGATTGAAATACCGTTTCCGTTCACTCAAAGACATATTAGTTACAAATGCATTTCTCACTTTTTCTGTTTTATGATCATATGCGCAGGCCCCACAATAACTGTCTGTTAAAAACAATGGAAAGCCCTTATTCTTTGCATGTATCGAATAGTCATAATCTGCATATGCATGTTGATATCCTTCATAGAAAAAACCAATGTCATCCGTTACATTTTTACTTATCAAAAGAACATTTGCATTACACATGTCACATTCCTGAGGTTTTCCAATTGGAGAAAGCCTTTTTGTTCTTGCCATTAAATAATTAGTCCAAACATCCCCTCCATAAGTCGTTTCATGCTCATCCTCTGGGTCGCAACATATACCCGAGTACAAACCCGCCTTACCTCTCACTTTTTGTACATAGTCATGGGTTCGTAATAATGTTTCAAAAACATCATATCTTAATACGGTATCATCATTTAGCAAAAGATAAAATTCCCATGACAACTCGTTTTGCATTGCCTCTTTCCATGCCTCACGCATACCTCCTGCCCAATACAGATTTCCATCACCATGGATAAAATGTATTTTATCAGCCAATGCTAATTCTGATACTGCCTCAACGGTACCATCGGTACAACCGTCATCAGTAAGATATACCTCTACATCTATAAAGTCTTTTTCATGCAATCTGTTGTAATGTGTTAACGCATCATACAGACTTTGCATACATTTTACTGTCTTCGCTTTTCTGTTATGACATGTAAGTAATACTGCTATGTTCATCTCAAACAACGTATTAGTTTTGCAGGATTACCAGCTACAACGGTATTGGCTGGCACATCTTTAGTCACTACACTTCCTGCTCCAACGACAGCTCCTTCTCCTATAGTTACACCTTTAAGGACAATACTTCTCGCACCAATAAACACGTTGTCTTCAATGACTATCCCCGAACAACTTGTTTTATTCTCGCACCCATTAATTCGTTCTTTCCAATCAATTGGATGTGAATCACTATCTGTAATGAGGCATCCACTTCCTATTAACACATTATTTCCTATAATAATACTTTTACTTGCACATAACGTACTTCCTGATATCCCCACATTGTTACCTATAGCCAACATGCTACCAGGTGACGATATATTAAAAACGCATGGTTGTATAAGACCTAAAGAATTGCTACAAATCTGATTGTTGCACTTAAAATGCTCACCAATTGTAAGTTTTCCATTTGAAGTATTTAGAAAAAAGCATTTTAAGGGACTTTTCTTTATGATTTTCACCGCACCTTTCAATTCTAATCCTTTTCTGTATCTTAATCCACTTACCAAGCACCACCATCCAGTTGGAATGTATACATTAAATAAGTAATATAATAATTTCAACATAATTGTTTTCGTTTATTTTATTGTCTTTCTTCCTAATATAACACTCTTCGTTCTTTCATGAAAACGTATATACAAAGGCATAAACAGAATGAAAACATTATAAAAGAAATGTGGATTAGAAAGGCAAACAAAAAAATGTAAGATATAAACAAATATAAATATTGTACTATATTCTGATTTAAGGTGAGGAAAAATAGTAATTCTAAATAATGCAGCAAATTGAATAACAATCAAAATCAAACCCCATATTCCATATAAAGCCATCGTATCCAATACGAAAGAATGCCCTCCACTTTTATTTCCCGATCCTGTCAGAAAATTGTTGATAAAATTCTCATAAGAGATGCTATAATTATTCATCCTATCTTGTCCGTCTCCACTCGTTTCTCTTCCGCTTGTTATATCACTCAATTCTTCCATACGCATTGAGACGTCCTCACTTTCAACAAATTCTGACAACTCTGCTAACATTTTTGGAAAGATATCAATAAGCGATATTATAACTACAGCTGCAACAAAAATAATTCCTACACCTTTTTTGACGTTTAGTTTTGATGGCAGTATAAATATAATCAATGATAACGAAGAAAAAATTATGGCCATACTAAATGATGAAATGTATATTGTCATAAACATCAAACAAGCTAATAAAGCAGCAATTACTTTCCCTAATATCGATGAATGTATATATTTCACATTAAATATAACAAATGGTAGCAACAACACCAAATTATATACAAAATCAAAACCACCTATATTTAACATGGCGCACCTCTCCCTTAATTGCAGATCATCAGATCTTGCCGTCAGGATTCTTGATATATTTGTTATTAACAAATGTCCCTGATATGTAGTGATGCATGTAATGATGATTGATGTTATTACAATGACATAAATGTATTTAGAGAATTTGATACTATCATTCCTACATATATATTCACACATTAGGGCCCAAAAGAACATCTGCATTAATCTGTATATGTTTTCTGAGATATTATAATCTAAAACAAAGAACTGCGAAACTATACTGTTCACAACAGGTACAGAAAACAACAGAATATACTTTTTTATATTCTCGAGACGCAGTTCCTTCAGTAAAAGAATATATGCTAATGACAAAGCAGTAACATCTATCGCAGTAGGGGTGTTATATGCAATAAATGGTATATATTCTCTTAGTATGAAAAATACAGATATTATAAAAATGGCAATTGAACTTTTTCTATTCATTATTCAATTTTTTATCTGTTTTTCTTGTAGAACATCCTTGTATATATCGAAAATGTCATTGACAACAGTCGTTGTATTGTGCCTTTTTAAAGCCTGCTGGCGGATTTCTTTTAAATGAGGCATATTTTCTTTTTGTGCAAATATTTGACATATCTTCTCCGACATCACTTCTACATCCTCAAATCTATATAAATGTTCTTCATCGTTTCTCATTAAACCTGGTGTTCCACCTACATAACTTGCCAAAACAGGAACTCCAAGTATCTGCGCCTCACACAGAGAATTAGGTGAATTTTCTATGCTACTAGGACAAACAAACACATTTGCCCGTAAATACTCCTGTTTCATTTCTTCTGCCGTCAATGGTCCCAAGAATGAGATATTAGAAGAAACATCGTATTCATTTATCCTCTTTCTTAATATTCGCCCATAAGTGGAAATCTTTATTTTTTCTTTGACATTGCAGTTGCTGTATGTGATATCATCACCTGCCACCCTAACTGTAACGTCTGGGAAAAACCGCTTAACTAGTGGCATCGCTTCCAAAACTTTATGCAAACCTTTCAAAGGGTATCCTCCACTACTCAGGAAAATGCTATGAGGATTACATCGACTATATTCCCACGTATCACCCTCATAGAATACCTTTCTCAGAATTTCATCACAATGATAATAAGTAACGTGAGGAGCTATTGCCCTTAGTTGGCTATAGTCCCATTCAGTGCGTCCTATTACATTCTCAGCTTCCTTAAGTAATTGAACTTCATACTCTCCGCGACGCACCATTTCCTTTTTCTGTTTCAACAGTCCTGAACGCAAAATATCATGTAAAGTTGGATTTAACGCTATATCCTTTAATGAAATACCTGCAAGATAGTATGAAGATATCGATGACACTAATCCTTGTATGGAAATGACGGTATGCTTTGCCCCACATGCTCTCAGTGCAGCAAGTGAATGCGGATATTCTGTTCCATGAATATGTACTATATCAGGCTTTATTTCTTGATATATCTTGAGGTAAGTTTCTTCATATTTTTTGTCGTAACTTATGTCATTGCTATAACGTGGAATGGCATAATGTACTATTTTTTTTCCTCGAATCTCTGTCAACTTATTTACCAAAGGCGAAATCGTCGCCACTGACAACTTTACATTATCATTCCCACATAATTCCTCGGCCAAACTATGCATCCATCCGCCGCTACCCTTATGTATCTTTTGCCCTTTTAAACACATTAATGCTTCGGGCATAAGAATATTAGTTATCCATAGGACTTTCATGATAACAGACTTTTGTTTATCAGTTATTTACGTTTAATCCTTCTATTAAGTTCAACCAATCCTTAATTATTCTATCAATGCTAAAATATTGAACACTATTTATAGCCTCCAAAGCACATTGTCTATATTGATAATGGTTGACCATGAGAGACTCTGTAGTCTGAGCAAATCCCTTTAAATCTCCTTCAGGTATTAAACACCCATTAATTTTATTTATTATAATGTCATGAATACTAGAGAATGTATTCATGACGATAGGAACGCAACCTAAAGCCATAGCTTCTAGTAATGTCATACCCCATCCCTCGTATATACTTGTCATCCAAAATAGTTTAGCCTTACGATAATATTCTGTTGGTTCTGCATACCCTTTTAACTGAACGCCTTTAATATTCCTATTATCTATTAGCTTTTCTATATATTTTTTTTCTGGTCCATCTCCTATTATTAAGAACTTCCAATTTGGGTAACTTTCAATAATATGTTTTTCCCAAATATCAAGCATTATGTCAACACGTTTTTGATTGTTTATCTGTCCAACAAAAAGTATAATATTTTCTTTCTCTTCCCAATTAACGATACTACTATTTTGGTTATTAACCGGATTATTTATAAAACAAACTTTTGAGGCGAGAGGATGAGATGCATTAATATTACACACAGTAAGAAGTTCTGGAATGAATTCCTTCGAAAGCAATACATATCTATCACATTGTTGTAAGAGTTCTATGTGCCTACGTCGCACACTTCTCAATTGTCTGGGCCATGAGTATATCCTACGATACACTTCGTGTATGAAGGATACTTTCTTACTTGCTTTCAGAGTTTGCTTTTTGTATAATGGAGTATTATGTTCACATACTACGATTTTAGCTTTTGGGGCAGCACTTTTCATTGAAAACAAAACATCTTCATTATTAGCATAGCAATCCTGATAGATTATGACATCAGGATTTACATTCTTCACTACATCTATTGCATAACACTTATTCAGATCTGACTCCCATTTTTTTTCATCAGGCATCACAAATATTTTCACATTCTGCTGTAATGTAGAAGATCTTTCTTGCTGTTGATGCGTTAGTATTGCAACACTGCACCCTACTTTTAATAAAGCATTGCCTATTATTTCTGTAACGGTTTCTATCCCTCCCCACCCAGGAAAACGGCTTATGTAGAATAATATTTTCATTTTTCTTTATCCGTTTATGTCCCAAGAGGCTGGACCGTCTAACTTAGAATATTTACTAAGTTTATCATCTAAAGCATGTTGCGCAAGTTCTATAAAATTATGTGCAGCATTCTGTGGCGACCATATCTTATACATTCTTTCTCTGGCAGCTTTAGACATTGTACTCCAATTTCCTCTATTGTCAATAAGCCAGCACACAGCATCTTCTAACGAATTCAGATTACACGAATGGAACATCATACCATTTATGCCGTTTTGAATAAGATAAGGAGCACTCCCAACTGCATCACTCGCTACCACAATACATCCATTGGTCATCGCTTCATTGACAACAGCTCCCCAACCTTCATTTCTATCACTTGTAAAAAGAAAAACATCGTGCCTTTGCATTTCTTTTATTATCTCTGCATTAGGCTTGTTACCTCTAAGATGAACTATACTATCCAAATTTAACTTAGAAATTAATGTCCGCGTTTTTTCTAATTCTTCTCCACTCCCATACATATCGATACTAAAGGAGTAGCCTTTTTCCTTCAGCCGTTTGGCTAACATAATAGGCAATTCAGGATGCTTCCATTTCAAGAAACGTGCACACCACATCATAGAAACTCTATCAGATTTTGATTCTATTAAAGAATCCCGATTAATATCTTCTAAGGATTTAGTTTCTATAAAATATCCCCACTTAAAACATTTATTGGGAAAACACCCATATAAACGAGTATCCTTTGCTGCAAAAGCCGATGCACACAATAGATAGGTTCGTTTGTTGCGAAAGCGATAATAATATTTATATATATGCAGTAGATGTCGAGGTGATAACAAACGTATACTCAAGTTCTTATTCCAACGTTCTGTATAGTGAAAAGTCACTTTATTCTCTTTCTTCCTCTTAATTGACCATTCTATTTTTGAAGATCCATGGATTACCACATCACTCTCATTTATAAGCTTACGAGCATATTTTTCATTTTCTTCTGACTGCCAAGTACAAATAATGTACGGTCTATCAGCATTTGCTGTGTATCCACTTCTTACTAACCATTCAGGAACAGGTTCTGTAGCAATGAAATGATAGTTCTCTCTTAATAATCTATAGAACTCATCAGCAACAGGTAACTGGTGGTGATTTATTATGTTAGTCAGGAATGTTAGTGTCATTAGAACACACTTTGTTATTTGAATGGATAAGTAACAATAAGGAGAATAATGATAATTATTTTTCAACCATGGTTGTTTTGTCGCGCAAACTCAGTTCTCACAGTCCTAACAACCTCTCTCATATTCTCATCCTTCCATAACAAAACAATATAGAGTACAAAAGCACTTCCTCCCCCTAAGAACAAAGCCAACCAATCAGAGAGTCCTGCCTGGCAAAGTAAGAAAGCTGGCACACAAGCCAGCAACGCAAGGAGTAAGTATATCCCATAATCCTGCAGGGGACTCGCCTTGCGGAAACCAAGTATATGGCGCACGCAGTATGTTCCAAGGAACAGATCCACCATTTCGTGTACTACAGGTACAAAGCATATAGCCATCACGCCACAAGGTATCGCCAGCACCAGCAGCGGCACCACAATTACCTTCTTGATAATCTCCAACCAGAAAAAAAGATCAGAGCGTCCTTTCACATACATCATGTTGTTATTGAAACTGCAGATATGGTCGAACATCAAAGCTAAGCAGAAGATACGCAAGTATGGCACGGCACCCATCCACTTCTCTGTCAGCATAATCCGTACCAACGACTCCGCCACAGCTGTAAGCAACACCATTAGGAAGAATATCACCATAGACGACATTCCCAAATACTTTCGGTAAACCTGCAACAGTCGCTCATTGTCATCCTGTAACCGCGACATCACGGGATAACTCACTTTTTGGACGATGCCAGACAGATACTGACTGGGAAGTTCTGAAATCTTTTGTCCGCGACTGTAGAGTCCCAAATCAGCCGAGGAATAGAACTTGCCAATAACAAGTGCCGACACGTTTTGATAGATAATATGTAGCAGGCTCGAAGCCAGTAGTTTACTACCGAAGGAAAAAAGTCGATTGAAAGAACTACTCTTAAATCTCCCTTCCCAAGGTTTCCAGCGCGTTACTACCCATAACGACAAAGTGGTTAACGCTGCACTTACAATGGCCTGCCACACCAATGCCCATACTCCATAACCAGAATATGCCATCCATATGCTCGTCGTACCAGATACCAAAGCGACCACAATACCTACGATAGCCTGCGACTTAAAATCAACCACAACAGTCAGTTTCGTTCGCGGAACAATCTGAAGTGCGCTGATAATAAGCGTTATGGCATAGACTCGTAGCACACCCTTGAGGATAGGCATATCATAAAATGCAGCAATGGAAGGGGCCGTAAGGAAGAGAACGCCGTAAAATAATGCACCTGAAGTCACATTGAAATAGAATGCCGTAGCATAATCATCTGCCGTACGGTCCTGCGTACGCACCAGAGCCGAACTAAACCCACTGTTTACAAACACTTGCGAAACAGCCATAAACACCGCCAACATCCCCACCGTACCATAATCGCTAGGTGAGAGGATGCGAGCAACAATAAGACCAACCACGAACGAAATTCCCTGCGTGAGTAAACTTTCTACAGCATTCCACTTAATTCCCTTGACTGACAAATGTCGAATATTACTTGACATGGCAGATATTAATATATCATTTTGTACTTGGCCTAGTGCAAAAAATGAGTGAATTCTTTAAAAACCAGGCTTGGATGCTTCAATTTAATTATCAATGAATACACTACACGGCCATATCTGAAGTTCCCCAAAAACCACAATAAATCAAGGGCAAACACCCATTTTATCTTTCGTTTTTCACAAGCATAATGTCTAAAGTACCTATAGTCATCTTTTAGTCCAGGGAAACCATCTCCACGATTAACCAGAAAAGAGGCAAAGCTCATTATATAGTACTCCGTCTCCTGCTGTGCGTAATCAGGAGAAATGTGCTGAATCATATGATGATATCCCATCAGCCTATGAATAACCGTTCGTTCACTTGATGTCGCCATGACAATTGAATTTGACCGAATCTTATAATGATATGTTGCATCAAGCAGGAAGTAAGCATCCATAATATATTTTAGACAATAAAAAAGCCAAGGGTTATCTTCATATAATAATCCCTCGATAAAGAATAGGTTGTTATCCACGATGAGCGAGCGCTTCATCAATTTGTTCCACGCACTCATGTTGACTTGCTCATAGGTATAGAAACAACTTCTTACTTCGTCGTTGGAACAGGCATGAGTTATTACAATATTTGGGGGTTCGAGAGTTGCTTGGCCATCCTTATGTAACATATTCCTTCCCTGCACCATCTCCACTTGAGGATATTTCTCCACCACCGCCATCATTTTCTCAATGCAATCTTCCGTTATTTCATCGTCGCTGTCAATGAAATAAATATAATCTCCAACTGATTTTTCTGTGCCTGTATTTCGAGCGGCAGAAAGTCCTCTATTATGCTCATGATGTAGAATTTCGAAGTGAATAGGCCCGTTGTACTCTGCAATCATGTTCTCTGCAATGGACATACTTTCATCTGTCCCACAATCGTCAACAAGCAAGCACTCCATGGCTCCGGCATACGACTGCCGCATCACACTCTGCAAGCAATCCTTAATGTATGGTGCAACGTTGTACACCGGTATAATAATCGAAACTAACATATCTTTGAGTTGTCTGTCCTATCTCAATTCAAATTAATCAACCACCTTGTCACTTTATTTTTGTTCATCAGCCAACATATAATACCACTGATAAGCAATATCAAAATAGGATAGAAATACACGTATGGTGTTATGTCATATTTTGCGACAAGAAACATTGCGAGACTCCAATGCACTAAATATATACCTATCTTCCGTTTATTGTCATTATTTGTACTTCCTTAACAACCACTCTTTGAATAATGGATCTTGGATGGAGAGTGTACCTTTTGACAGGTCTGAGATAACGAAATCCTTGTCGATAATTGCATTCTTCAGGTTCTTTACGTTTGCTGACGTGCCAAGGTTGTAGTTACTTAGGACCTTAGCTGAGGTAAGGTTTTCTTCCCCATGGGCTATTGCCAATAGTAGACTAATCTGCTTTGTTTTAAGATTGTCAAGCAAGTTGTCAAAGAGTAATGCCGACCTATCTAACATTTGCTCATAAGCTGTAGCCAAACAGTCTTCAGTTACTTCTTTTTTTGTCAAAAGCCAAACCAACTGACTATACTGTTGTACGTAGTATGAGTGGCAGTCAACTTTATTGGCGATTTCCAAAGCCATGGTTCTATCAATCCCTTTTCCTGTTTTCTCAAAGCGCTTAACGATAAAGTCTGCCCATACCACATCAGACATCTTATGAAGTAACATGATGTCTCCGAATTTGTAAAAAGGCATCTCATATTGTGAAAAGATATTCATCAGCATGTGTCGCTTGCTGCCATACAGACAGTAGCATACATTCTGATGCGTCTGCCAATGCGAACGTAGCTTTGCCTGAAAAGCGACAGGGTCACTGAAGTTTTCTACATTTTGTAATTCGTCTATACACACGATAAATCTCTTACCTTTTTCTCGTGCTATCTTTTCTGGTAAATCAAGAATCTCATCTGCTGAGAGATTCCTATCCTTAAAGTCCAAACCAAGAGAGAATTCCATCGTTGATGCAATGTCTCCTAAAGTTATCTTTGGACCAAACGAACCTATGTGTTTTTTTATTGTATTGACAGCATCCTCTAATTTTGTTGTTGATGCCGATATTACAGCATTTGTATATGACTGCAGAAAGGCATATTCGTCTTTACTATTGAATACATCAACATGACACACAAGGAAATCGTTGCTTTCCTTTTTTATTTCATCTATCGTATGATGCACCAACGACGACTTTCCCCACCTACGTGGTGACATTATCACAGTATTGATACCACTGGTAAGATTTGTCTTTAACCTTGCGATATCCTGCTCTCTTCCCGTAAAATCCTCGTTTTGAGCTATTCGACCATATACAAATGGAATGTCCATAAGCTAAATTATATCCTTGTTAGACATTTAAATAAAACTATTTGAAATAAAATTATTTGAAATAGTTTTATTTAATGTCTCAGTCTTTCTTCTTGTTTTCTTTCCTTACACGCTTTACCGTGTGTTTTATCTTACCTATTAGGAAGTTTATTTCAAGTGATGATTCTGTTTCTGAAGTTTCAAGGTCAGACATTACGATATCGGTGAGGACTTCTCCGAAATGTTGCATCTTAGTGGACTGCTTGTCTTTGTCTGTTTCCTTGTGTAGTTCCACCAATTCGCGCTTTAACTCGCGCACCTTAGCAAAGGTCTCTATGATAGCTATCGTTGCAGCCGTAGCCTGCGGAGATTTCAGTATTGTGGCCAACATGTATAGACCTTTTTCAGTAAAAACCTTGGTCGTGCTGCGGCTCTTCGGTGAAACATTTGTGGTCAAAATTTTTGATCGTAAATCACGCAACTCACTACTAGTCAATTCAAAAAACTAACCTTCAGGAAACCTGTCTTTATTGTTTCTGACTGCCTGATTTATTTCTTTTGTCTGAACTCTGTACAGTACAGCTACATCTGCATCTGCAATCACCTTTTTATTGTGAATTACAGCAATCTTAGCTTCTACTTCACTATATGAAATAAGACTGGAATATTACCTTCAATCATAATTCTATCATTTTATACTCCCTCTTTTCTTTTACTTATATATACGTCAAAATTCCTTAGGACACATATAATATCCTAAGGTAAAAGCAGTTACGCAAATAACCATCAGTTACTTGCGAAAAAAACATACCATTCTATATACAAAAGTACTATATTTTTTCCATCTACACAACAAAGAGAAGTCTAAATTAGAATTAACAGACGAATAAAATTAAAAATAAGTTAAATATAAGGCTCTGTTACAAGTAGTATGAGGGAAAAATTGTAACTTTGCACTTCTATGAATGTGAGGAAGAAACGGCATATTGCTTCATGGATACTATTGGCAGTCTTTGTGCCAATGCTTGTCATGTCGTCCCTTCACCTTCACCATTCACAGACAGACATTACCGACAGCTGCAGCGAGTGCATACACCACCATTGCCACGGCCATCTGCTGCAGACCGACACCAATTCGCACAACTGCGTATTGTGTCATTTTCTCACGATTCCTTTCGTGGCTGCCACAGCAGTCGCAGTAATTTACTATAACAGAAGTATTAATCATTATGCCCTGCACCAAAACAATGTTCATTTCCACACGCGGGGCATTCCGCCAATGCGCGGACCACCAACGTTAATGCATAATGCATAATGCATAATGTATAGACTCATGCATTATTACGATGTAAATGGTCTGACCTCGCGTCAGATTGTTGCATAACTTTTTTCTTTACATAACGAATTTAGTTTAAGCAGAATGATTAATATGTTACTGGCAGCGGTGCTCAGCGCCCCACTGCCAGCCGACACGTCAGTTGTGCTTGACGGTGTCACCGTGACCGACCAACTGCGACAGCAGCAACTTATGCGCTCGTCACAGTCTGTCATATCCGTCAACCGTGACTATATCCGCCAGAACTTCTCCGGCTCACTGATGCAGACCCTGGAGGGTATTCCCGGCATCAAAGCCATGGCGATAGGTAGCGGACAGTCCAAGCCCGTAATCCGCGGGTTGGGTTTCAACCGTATGGTGGTAACCGAGGACGGCATAAAACACGAGGGCCAGCAATGGGGTGATGACCACGGACTGGAGATAGACCAGTTCGCCATTGACCGCGTTGAGGTTGTGAAAGGTCCTGCCGCACTGCTATATGGCGGCGACGCTATCGGCGGAGTGGTAAACCTCTATACCAACCACGTACCGAGCAAACCCTTTGAGGGAGCCATTCAGCTCTTCGGGCGCAGCAACAACGAGCAACTGGGCGTATCGGCAAAAATCGGCGGACGACACGGCAGGTTCTTCTACCGCGCCAACATGACTCTCATAGACTATGCGGACTACAAGGTTCCGACAGACAGCATACAGTATTATTCCTATTGGATAAAGCTGAAAGACCAACGTCTGCGCAATACTGCCGGCAGCGAACGCGACGGCAGTCTGACGCTGGGGTATGCCGGATACAACTTCCACACCGACGTACGCGTGAGCGACAGCTACTCCAAGAGTGGTTTCTTCGCTAATGCGCACGGTCTGGAGGTGCGTCTCTCCGAGATAGACTATGACTGTTCACAACGCGATATATCACTGCCTTACCAGTGGGTAAACCATCTCAAGGTACTCAGCCACACCACATGGCGTACTGACAGCACGCAGGTGGAGCTTAACCTGGCTTACCAGAACAATCTGCGCGAGGAACTGACAGAGCCTGTAAGCCATGGCTATATGCCACAACCCGACGGTTCCCTTGAGCGGCGTTTCAACAAGAACACATACACCGCCGCTCTCGGACTGCACACATGGCTCGCCAGTCATGAGCTACGCGGCGGCACCTCTTTTGAGTACCAGCACAACAGACGCAGCGGATGGGGATTTATCATCCCTGACTTTGAGACGCTCAGCACTGGTTTGTTCCTTATGGACCGCTACCACGTGAACGAACGCCTCATACTCAACGCCGGTTTGCGCTATGACTATACACGCACCCATATCAGCGGCTACACCGACTGGTATGAGACTCCCGTCTCTGCCGTCAGTTCCGTGTATAAACAGCGTAGTGCTACCATGACACGCCATTTCAACAGTCTGACATGGTCTGCCGGCGTGAACTACAGCGTTGGCCGTTGGGTAATGAAAGCAAACATCGGCAAGAGCTTCCGTGTGCCTATACCTAAGGAACTTGGCGCCGACGGTGTGAACTACCACATCTTCCGCTACGAACGCGGCAACAGCACGCTCGACCCGGAGGAGTCATACCAACTTGACGCTAGTCTCAACTGGTCTAACGACCACCTGACGGTACAGTTTGAGCCTTACCTTAACTACTTCCCCAACTACATCTACCTTAACCCCACATCCGACTATGTGGAGGGCCTGCAACTCTATGAGTACAACCAGGCGAAGGTGATACGCTGGGGATTTGAGGCCGAGGCCGCCTGGCACATCAGCCGCCACTGGGACGCAGTGCTGAAGGGCGAATATCTGTATGCACGCCAGCTCTCTGGCAGAAAGAAGTATTACACGCTGCCGTTCTCCACTCCGTGGTCCATCGACGCAGAGGGCAAATACTCCTTCCTGTGGCACGGCGATTGTTTTGTGCGCCTCAACGCCCACATCGTGGGAGCGCAAAACGACATCGTACCGCCAGAGAAACCCACAGACGGTTACTTCACGCTAAACCTCGCCATAGGCAAGGAACTGCCTCTTGGCAAGACCAAGCTGAAGATGGCACTGCACGCCGACAACCTGCTTAACAAGCGTTACTACAATCATACCAGTTACTACAGACTGATTGACGTGCCAGAGCCAGGGCGTAACCTGTCGTTCTTGCTCGGAATAGAGTTTTAGGGGGAGGGGATAGTAGCTATAGTGACTATAGCATCTATAGGAACTATAAAAAAAAGAAAAAAATAAAAACTAAAACAAACAAAAAACAATGAAGAATTTCAAGTATATGAGCCTCATGGTGGCTCTCCTGAGTGTATTAACCCTATCATTCACTTCTTGCGGCGACGACGATGATGTTGCCAGCGCCCCTGTTATTAACCTTTACGAGGCAAACCTCGAGGACGAGGGGTCTGAGATTTGTATTCAGGCTGACATCAAGTGCCCTGGTAAGATAGCAGCTATCATCGCCGAGGTTTACAGCACCGATGGAAAAGAGTTAAAGTTAATGCAGCCTTTCACAGGAAATGAGGGCGCGCTTGAGGTGCCTGGCTTCCACAAGCATATACTCGATGTTGACACTTACGACCCAGCAATTGTCGAGGGCGACCTGCTGAAGTTCACCGTGGTTGACATAAACGGTAACTCTACTACTGTACAGAAGAACATTACAGAAGAAGAAGACGATGAGAAGTAAGAACTTTTTATACACAATAATACCGCTGTGCGCACTCTGTGCGTGCAGCGGTTCTGATATGACCTACCCCGTCATCACAAGCATCGGCGTACCCAACCCCATAGACTGTCAAGTGTATAAGCGAGGTGAGGACATAAAGTTCAGCTATGTATTTACCGACGACACAGAACTGGGCAACTTCAATATCGAGATACACAACAACTTCGACCACCACACCCACGGCACCTCATCCTCTGAGTGCGAATGGGAAGCTAAGAAGAAAGCCGTTAACCCCTGGGTATTCTCTCAGGACTACGTCATCCCCGCAGGACAAGCCACATACGAGGCGAACTTTGACATCCACATCCCCGACGATGTGGACCCCGGCGACTATCACTTCATGATACGACTGACCGACCGTGCCGGCTGGCAGCAGCTCAAGGCCATGGGGATAAAGGTAACGGAGTAATTCCTACTTACACTTCAAGCGAACAAAGAACACAAGGTAGATTCCATAAATTCCCACCATAAACAAACTGACAATAAAATGAAAAGACCATTGTTTTGCGAACTGTGCCCGTTTGCCTACAAGCTCTCAGCAGAGAAAGAGATAATAAAGAGGCGTATCAGCGATGCACTGAGCGGCACACGTTTCTCCAAGGAACGTGACACCACGCCGCTGCCTGTAAGGGTATATACACACAACTCACTGATACGCCGCCGACTCGGCAACGTGGACATGCGCTTACAAGACAACAAGGCTGTCAACCTCACACTTGCCACAAGTTGCATCAATGGCATATTGATACGACCGGGAGAGACATTCTCCCTATGGAGACTCGTGGGCCGCACCACAGCAAAACGTGGTTTCCGTGAGGGACTGACCATCGCCAAGGGACATCCCAGCAGCGGCATCGGCGGCGGACTATGCCAACTGTCTAACCTCATACACTGGATGGTGCTGCACAGCGAACTGACAATAACCGAGCACCATCACCACGATGGTCTGGACCTCTTCCCTGACTTCGGACGACAGATACCTTTCGGTACCGGTACCAGCATTACATACAACTACCTGGACTACCGCGTGACAAACAACACGCAGAACACCTACCAACTGCTCCTGCACACCGATGATGAGTATCTGTGCGGAGAGTTACGCTCCACCACACAGGACGCTCACACCTTCCACATCCATGCGAAGGATGAGTATTTCTCACGTGAGGAAGGAGTGATTTTCCGTAACGGACAGGTAATACGCGATGTCATTGACCGCGCCACCGGCGACATCGTTGACAGTAAAGTGATACGTGTCAACCATGCCCGTGTGATGTATGAGTTGCCAGAAGGCACAACGGTAAAAGAAGCATAATGAACACAAGACTTATAGTATTTGACTTTGACGGCACGCTGGGCGACACCCAGCAGATAATCGTCACCACCTTACACATGACAATAGCAGAGATGCATCTGCCTGAGCGTACAGATGCCGAGTGCATCTCCATCATCGGCCTGCCTCTCGCCGGTTGCTTCAGGGCTCTCTATCCTGATGTCAACGAGGAGACCGTCACACTCTGCGCCGACACATACAGACGTCTGTTCAAGGAGAATATGCAGACCTTCACGCCTGTGGCCTTTCCTCACGTTGTAGAGACTCTGCACAAGCTGAAGAATATGGGGCTGATACTTACCATAGCCTCATCACGCTGGCACAAGTCACTTGTAGAACTTGTGCATAACCTCGGCATCGACGACTGCATATCATATCTTCTCGGAGCCGACGATGTGGAACTGGCAAAGCCACATCCCAAACCGGTACTTCAGACTCTTGCCGCCACAGGCATAGACGCAAGCCACACCCTTGTGGTGGGCGACATGGCGGTTGACATACTGATGGGAGCGAGAGCGGGAGCCCACACCTGTGGTGTCACATGGGGTAACGGTTCACGCCATGACCTGGAGGAAGCCGGCGCCGACCATATCATAGACAGCATTGAGGAATTGCTTCCCCTGCTCTAATACGTCACAAACACCGACTCCAACGGTTTCATGTGCAGACGGAACACTCCATCACGCGAGGGTTTCAGCGTAACACGGCGTCCCGTCATGTTATGCCACAACGTTACACGTCTTGGGGCGTCAAGCAAGCGGAAGGAGACAGCCGTCTCACTGTCCGCTGTACTGGCTATATAGTATATTTCATTACGGTCAGCCTTTCTGTGGGTATGTACCACGCTGCCCCTACCCTCTTCTATCACTATGGGGCGCTCTATGTCCCCTCCTGATGTAAGGACACTCACTCCGGCACTGCGCAGACTGTCTATCAGCTGCCTTGTCTGTTCCGTTACATGAGCCTCCCTGC
>JAEEGF010591015.1_pt1 | contig 18932 bp, 12 predicted proteins | sample 9134171 | NCBI WGS metagenome assembly JAEEGF01 (sample SAMN16246542, study PRJNA631951) | gut metagenome | biome: gut microbiome; feature: rumen; material: AP-attached | host: Bos | place: Iran: Karaj | collected 2018-10
CTTTCCTCGACAGCTTTGCCGACTCAGATACGGGTCGCGCCTTCGACCGCTCCATTCCCCATGACTCGGAACGATGGGGCCGTACAGGTAAGACGCTTGACGAACTCAAGGCCGAAGCCAATGCATGGTTTAGCAGGCGGGAACAATGGTTAGATAGTGTCATCAATGACTATTCAGCAATTGACGACATTGGCTCTGTCAATAAACAGACAAGCATATATGACATTCAGGGTCGAAGGCTTTCGTCCCTCCCGGCCAAAGGCATCTATATTCAAGACGGCAGAAAACGGACTGTACAAACAAAAAGAATCCCGCTCAACTAATCATGCCGGGCGGGATATATAGTAAGGTTTTGTGATAGCTGCCATCTAATTGATATAAACAGGGGATTTTAAACGGTTTTCTCTTATAAAATTTGGGGATTCCGTATGTTTTGGTTGGAAAAAATTTGGGGATTCCAACGAATCTGCAAAATCTTTTGCTGTATTTCTTCTTCAGAATAGCACAAAAGGAACGTTCTTATTGTGTCTTGGAGACAGGTCTTTTATCTCAAAAAATAGAAAAAAAGATATAAATATTTGGAGGTATCGAAAATAATTCCTATATTTGCAGCGAAGAAACAATAAAAACAAAGATATTATGCCAGAAGTATTTAGATTTTTCGGCTTTTCGTTCTTCTTCTATAGCAAAGAACACGAACCTCTGCACATACATGTTGAGGGCAATGGTGGAATGGCCAAATTCGAATGGAATGGTGCTGAGTTTGAACTCTCTGAGAAACAGGGTATCAAAGCTAATGACTATAAGAAGATTAAAAAGGTAATCGACGATAATGCCGATATTATCATTAAACGTTGGAAAGAACATTTTGAAAAATAAGGAGGAACAGCTATGAAGATTAAGGAGATTTGGTTTGATGCCGACTATATCTACGGCAGAGACGAAAAAGGAGAGGTGTATAAGCAGTCGTTGTTGTGGTATCCAAGACTACGACAGGCAAACGACGAGGAACGAGGCCAATATACATTCGGCATCGACGGCATTCATTGGCGTGGACTGGATGAAGATATCAGTTTTGAGAGTTTCGAATATGATGATGCCGAACCGAGTGCACTACAGCGTTTTTTCCTCACCCATCGAGAAATCAACATCGCAGAATTTGCCCGTTCGATGGGCTTGAACCCCACCTTGCTCCGGAACTACATCAATGGATTCAAAAAACCATCAAAGGATCGTGAAAAGGAAATAATCGAGCATATTCACAAATTAGGTAAAGAGATGCTTGCAGCATAGTTTATTCAGAGGATTTTCGCGAAGGCGACATATAACAAGGATGCGGAAGCCAACTGACTTCCGCATCCTTGCTTATTTCAAATAGATCAAAGACCTGTTCCTCTGATCTCTCGGGATATATTGTAAGGTTTTGTGAGGTTTAGATCACGTGGAGCGTTCCCATCAGGTAGACGAGGCCGAAGCCGAGAACCATCGAGATGATACCCATGACGATACCCATGCGGGCCATGTCCTTCTGCTGCACATAACCCGTAGCGAAGGCCAGGGCATTCGGCGGAGTAGAGATGGGCAGGATCATGGCCGACGATGCTGCGATGGCTACACCGATCAGGACGGTGGGTGTACCACCGATAGGATCGAGCTTGTCGCCCATAGCACCACAGACGATGGCGAGGATCGGCATCAGCAGGGCTGCCGTTGCAGAGTTCGAGATGAAGTTCGACAGCAGATAGCAGATGGCACCACCGAGGAGTAGGATCAGCAGCGGCGAGAACTCACCGAAGGGGATGCTCTCCACGGCATTATGAGCCAGGCCTGAGGAGTTCAGACCATAACCGAGGGCAAAACCACCGGCCACCATCCAGATGACACTCCAGTTGATCTGTTCCAGGTCGCGCTTGTTGATGACTCCCGTCAGGGCGAAGACGGCAAACGGAATCATGGCTACCGTATAGGAATTGATGCCTGTCACGCTGTCGAGCAGCCAGAGGGCGACGGTCACAAAGAACGTCACAATCACCACGTTGGCATGGAAACCCTTCTGCATACCACCGTCGATCTTCAGTTCGATGCGCTTCTGGGTGAACGGGAACGTGGCCAGGAGGATGCGCCAGCTGATGAACAGCAGCACGATGACGAGCGGGAACATGAACATCATCCACTGACCGAAGCCGAGTCCGAGGTTCAGGCCTTCAGGGTCGTTAAGGTATTTCAAAGCGATCGTGTTCGGCGGTGTGCCGATAGGCGTACCCATACCACCGAGGTTGGCTGCCACTGGGATAGACATGGCCAGGGCGATGCGGCCCTTGCCCTCGGGAGGCAGCTGACGGAACACGGGAGTGAGGAAGGTCAGCATCATGGCAGCCGTAGCCGTGTTGGACACAAACATCGAGAAGAGGCCCGTGATGAGCAGGAAGCCCAGGAGCACCATCTCGCTCTTCGTACCGAAGGGCTTCAGCAGCACCTTCGCCAGCTGGGCATCAAGACCGGTCTTCGTGGCTGCGATGGCCAGCACGAAACCACCGATGAACAGCATGATCACAGGATCGGCAAAAGTGGCCATTACCCCTTTATAAGACAGGAGCTTACCTACTTCGGCCTCGTTCACCATCGGCAGGATACCGCTGTCTGTACAGAACAGGAGCATCAGTACGATGATGGCCACGGACGTAGCCCATGAGGACACGATTTCAAGTATCCACATCAGCGTGGCAAACGCAAAGATGGCGATGATACGCTGCTGGATGACGGTCAGGTTCTGGATGCCATACCACTCGGCGGGCATGTTCCAAAGCAGGAGGGTGACTAACGCCACAAGGGCAATCTTAACGGCACGTTTGGTGCTGTCTACGGGATGATACTTGCGCTGGTGACGCATCTTGTGGTACGTCTCTACCAGATGGAAGCCTTCGTAAATATGAAACATTTCGCTTGATTGAATTTAGTTCGAAAAACGTGTGCAAAGGTACAAATTAATTAAGAATTAAGAGTTAAGAATTAAGAGAAAAAGTATATCGGGTGTATAAATACACAAAAAAATCACCCCTACGACGTTAAGCCTCAGGGGTGATTGTTATGTAGACTTTACAAAAAGCGCTATTCTACCGTCCAGATATCGTTGGTCTCGAGGAGCTCCGTGAAGTTGTGGTACTTCTTCTGGGCGCTGACCTCAGCGAGCTGGGCATGGACGGCGTCGTTGTAGGTGGGAGCCTCCACGTCGCGGATCACACCGAGGGCGATGGGGAAGCCATCCTCAGCCGACATCATGGCGAGCTTCAGCTGCAGGGTGTTGTCCTCGCAGTGAGCATCGTGAACGAGTACATCGTCGATGGTGTAACCATCCTTACCGATCTCCACCACCTTCAGACCGAAGCCCTGCTGCACGAGTCCGAACTCATTGTTCTCGCCGAACACGAGCTTCTTACCGTGACGGACATAGATGGCGTTCTTCTTACGGCCTTCGTTGTTGTAGACGATGTCGTGGCAGTGGTCGTTGAAGATGACACAGTTCTGCAGAATCTCGCAGACCGAGGCACCTTTGTGCTCATAGGCGGCCTTCAGGATCTCCACCGTTCCCTTGGCATCGGTGGCGACGGCACGGGCGAAGAAATGGCCACGGGCACCGAAGCAAAGCTCAGCAGGACGGAAGGGGTCCTCGACCGTTCCGTAAGGACTTGACTTAGAGACGAAGCCACGGGGAGAGGTTGGCGAGTACTGACCCTTCGTCAGACCGTAGATACGGTTGTTGAGGAGGATCATGTTCAGGTCGATGTTACGACGGTTGGCGTGGATGAAGTGGTTACCACCGATAGCCAGTCCGTCACCGTCGCCTGACACCTGCCAAACGGTAAGGTTGGGGTTGGCCACTTTCGCACCGGTGGCGATGGCGGCGGCACGACCATGGATGGTGTTCATGCCGTAGGTTGCCATATAGTGCGGCAGACGGCTGGAGCAGCCGATACCGGAGATGACTGCAACGTTCTCAGGGGCTACGCCGATCTCGGCCATCGCCTTATGGAGTGAAGCCAGGAAGAAGTGGTCACCACAACCAGGGCACCAACGCGGCTGGCCTTTCTTAAAATCTTGTGCTGTATATGTACTCATAGCTTTACTTCTTTAAAATGTCCTCGAATGCGTTGACTAACTCTTCTACCACGAACGGTTGGCCTTTGACTTGGTTGAACTGGTAGGGTACGAAGCCGTCGACCTTCATGCGGAGGTAGGCAGCGAGCTGGCCCATGTTCTGTTCAGCCACAACCACCTTCTTGTACTTTGTGAGAACCTCGGCCGTGTTCTTCGGCAGCGGGTTCAGGTACTTGAAGTGCGTCTGAGCCACCTTGTAACCCTTGGCACGAAGCTCGTCCATGGCCGAGTGCAGATGGCCGTAGGTAGAGCCGAAGCCCACAATCAGCAGATCAGCATCGGCATCACCATCGACCTCAAGATCAGGCACCTGGATATTCGCAATCTTCTGCTGGCGCAGACGCGTCATCAGGTCGTGGTTCTCAGGATTGGTAGAGATCGCACCTGTGGCGTTGTCCTTCTCCAGTCCGCCGAGGATATGGGCAAAGCCCTCACGACCGGGCACAGCCCAGTAGCGGGTACCGTTCTCGGCACGCATATACGGCGTCCACTTTCCCTTCATTTCCTCAGGAACGTAGGGAGGATTGATGGGGTCAAGCTGGGCGATGTTAGGCAATTTGAAGGCACCAGAACCGTTGGCCACGAAGGCATCGGTAAGCAGCACGACGGGTGTCATGTGCTCGAGGGCGATCTTACAAGCCTGGTAGGCGGCATCGAAACAGTCGGTAGGACTGGTGGCAGCCATCACCGGCATGGGGCTCTCACCGTTACGGCCGAAGAGGGCCTGTAGGAGGTCAGTCTGCTCCGACTTCGTGGGAAGACCTGTGGCAGGACCACCACGCTGCACGTCGAGCACCACCAGCGGCAACTCCATGATGACGGCGAGGTTCATGGCCTCACTCTTCAGGCAGATGCCAGGACCAGAGGTCGATGTCACACCCAGCGCACCAGCAAACGAAGCACCGAGAGCTGACGAACAGCCAGCAATCTCATCCTCGCACTGAACGGTGATGACACCACACGACTTGTGCTTCGACAGCTCGTGGAGCACGTCGGTGGCAGGGGTGATAGGATAAGAACCCAGATAGAGCTTCAAGCCGGCCTTCTCGGCAGCGGCGATGAAACCATAGGCCGTAGCCTTATTACCCGTGATATCCATATAGCGTCCTGGCTCCTTGGTCTTCGACTCCACACGATAGACGTTGACCGTCGAAGAGTGGGTGTTATGTCCGTAATCGTAGCCGGCTTGGATCACCTTGATGTTTGCCTCAGCGATGGCGGGTTTCTTGGCAAATTTCTCTTTCAGGAAGTTGGCAACAAGGTTCAGATCGCGGTCAAAGAGCCAGCACACGAGTCCAAGGGCGAACATATTACGGCATTTCATCATGGCCTTCTGGTCCATACCCGAGTCAGCCAGACAGTCTTTCACCATCGTGGTCAGCGGGCACTGGATCACACGGTCTGGGTCGATGCCCATCTCACCGAGATAGTCCTCGGTCTTAAACTGTGCCTTCTCCAAATCCTTGGGTCCGAAGGAGTCGGTATCGATGATGATCGTCGCTCCCGGCTTGGCATAGCGGTACTGCGTCTTCAGCGCAGCAGCGTTCATGGCCACCAGCACGTCGCACTTGTCGCCAGGGGTGTAGACCTTACCGGCACCGATGTGTACCTGGAAGCCAGAGACACCCGTCAGCGAACCTTGCGGGGCGCGGATATCAGCGGGATAGTCGGGGAATGTGGAGATGCCGTTGCCAACGGTGGCACTGACCGTAGAGAAGATGTTTCCGGCGAGCTGCATACCGTCGCCAGAGTCACCTGAGAAGCGGACCACCACCTGGTCGAGCTCCTTCACTTCTAATTGTTCTGCCATAATTATTTGGTTTATTACTAACTTTCGGGCTGCAAAAGTATACATTTTTATTCAAAAAGCCAAAGGAATATTCAAAAAAGTGCATATTATATAGTATTTTCTTGCAAATATGCACTTCACATACGATAAATATTCATTTTAGGCCTCTTATCAGCCATACATCTTATTATTTTCTTGTATAAAGACGAGCCACCATCGCCCCGCTGATGTTGTGCCACACGCTGAAGATGGCGCCAGGGATGGTGGCCATAGGATAGGCCGCGAAATGAAGGGTGGCGAGGCTTGAGGCGAGACCAGAGTTCTGCATACCCACCTCGATGCTAATGGCCTTGCGCTTGGCGGCTGGCAGACGCAGCAGACGGCCGATGAGCCAGCCCAGTCCCAGACCGCATAGGTTGTGGAGAATGACGACCACGACGATGACCATACCACCCAGCAACAACTTCGAGGCGTTGGCAGAGATGACAATCAGCACGATGAAAGCGATGGCCAGTGATGAGATGGCGGGCAGATAGGCCGTAGCCTTCTCCGTGAACTTCGGCCAGAGCCACTTCACGACAAGTCCTGTCACGATAGGCAGGATGACTACCCAGAGGATGCTCAGCAGCATGCCCGCCACATCCACATCGACGGACTTACCCGCCAGGAGCCACACCAGCAACGGTGTCATCACAGGCGCCAGCACCGTGGAGGTGGCAGTCATACCGACACTCAACGCCAGGTCGCCCTTGGCTAGATAGGTGATGACGTTAGAAGCCGTACCGCCAGGACAGCAACCCACGAGCACCACACCGACGGCCAAGGCTTCGTCGAGGGCAAAGACCCGCGACAGGATCAAAGCCAGCAAGGGCATGATGGTGAACTGCGCCAGACAGCCGATGATGACATCCCGTGGTCGGCTGAACACGATCTTAAAATCCTCCAGTCGCAGGGCCATACCCATGCCGAACATGATAATGCCCAGTAACGGGTTGATGACAGTGGGCTTGATGCCGTTGAACGCGCTGGGCACGGCCAATGCCAAAACGGCAGCAGCCAGCACCAGCACACCCATGTAATCGGAAATCAGCTTACAAAGCTTCTTCATTCTCAATATTTGAACGACGAGCCACCGAGGAACTCCCTCAACAGAGAGGTGGGTGGAATCTGCGTCTCAGGGATGGGTTTGATATAACGCAGGAACTTCAGCAGGCGATAGGCCTCAGCAAACTCAGGACAGTTCTCCGGCACCTGTTCAAGCAGCGGTTCCGCCTGACTCTTGATGACAGCGAGTTCGAAGAGCATGGCCGTGTTGAACATCGCGTCGGCATTCTCCTGGAAGGGGAAGATCCACTTGTTCTCACCCGCACGGACAGAAGGCCAGCGGCGGATGGTCTCACGGGCCGTAACGGCGCGATACTTATGGTCGCGGATGATGCGGCGCAACAGACGGTTGTCGGTGGTGGGAATGTAATTGTGGGAGTCGAGCAGGATCGTGGTCAGGGCCGAGGCATAGACACGGAAGATCTGCTCATCAGGAATCTGAGCCGTCAGCTCGGGGTTCAGGGCGTGGATGCCCTCCACGACCAAGACCTCCTTGCCTTTGAGCTGCAGCTTCTTGCCACTCCACTCACTCTTGCCGGTTTGGAAGTTATAGCGCGGCAACTCCACCTCCTCACCACGGAAGAGGGCGTTCATCTGTTCGTTGAGCAGGGGGATGTTCAGGGCGTGCAAATGTTCGAAGTCGTAGTCGCCCTTCTCGTCACGAGGGGTCTCTTCACGATCGAGGAAATAGTCATCGAGCGAGATGGCCACCGGCCTGATACCGTTGACGGCCAGCTGTACGCTCAGGCGCTTGCAGGTCGTTGTCTTACCACTCGACGAGGGACCTGCAATCAGCACCATCTTAACGCCCTTGGTATTGGCGATCTGGTCGGCTATCTGTGCGATCTTCTTCTCCTGCAGGGCCTCAGACACCTGTATCAGATTAGGCGCATACCCTTGCCCGATGGCATCGTTCAGGTCGCCGATGGTACGCAGTCTGATGAGATCCTGCCACTGGTGGTGTTCCTTGAAGATGCTGAACATTTTGTCCTGACGGATGAAGGCACCGAGCTTCGACGGATCTTCACGCGACGGGATGCGCAGCAACAGACCGTCGAAATAATACTCCACGCCGAAGAGGTAGAGCTGCGACGTATTGGTGAGCAGCGTGCCATAGAAGTAGTCCTTATAGCCGTCGATGTCGTAATAGGTTGTATAGAGTCGTCCGGAACTCTTCAACAGTTTCACCTTGGAAAGGGATCCCTCTTTCGAGAACATCTCGATGGCCTCCTCGGTGGATGCCTCGAAGCGGTGGACGGGAATGGCCGCATCGATAATCTCCTGCATGCGCTGACGGATGCTGCTGGCATCATCGGGCGTCACAGGACGACCTAACTGCAAGTCTACATAATAGCCGTTGCTGATGGGAATGTCGATGACGACCTTGCATCTCTGGTCTTCGTCAGGCTTGTCGAACAACTCATGTGCCGCCTTACAGAGCACGAAGAAGAGGGTACGGGTATAGGCCCGCAGTCCGCTTGCAGAGGTGATGTCGAGGAATTCCACCTCTTTCTGCTTGTAGGCACGGAAATGCATGCCTTCCACTTTATTATTCACATGAGCAGAGAGAGGACCGTACTCCATCTGTAGTCCCGACTGCTGATACACCTCCTCCAGATTTGCGCCTAAAGGCACTTCGACCGTCTTACCATTGTTGCGGACAAGAATTTTGATTGTCTGTTCCATACCAAATCTATTCCTTGTTATACTATTACTTCTGTGGATCCATCTTTTTCGTGAAGACTTGCTCGCCGGAATAAACCAGCCAACCATGACCTTCAACTTTACGCAGTTTCAATGGACCAATCAAATTGTTGGAACCGCTGGACTTCACATACAGTTTGGCACATAAGACACCATCTTCGGTGGTGTACACATCCGACTGCTCTACCACCGTCACCTGATAAGGCTCCGTAGGAGCGTATTTATTGTCGGGTGACGAACCTGCGAAATAGCTACGCAAGCCGTTGCATGCAGGATAGCCATTGCTGTCTTTCTCCATGAGTCGCTGTGCTATATCCTGCATCGCAACATTGCTTACCTTATATATATTGTTCGCACCGACAGTAGCAGTATGGGTTCGCAGATAGTTGATCATATGCCAAGCGTCGGAACTGTTGTCCGTGATGCGGTTCAGGCAGCAGATGAAGAGAGCGGTCACGAAATGGGGCGATTGGAAATACTCACGGTTGTTCACCTCCAGCGTCTTCAGTTCCTCCATGTTCCGAGGCAGGGCGTTGAAGGTATAGGTGATAGCTCTCTTGCCTTCCTCCATTTCGGATAACTCATCAGAGGAGACATTGATGAACTGCACGGGCTGGTTATAGACCCAGATCTTCTTGATGGCCAAGGAACCGTCGGTCTTTGCGATGGCAAACCTGGTACGGTCTTTGGGAGTATTCCCTATATAGTAAAAGTAATCAGAAGCAGGTTGGCCGCTGATGTTGCTATCCGTGAAAGGCAGCGGGTACTTAAAGTCGAGGTAGTCGTAGGCAGGGTTGAAGAAGGTAAAGTTGTCTGTTGAAGCAGCATACTTCTTCACCTCCAGCAGATTCTCGGTGAACTGTACGCGGTAATAAGGCACACTTCCCAGATCGTCAGCCGGCTCAGGTTGCTGGATTATTCTTTCTGGCACGGGCTCAACTGTAATAGGCTCTGGAACAACCACCTGGGGGGTAGGAGCCACTCTATTGTCCGGATAGTTTACGATTGTTCCTGGCAATAGCTCTATGGGCCAAATCTCATACTGCCGGTCTATTACTCCTGGCTCGTTATCTGACGTTGCCGTCAACTGATCAAAGGGCGTAGACATGCCTCTCGCACTAGCTTTAGCTGTTTTAGCGATATTCACGGCAGCCACCAAATCCGCCACATCCACCTCGCCGTCGCCATTGATGTCGGCGCCGTCGAAGTAAAACTTGTCGGACTTTTGGCCAAGGATATGGTTGGCAATCATTAAGATGTCTTCCTTATCTACACCACCGCTATCATCGGCATCGCCCACGACAACGGGTTTGTGCTTCTCGAAGGTGATACTCTCGACACCTGACGCACCTAGTCCTTGACTGACAGCGACTTTAAAGAGTCCTTGTTTGTCAGCATCGGTAATCTTCTGGACACGAGACATCTCGATATGCTTTCCCTTGTCGGTCTTTAGGCACCAAACTTGCTTGTTGGAATTTTGGGCCAGAAGGCCACATGGCAATGACAACAATCCTGTCAGAAGTGCCACCACAATCGCTCTCGGCTGAAATACTTTTCTCATAGTTCTCATGCTTAGTAGTGAATATATTCAGTTTGACTTACAAAAGTAAGAAAAACTCTTTAAGTGCCAAATCATCTATACAAAATATTATTGTTTATTAACGATAATACCTCCTTTTTTGTTTTTTTATAAAAATTCTTTGTGTCTCAGTGCCTTCGTGTTCAAAAAAAGTTGTATCTTTGTAGCCGAATTCGAATCAAACTACGTCTGATATGCTCGTAATATTCAAGCTTCTTGGCTCGCTGGCCCTGCTCATGTTCGGTATGAAATCTATGAGTGAGGCGCTCCAAAAGATGGCGGGTCCCCAACTGCGACATGTTCTCGGTGCGATGACCACCAACCGTTTCACAGGTATGCTGACAGGTATGCTCGTGACAGCCTCTGTGCAGTCTTCGACAGCTACCACGGTGATGACCGTTTCGTTCGTCAATGCCGGCTTGCTCACGCTGGCCCAGGCCATCTCGGTCATCATGGGAGCGAACATCGGTACCACGCTGACGGCGTGGATCATGTCGGCAGGTATGTCGTTCGACATCACCAGCGCCGTCTATCCCGCCTTCTTCATCGGCATCATCCTGATCTATCTGAAGAGATACCGCTATATCGGTGACTTCCTCTTCGGTCTGTCGTTCCTGCTCTTGGGATTAGGAACGCTCCGAATGACGGGTACGGAGATGCATCTCGGCGAGAACCAGGCACTGCTCGACTTCTTCGCTTCGTTCGATCCGACATCGTTCGTCACCACGCTGATCTTCCTGTTGTTGGGAGGTATCATGACCTTCTGCGTGCAGTCGTCGGCAGCCGTGATGGCCATCACGATGATCCTCTGTTCCAGCGGTGCGCTGCCTATCTATCAGGGTATTGCGCTGGTGATGGGTGAGAACATCGGAACGACGGTCACCTCCAACCTTGCAGCCCTCTCGGCCAACACTCAGGCCCGCCGGGCTGCCCTCTCACACATGTTCTTCAACTTCTTCGGTGTCGTCTGGATCCTGTTCGTGTTCCGTCCCTTCATCGACGCTGTCTGCGGACTCGTGGGCTATGATGTCACGATGGTCAAGGGAACGGTGGAGAGCAGCGTGTTCCTCGCCAATGCCGCCAAGCTGAGCTTCGTGCTTGCAGCCTTCCATACCTGCTTCAACGTGGCCAACACGTTCATCCTCATCTGGTTCATTCCGCAGATTGAGAAACTCGTGTGCTGGGTGATCAAGCCGAAGAAGGTGGACGAGGAAGAGGACTTCCGTCTGCACTTCATTACTGCAGGTTTCATGAAGACCCCAGAGCTCTCCGTGCTCGAGGCCCAGAAGGAGATCCGTTCGTTCTCAGAACGTATGCAACGCATGTTCGGTATGGTGCAGGATCTGCTGAACCTCTCCAGCAGTTCTTCCAACAAGAAGGACAACAAGGAGGGAGAGTTCAACAAGCTTTATTCCCGCATCGAGAAATACGAAAGCATCAGCGACAATATGGAACTGGAGATTGCCAACTATCTGGAGAACGTCAGTGATGCCCACCTCTCTGACGACACCAAGGCGAAGATCCGCGCCATGCTGCGTGAGGTGAGTGAGCTGGAGTCTATCGGCGATGCCTGCTACAATATGGCCCGTACCATTTCCAGAAAATACAACGGTAAGCAGGACCACTTCAATGAGAAGCAGTACAGCCATCTGCACCAGATGATGGGTCTTACCGACAACTCGCTGACGGAGATGAACAAGCTGATGGGAGGCCGCAAAGAGTCGTATGACGTGAACCGTACCTTCAACATTGAGCATGAGATCAACAACTTCCGCAACCAGCTGAAGGCGCAGAATATCACCGACATCAACAACCACGAGTACACCTACGCCGTTGGTACCATCTACATGGACCTGATTAACGAGTGTGAGAAGCTTGGTGACTATGTGGTGAACGTAGTCGAGGCCCGAATGGGAATTAGATAAAAGTGAAAAGGTAAAAAAGTAAAAAGGTAAAAAGGTAAAAAAATGGGGAAACGTTTGGTTTCCTCATTTTTTTGCATTACCTCTGAGACTTCGTCTCGAAGATAGGCTGCATCTCGAAAATAAAAAATAAATCGCTTTTTATTTTGTATTTTGCTCGATTTGCACTATCTTTGCAGCCGCAATTCAAGGGGTGCCCACGAGTGTGGGCTGAGATGATACCCTCTAACCTGATCCGGATCATGCCGGCGTAGGGATGGATAGTAAGCTCAAAAAACACATTGTTCCCCCTTTACATTATTAAATAATAAAAAGGTAAAAGTAAAAAGGTAAAGGTATGAAAAGATTGGTTTTAGGAATCGCTGCTCTCATAAGCGGCATGAGTGTTAACGCTCAAAACAAAGCAGCACTTTATGACTCCACTCAGGTGGAAGCACTTCAGGAAGTGGTAGTCAAGGGCGTCCGTGCTCAGAAGAACGCACCGTATGCCATCGCAAACATCAAGAAAGAACAGCTCAATGAGTTCTCCAAGACAGGCAAGGAACTGCCGATGCTCTTCTCGCAAACACCAGGTGTGATGGCCTGGAGTGAGAACGGTCTGGGTACAGGAACGACCTACATGAGGATTCGTGGCGCTGGAGACTCCCGTATCAACGTGACGCTCGACGGTGTGCCCCTGAACTCACCAGAGGACCAGTGCGTGTTCTGGGCGAATATGAACTCATACGGTTCGCTGCTGGGCAGTGTCCAGATACAACGAGGCGTGGGCACATCGACCAATGGCGACGGAGCCTTTGGAGGTACAGTGGCCTTGTCTTCAGCCGCACCCCTGCTGGAGCCAAGCGTTGAAGTATCAGGCAGTTACGGTTCCTATAACACCTACAACTTTGGTGGCAAGTTCTCCACAGGTCTGCTGTGGAATCACTGGATCCTCGAAGGCGCCTATCACCAAACGAATACCGACGGCTTCATTCACGGCACCTCAGGGCGCAGCGGAAGCTATTACGGTGGTCTCACCTGGCTGGCAACGGATGATTTCGTACTCCGCTACAAGAACATCGGCAACTTTGAGAAGACTGGTCAGGCCTGGAACGGTGTGACGGCAGGAGACAACGACCTCTCTCTGATGGATGGCACCTATGGAGCCAAGACGGGCATCAAGACCTACGAGGATATGTATGAGGCAGGACTCGGCAAGTACAACTCGCTCTATGAGAGTCTGACTTACGACGCTGACGGCAACTTCGCCAAGGATGCCAACGGCCACTACATCACCCAGCGCTACAAGATGAGCGATGGTAGCTATTGGGACAAGACGACGGACAACTTCTGGCAGAACCATAACATCCTCTCTGCCGCCTGGAATATCAACGACCACTGGACAACTACAGCCTCTCTGCACTATACCTACGGCTATGGCTACTACGAGGAGTTCCGTCCTAACAACAAGCTCGCAAAGTTCGGACTGAGCATGAAAGACGCTGACGGCAACAAGATCAAGAGGACGGACTTCGTGCGAAAGAAGGGTCTGACGCAGCACACCTATGGTCTGGTGTGGAATGCCAACTATAAGGACGAGTCGTGGGATATCATCGGCGGTCTCTCGTTGCAGAACTTCGACGGCAACCACTTTGGCTATGTGACCTACGCTGCTCATCCCGAGGTAAGAACGCAAGTTCTGAAGAATGGCGACTACCAGTATTACGACAGCGATGCCCATAAGCTCGACGGCAACGTGTTCCTGAAGGCAGCCTATCACATCAATGAGCAATGGGATGTGTTTGGCGACTTGCAATACCGTCATGTAGGCTACAAGACGGATGGTATCAACGATAAGTTCTACGATGACGAAAGCGGCTACTACAACCAGCGCCTCGACATCAACGAGAAGTACGACTTCCTGAATCCGAAGGCAGGTTTCTCGTGGACGAAGAACAACCACCGCGTCTATGGTTCTCTGGCCCTGAGCCATCGTGAGCCAGAGCGCAACAACTTCACAGACAACGGCTCCTACCCTGCCCCCAAGGCCGAGTCGATGATGGACTACGAACTGGGCTACACCTTCGACGGCGACCTATTCCGCTTTGGAGCCAACTTCTTCTATATGGACTACAAGGACCAGTTTGTGCAGACTGGTGAGGTAAGCGATATTGGCGAGAACCTGACCACGAACATCAAGGACTCCTACCGTCTGGGTATCGAGTTGCAGGCAGCCGTAGACCCCACCTCGTGGCTCACCATCGAGGGTAATGCCGCCCTGAGCAAGAACAAGATCAAGGACTTCGACGAGGTGGTGGAAGACTGGGATAACGGCTCGCAGACCATCCACTACGACAACTCGACGCTGGCTTTCAGTCCCTCTACGATCCTCAACGGCTTCATCAACCTGCACTATAAAGGTTGGCAGGCCGTATGGCACACGAACTTCGTGAGTCGTCAGTATCTCGACAACACGGAGAACTGCGACCGTTCGCTGCCCAGCTACTGCGTCTCTAACGCCAGCCTCAGCTACACGCTGAAACCTAAGAAGGTGCTGAAGGAGGCAATCTTTGGCCTGAACTTCTCGAACATCTTCAACAAGCGCTACGCTGCCAGCGGCTGGGTGTACTCGGCTATCTGCGACAGTTACGGCCATCCCAACGATAACCGTTATTATCAGATTGGCTTCATCCCCATGGCAGGCTTCACCATGATGGGCAACGTGACGCTACGCTTTTAATTCAACAGTAACAGATTATGGTAGATTTTCTTGTAGAGCATTGGTTGGATATCGTGACGACGGTCTTGGGACTGGCGTATATCCTGCTGGAGTATAGGGCCAGCGTGTGGATGTGGGCTGTGGGGTTCGCCATGCAGGCCCTGGGCATCGTGCTCTACTACCAGAAAGGACTCTATGCCGATTGTGGCATGGAGTTCTACTATCTGGCAATGACGGTATATGGCTATTGGAAGTGGGTACGCGGCTCTGCTGTTAAGCAGAGCCTGCCTATCCGCCACTTTCCACGCCGACTCGTGCTCCCTTGGCTGGTTATCATCGGAGCCATCTGGGGGCTGATCTATTGGCTGCTCATCACGTTCACCAATTCGAATGTGCCTCTGGCAGACTCGTTTACCACAGCCTTGAGCATCGTGGGCATCTGGGCATTGGCCCACAAATACCTGGAGCAATGGTTCATCTGGATAGCCGTTGATGTGGTCACCAGCATCCTCTATTTCTACAAGGATATCCCCTTCAAGGCCTCGCTCTACGCCCTCTACGTGGTCATCGCCGTGATGGGTTGGTTTAAGTGGAAGAGGATGATGGAGCAAGCGGAACAAGAATAATATTTACAAAGCAACCCTCAAAACTCGCGCCATAGAGCCCAACCCGACTTGAGGCCGCAAATACGCGAGTTTTGAGGGTTTTTATAATCGCTTGACTATAAGCCTATTACAAAATTTTGGCTCAGAAATCGGCCTCAAAAGGGCCTCATTTTAGCTTAAAAAGCGGTATTTTCGTCCGATTCCACCGCCATTTTCGCGGGAGTTTAGTTAGGGTAAACCCGGACTTTACCCTAACTAAAGTCCGACTTTAGTCTAAGGAAACTCCGGGAAAGGGCTAAAAAGACCCAAAATGTCCGATATTTTCCTCCACTCGTTTCTATTTTGAGTAAATCCAGAAGCTCTTTTTTAGGCAAGTTTTCTTGACACGGCGAGCCGCAATAGCATTGGCAAAACCTCAGACGCACCCCATACTTTTTGCTAAACTATGTTAAATCTTTGCCATAAAAAGCAGTATTTTTGTACTTTTGTTATTCATATTAATAGAAACAAATGTTTTTCGTGTATGAAAAGGTATCTATTATTACTCAATTTAGCAGTGGGCTGCATGACGGCCCAGGCTGCAGCCCCCAAGCGCCCCATGCTGGAACAGGGCAAGACGTGGGAGTACGTTTATCACCATTTTGAGGATCGAGAGACGGCGGGTTCTGATGGCAAGTCCTATGACGAAACCATCTGGATGAGTTATTATTCTCTTAATGGCGACACCATCATCGACGGTCGTCAGTATATGAAAATGTATAGGTGGGATTGGAAGAATACGCAAAAGAAATACTATGGAGCATTCCGCGAGGACGAGGAAGGACGAGTGTATGTATCAGAATTCAGAGGCGAGAAAGACTTCAAACTCATCGACTTCAAAACCCCTGTTGAAAACAAAGACCCAGGTTATCCAGAGCCAATCATTAACCCCGGTTCCGCTATCGAAGAGACAATCAAAGTACAAGGTCGACTATTCAACCGCTATCGCTACACAGATTATGACGCAATTGGCGTAGAGGGAGTGGGTTATCAGAAACACGGATTGCTAACCTATGCCTTCGAAACTATCCTTCCATGTATTTGCGACTACGAAGAGTTGCACTCCGTCAGCGGCAACGACTTTTATTTCACAGCCTCCGACTTCAACGCTCCCAAGGAGATTGAACTAGCTGATGGCGAGCAGGAACTCATCAACAGCAACAACGACTTCGCCTTCAGCCTGTTCCGTGAGGCCCGAAGAGATACCAGCTGCGTGCTCTCGCCCCTCAGCATCACCTACGCCTTAGGTCTGCTGAACAACGGTGCCGACGGTCAGACGCTGCAAGAGATTAACCAGACGCTGGGCTTTGGCGAAGCAGGAGCCGATGCCATCAACGCCTTCTGTCAGAAGATGCTCAAGGAGTCCAACACCCTCGACCCCAAGACCAAGGCCCTCCTCGCCAACACCGTCTTCGTGAACGAGGGCTTAGGCTACCGTCTGCAGGAGGGATTCATCGACAAGGCCAACACCTACTACGACGCCCAACCCCAGAATCGTGACTTTCACGATGGCGAGACGATGGGCGTCATCAACCAGTGGGCCAGCGACCATACGATGGGCATGATTCCAGAGGTGCTCACAGAAGACTCGTTCAATCCCGATGCTGTGAGTTATCTCTTGAATGCCCTCTACTTCAAAGGCACGTGGAGCAGTCCCTTCAGAAAAGAAATGACCCAGGACGAGCCCTTTGGCGGAGGCCCCGAAGTGCCCATGATGCACAAGGAAGGTGCTGGTTTCCAATATGCCGAGAACGACCTCTATCAGGCAGTCGTGCTGCCTTACGGCAACGGCGCCTACAAGATGACCATCTTCTTACCACGAGAAGACAAGACCGTTGGAGAGGTGCTTGAGATGCTTAACGGCAACAACTGGCAACCAAAGTACGAAATAAGAGAACTGGATCTGAAACTGCCTCGCTTTGAGACAGATACCAAACAGAGGCTAGTGAAGATCATGTCAGACTTAGGCATGCCCACGGCCTTCACAGACTATGCCGAATTCCCCTATTTCTGCAATGTACCCGTCTTTATCAGTCAGATGTTCCAAGTGGCTAAAATCAAGCTCGACGAAGAGGGCACAGAGGCAGCAGCCGTCACTGTGATAGGTATGGAGACCACAGGTTTACCATCTCCACCAACGCCATTCTACGCCAACCGTCCCTTCCTCTACATCATCAGCGAGCAGTCTACAGGCACCATCTTCTTCATAGGTCAGTATTCTGGCGGCGTCAATGCCGACACCAGAACAGGCATCATCGCCACCAAGGCAGAACTGAAGACGGTAGCTAACGACCAGATCTTCAACCTCTCAGGCCAACGACTGAGCCAGGAACCTGCCCGCGGCCTCTATATCAAGAACGGTAAGGTAATGATTAAATAAGAGTCGAAATTGAAGACACGTTTGATATGTCGGAGTGGCAAAAGCGCCGCTCCGACATTGCTTTTTAATTTCTTTAACCTAAAAAGAATTGTGTGCGTGCAAAATTTTGCTAAATCCCACTTGTCATTTCACAACTAATTTGTAACTTTGCACCGCAATTTAAAAATAAGGATATTTTCACAATTAAAACAGTTAGTAATATGGCAAAGTTAGATTTAACGCAGTATGGCATCACTGGTTCAACCGTGATTGCTCACAATCCGTCTTATGAGTACCTCTATGAGGAGGAGACAAAAGCAGGTCTTGAGGGTTTTGACAAGGGCGTCAACACCGAGCTCAACGCTGTGAACGTAATGACAGGTATCTATACCGGCCGCTCGCCTAAGGACAAGTACATCGTGAAGGATGCACAGAGCGAGGACAAGGTATGGTGGACCTCTGAGGAGTACAAGAACGACAACCACCCCATGAGCGAGGAGGTTTGGGCCAAGGTAAAGGAGATTACCATCAAGGAGCTCTGCAACAAGAACCTGTATGTGATGGACGCATTCTGCGGTGCTAACGAGGCTACTCGTCTCCGTGTTCGTTTCATCGTGGAGGTAGCCTGGCAGGCTCACTTCGTGAAGAACATGTTCATCCAGCCCACCGCTGAGGAGCTGGAGAACTTCGAGCCTAACTTCGTGATCTACAATGCTTCTAAGGCAAAGGTTGAGAACTACAAGGAGCTGGGTCTGAACTCAGAGACCTGTGTGGCCTTCAACACCTCTACCCGCGAGCAGTGCATCATCAACACCTGGTACGGTGGTGAGATGAAGAAGGGTATGTTCTCCATGATGAACTACTATCTGCCCCTGCAGGGTATCGCTTCCATGCACTGCTCTGCCAACACCGACATGGAGGGTAAGAACACCGCTATCTTCTTAGGCCTCTCTGGTACAGGTACGACCACGCTGAGTA
>JAEEGF010971594.1_pt1 | contig 18930 bp, 14 predicted proteins | sample 9134171 | NCBI WGS metagenome assembly JAEEGF01 (sample SAMN16246542, study PRJNA631951) | gut metagenome | biome: gut microbiome; feature: rumen; material: AP-attached | host: Bos | place: Iran: Karaj | collected 2018-10
TATTCCTTATTTGACATTAATTGTCGAAATAAAAAGGTCTTATGTTATAATATTTTTGGTGATTATGATGAAGATAATCCATACATTTGTCATTCTTGCATATAAAGAAAGTGATGACTTGGAAGATTGTATTAAATCAGTACTTAAACAAAGTGTTAAAAGTAATGTTGTTATTGCAACAAGTACACCTAATGATTATATTACGGACTTAGCTCGTGAATATGGTATTGGTATAATGGTAAATGATCAAGAAAGTAATAAAGGCAGTGACTATAACTTTGCTTTATCTACTTTTAATACCAAATTAATTACTATTGTTCATCAAGATGACTTATATCATCGTAATTATGCTAAAGAAGTAATTAACTGTTATCTTAAGAATAAAGATGCAAACTTAATATTTACTGATTATTATGAAATACATAAAGATGTTAAAGTAAAACATAGTTGGACCTTGTTTAGAAAGAAATTAATGATATGGCCTTTAAAATATCGTTTCTTTCAAAATAAAAAACATTATAAAAGAAGAACATTAAAATTTGGTCAATGTTTTTGTACCAGTTCTGTTACTTTTATAAGAGATAAAAGTGTTAAAAACTTCTTCCCAACAGATTTAAAGTATTATAATGATTGGCAAGGTTTTATTAATTTTGCAAATAAAGATACAAGAATGGTTTATTTAAATAAAAAATTAGTTGGATATCGTATCTATGATAAAGAAATAAATATGGATATGATTAATGAAAAAGAAAGTATTTTAAAACAATTTTGGAATAAAAAAATCATTGATTTTATATTTAGAAAGTATCATAATAAGTAAAAAACTATTATTTCGTATAATAGTTTTTTTTTATAATATGTTGTATAATATAAAAAAGAGAAGGCGAAAGGTATGAAAAAGAAAGATTCTTTAGATAATATCGATATAATTATCCCTTCAAGTAATAAGAAGGGTACTAATAAAGTATCAAAGCCTAGAAAGACTTCTTCTAATAAGGAGACCATTATTAAAGAAGAGGAAGTCGTTTTTTCTCGTGTAAAAAAGAATGAAGAAAAAGTTGAATATTCAAGATCAAGAAGTAGTTATAATCGTAAGAAAGATAAAAAATTAGAAAGTTTAATAGAAGAAATAAATAAGCCTCGTAAACCTCTTATTGAAGAAGAGGAAATATTAGAACTTGAAGTTAGTAATAAAAAGAATAATATCTTTAATGAAGATGAAGAAGTATTAGAGATTAAAGAAAAGAAAGAACCTAAGAAGGAACCAAAAAAAGTATTTGATAGTCAAGAAACAATGGTTTTACCAAATTATAAAAAAGAGGTAAAGAAATTAGAGAAGAAAGTTGATAATAAACCTTCTTATGATTCAAAGGTTTCTAAAAAGGTAACACCAGCTAAAAAGAAGAAAAAGAAATATCGTGTTAAAAAAAGAGCTGTTGCTCTAGTAGTCTTTATTCTTCTTGTTATGATTGGTAGTATAACGGCCTTTGTTATTTATAAAGGTAAACAAAGAAGATTAGAAAATGAAAGAATAAGAAAAGAAAATTATATTAAAGAAGTAACAAGTCACTTTAATGAAGTGGTTAAGTCTAATAAAGATGCAACGCTATATAAGAAAGTTAATAGTAATTATCAAGTATATGGAACTCTTTATAAAGATAATATAATGAGTATTGAAAAAGAAGATATTGATGAGAATACTAAATACTTTCATAATGAAGATTTGGATGTCTATATTGGTTATAGTGATGTTGATCCAGAGAAGAATGAAGTAGTTAAAGATGATCGTTATAAAAAATATATTCCATTTAATGAAAATATTGTTACTGATGATGAGTATATTATTTATCATCAAGATGATAAAAAGTATTATAAATTATCAGAATCTAGTGAATATCCAATAATTATTAAGATGTCTGATAAATACTATTTTGAATATCAAGATGAACTTGTTTATGTAATGAAAGATGATGTAAAAGAGACAAAGAAAGCAACTAATACAAAGTTAACACCAGTATCTAGTGTACCAGTTCTTAATTATCATCATATTTATGATCCTAAGGAAATGACTTGTAATCAAAGTATATGTATGACAACAACAAGATATCGTGAACATATTAAATGGTTTAAAGATAATAATATCTTAGATTTAACAATGAAAGAATTTGATATGTTTATGAATAATCAAGTAAGACTACCTAAGAGTGTACTTGTTACTCATGATGATGGATGGTTAAGACAAAATGCCATTAAAATAGTTGATGAAGAGAAGTTTCATGCAACATATTTCTTAGTTACATCATGGTATTTACCTATTGAATCACAATATATGGAATATCATAGTCATTCACATAATATGCATAATCAAGGTGAATGTAAGAATGGTCAAGGAGGAGGCATTCAATGTTTAGCTGAATCTAAGATCCAAGCTGATTTAAAGAAGAGTAAAGAAATACTTAATGATACAACATATTTCTGTTATCCATTCTATGAATATAATGATTATTCTATTAGTCAATTAAAGAAAGCTGGTTTCACAATGGCTTTTGTAGGTGGTCAAAGAGCAGCTAAACCAAGTGATAATCATTATAAAATACCAAGATATGTTATTTATAGTTGGACTACAACGAATAACTTAAAACAATATTTTAAATAAAAGAAGCTTTTGCTTCTTTTTTCTTAGTCAATAATCTATGAAAGAATATTAAAATATGGTATCATTAAAGAAGGATGGAATTATGAAAATAAGTATTATAGTACCTGTATATAATGTAAGTGAATATTTAGCTAAATGTTTAGATAGTTTAGTTAGTCAATCATTTAAAAATATTGAAATCATTGTTGTTAATGATGGTAGTACAGATAATAGTGAAGAAATAGTTAAAGAATATCAAAAAAGATATATGAATATTAAATATTTTTATAAAGAAAATGGTGGCTTATCTAGTGCAAGAAATTATGGATTAGAAAAAGCTACTGGAGAATATATATCTTTTATTGATAGTGATGACTTTATATCTTTTGATATGATGGAAAAAATGTATAATGAAATAACTATCTCTAAAACAGATATCTGTGTATGTGAATTCAATTATGTTTATGGTGAGAAAGTAGTTAGAAGTTATTCTAATCTTAATTATACAGATGTTCCTGATAAGAAATACTTAATAACCCCTCCTATGGCATGTACAAGATTATATAAAAGAGAATTATTTAATAACATTAAATTTAGGGAAGGAATCTTTTATGAAGACTTAGAATTAAACCCTAAGTTAGTTAAATATACAAAGAAGATATCTTTTGTTGATGAAGCCCTATATTTCTATGTAGTTCGAAGTGGATCTATCATGAAACAAAAAGAGTTTAATGATAAGTTATATGATATTTTTAAAGTATTAGATTCAAATAAAGAAGTTTTATATAGTGAATATCCTGATGAAATAGAGTATATGTATATTATTCATTTATTAAGATCCGCATCTCTAAGATTTATGGAATATGATAATTATGAGGAAAATATAAATAAGATAATTGAAATAATGGATAAAGAATTTCCTAATTGGAAGAATAATATTTATTACTTAAAAAGTGGTTATAAAATTAAATTAATATGTAATTTGGTTTATAAAAGAAAATTTAAATTATTAAATTATCTTAAGAGATTAACAGGGAAGTAGGTTTATATGAAAGTAAGTGTAATAGTTCCAGTTTATAATGTTGAAGAATATATTGAAAAATGTTTAGAAAGTTTAGTTCATCAAACATTAACAGATTTAGAAATAATTGTTGTTAATGATGGTAGTCCTGATAACAGTGAAAAGATTATCAAGAAGTATGAAAAGAAATATAAAAATATTAAATACTTAGTTAAAGAAAATGGTGGCTTATCAGATGCAAGGAACTTCGGACTTAAGTATGCAAAAGGAGAATATATTGCATTTCTAGATAGTGATGACTATGTAAGTGAAGAAATGTATCAAATGATGTATATCAAAGCCAAAAGTGAAGATTTTGATATGGTAGTATGTGATATTAATTATTTATATCCAGATAGAACACTACGTGTTGATAGTGGGATTAAAGATGATACTGAGGATATCAAAAAAACGTATTTAACAATTCAACCTGCAGCTTGGAATAAACTATTTAGAAGAGATTTATTCGATCATAAAATATTATTTAAAAAAGGTGTATGGTTTGAAGATGTCGAGTTTATCTATAGACTTCTTCCTTACGTTAAAAAGATTGGGGTTATTCATGAACCATTTAATCAATATGTTCAAAGAGAAGGTTCTATTACAAATACAGTTAACCCTAAGATTTATGATTATATTCATAATATGAATGGGGTAGTTGATTACTATAAGAAGAATAAGATATATGATGAATATAAAAAAGAACTTGAATATGCTTATGTTCGTTATATTTATGCAACATTTATAAGAAGTATTGCTAAATATGATTATGATGAATATAAAAAAGGAGTTAATGAGGCAATAAAGAATGTTAAAGAACATTTCCCTCATTATCGAAGAAATAGTTATTTTTATAAGAGTTTAAAAGGGCTATATTTAGTATGCTTTAATAAGTTAATTGCTAAAATAATATATAAGAGGAGTAAATAATGGAAAGAGTTAAAAATATCGCAATAATATTTGCTGGTGGAGTAGGTTCACGTATGGGATCTGAAATCCCTAAACAATTTTTACAAGTTTATGGTAAAGAAATCATTATTCATACTTTAGAGAAGTTTCAATATAACGATAATGTTGATTTAATATATGTTGGTTGTGTTGAAGAATATATTCATGATTTTGAACAAATGGTACAAAAGTACCATATTACTAAAATTCCAGTTGATGGTATTATCCCTGGTGGTACTAGTGGTCAAGATACTATTTATAAAGTATTAAAAAGAGCTAGAGAAGATAATCCAGGAGATAGTATTTGTTTAATACATGATGGCGTTAGACCACTTATTACGGATGATTTGATTAATAAGTGTATTAAAAGTGTTCAAGAATATGGATCTGCTGTTACCGTAACAAAAGCCTTTGAAACCCCAATTATTAGTGAAGATGGTATGGAAGTTAAAGAAGTATTACCAAGAAAATTTGTTTATACAGCTCAAGCTCCTCAAAGTTTTAGATTAGATGATATTCTAGCTGCTCATGAAAAAATAAGAGCAACTGAAGAAGGTTATGATAATCCTCGTATTGTTGACTCTTGTTCACTTATGAAAGAATGTGGAAATGTTGTTCACATAGTAGAAGGAAATCGTGGTAATATTAAAGTTACTACTTTAGATGATTATATTACCTTATTAGGTAATCTTGAAATAGAAGATTACTATCAAGTATTTAAATTAAAAAGTGGAGAATAATTATGCATAAGATTTTATATGAAGATTGTTTACAAATAATTAAGGATAATGATGTTGAAAAACTAAGAAATAAAAGTTTCTTAATTACAGGAGCAAGTGGTATGTTAGGATCATACATTGTTAATGTTTTAAGAGTTCTTAATAGTGATTATAATATGAACATTAAATTACTTTTAAATGTCTTAGATAAAAAGTATTTATCAGATGAAGTATTAAATGAAAAGAATGTAACTATTATAGAACAAAATGTATGTGAACCATTTAAAATAGATGGACCTGTTGACTATATAGTTCATGCAGCTAGTCCAGCTAGTCCAAAGATTATGAAAGATTATCCATTTGAGACTAATGCAGCTAATACTATAGGGACATATAATACTCTTATGCTTGCAAAAGAAAAGAATGCAAGTGGATACTTATTTGTATCATCACGTGAAATATATGGAGAACCTATGGAAGGTGTTAGTGTATTCACAGAAGATGGCTTATTAGGTCAAGTTAATCCATTAGTACCAAGAAATGGTTATGCAGAAGGTAAGAAAGCAGCAGAAAATATGTGTGTTGGTATGCATGATGAGTATGGCTTAAATACAAAGATTGTACGTCTTGCACATACTTATGGACCAGGTATGTCTATAAATGATGGAAGAGTTCAAGCAGACTTCTTAAAGAATGTAATTAATAATCAAGATATTATTATGAAAAGTGATGGAAGTAGTATAAGAACATATACATATGTTAGTGATTCTGTTAATGGTATTTTTAAAGTATTATTATCTAGTAAAGATATTGTTTATAATATTTCTGATGATAAAGAAATAAGTATCAAAGGATTAGCTGAAACATTAGTAGAATTATCTGATAATAGTAAATTAGTTATGGAAATAGATGATACTCTAGCCAAAGGTAGTGCTTCTTTTAAAAGAGGTATTCTATCTAATGAAAAGATTAAAAAAGAATTAAATTGGTATCCAAAATATGATGTAAAAGAAGGGTTTAGAAGAACAATCGAATATTTAAAGGACGTGAAATAATGACATACAAAGAGTATGATAAAGAAACACTAGATAAATTACATCAAGTTGAAATGGAAATCTTAGATGATTTCGTTAAAGTATGTGAAAAACATAAATTACGTTACTTCTTAACTGGTGGAACAATGTTAGGTGCAGTTCGTCACAAAGGTTTTATACCTTGGGATGATGATGTTGATATTGGTATGCCAAGAGAAGATTATGATAAGTTTATTGAAATAGGTGAAAAAGCTCTAGGTGATAAATATCAATTAGAGTGTTTTGAGCATAATAAAAATTATCATTTACCATTCGCTAAAGTAGTTAAGAAAAATACTATCTTTGATGAAGGTTTTGATAAACTAAAATACTTAAAAGGTATTTATATTGATATTATTCCTTTTGAAAACGTTGATAAAATAGATAGATCATTAAAGTTTAGAGCGGGTATGGTTAAAAATATTATGGAAACCATGGCTTATAAGTTAAAAGTTAGAACGTTAAAGTCTACTAATAAACCATATTTTGTATTCTTGTTAAGTTTATTACCAAAAAGAACTTTAATGAGACTAGAAAGACATTATTGTAGAAAGTGTAAGAATAATAATTCAAAATATATTAATGCCTTAGGTGGCACATATCATTATTTAAAAGAAACTAATTTAAGAGAGGATATCTTACCTCCAAAGAAGATTAAATTCGAAAATCGTGAATATAATGGTATGAATAAACCAGATGTTTATTTATCAAAATTATTTGGTAATTATATGGAATTACCTCCTGTTGAAAAAAGACGTAATCATAAACCAGATAAATTAGTTTTTGATGTAAAGAAAGAATCAGAGTATGATCCTAAAGAACTAAGGAAACTTCAATTAACTTTAATTGAAATGTTAGATGAAGTAGTAAGAATTTGTAATAAACATAAGCTTGAATATTTTATTACAGGTGGTACTTGTTTAGGAGCCATTCGTCATAAAGGTTTTATTCCTTGGGATGATGATATTGATATGGTTATGCCAAGAGAAGATTATGAAAAGTTCTTAGTTATTGCAAGAGATGAATTAGATCCTAAATATTTCTTAGATTACTATAAAACTAATCCTGAGAATCATTTCGGTTTTGCTAAAATAAAGAAGAATAATACAACCTTTGTAATGGGATATAAATATAAATGTCATAATGGTTTCTTCTTAGATATTTTCCCATTAGACTATAATAAGAAAGATACTAAGTTAGTAGCTTTTGATGCATCATTATCAAGATGTTTACTAGAAACATTAAAGTATAAAGATAAGAATCTTAAATTAAGAGATTTAAGAAGACCTTATATATCATTATGGTTTGTTCCTTTTACCAATAGAAGAATTCATAAAATGATAGACTGGTTATATAGTCATAATAATAAGAAAGAACATGTTAATGGTGCCGTTTACCCAACAATTTATTATTATAAAAAAGATGTTTATCCTGTAGGTATGGTATTCCCTCATAGTGAATTAACTTTTGAAGGAAAGAAATATCATACTTATCATGATCCAGATAAATATTTAACACAATTATATGGAGATTATATGAAATTACCTCCAGTTGAAAAGAGAGTAGCTCATAAACCAATGAGCCTAGACTTTAATCATGGAGATAATTTAAATACTAAAGAAGAGTATTTTAAATATAATAAGAAGTAGACTATGAAAAAAGAAGATTTAAATAAAATTAAACAAGTAGAAATGGAAGTAATGGATTATATTGCTAAAATATGTAAAAAATATGATATTACTTACTATCTATATTTTGGTTCATTACTAGGAGCAATTCGTCATAAAGGATTTATTCCCTGGGATGATGATATTGATATTGTAATGAAACCAGAAGATTATATTAAATTCTTGGATGTAATGAAGAATGAAGAGAATGATATCTATTATTTACAAAATATTGAGAATACTAAATATTATAGCTGTATCTTCTCTAAAATAAGGAAGTATCATACAACAATGGTTGAAGAAGAATTTAATTACCTACCTTATAAAAAAGGTATTAATGTCGATATCTTTCCAATGTATAGATATCCTAAGAATAAATTATAAAGAATGAAATTTATGTATCGCTATAAAACAGTTAGTTTACTATTAAATAGAGATATTAAATTACATGGTATTAAAGGAAAAATAATTAATATGTTATTACATTTAATACCAAGAAGTTTAGTTAATAAAAAAATTATTAGAAAACATAATAAAATGTTAAAATATAATAAAGATTTTAATGAATATTTTGTTGATGATCATCATTTTGATAAGAACTGGTTTGATAAATTAGAAGTTCCTTTTGAAGATCGAAAATATATTATTCCAAAAGAATATGATAAAATATTAACAGTACAATTTGGTGATTATATGACACCACCTCCAAAAGAGGAACAAGTAGGTCATGGTGGGGGAAAAATAGTATTAAGTTTTACAAAAGAATATGATGAAATGTAGGTGATAAAATGAAGACCAAAAGAACAGCTCTTAATATGGTTACAGATGTTATTCCATTATTAATAGTTTCACTACTTGGTATCTTTAAAGTTAAATTATTTATTGAATACTTAGGTAATGAAACCATGGGTCTATATAATTTATTCAATAATATTATGATATATGTATCTTTAGTTGATGGTGGATTAGCAAGTGCCGTTCTTTATTCATTATATAAACCTAATGCAAATGGTGATAAAGAAAAGTTAAATGAAATATTATCAGGAGCTATGCAAACATTCTCTAAAATAGGAATGATTGTCTTTGGCATAGCTTTTGTTGTTTCATTCTTTGTAATATTCCTAATTAAAGATTGTCAATTTGATTATTGGTATATTGTTGTAACATTCTTATTATTCTCGTTAAGTAATGTTATTAGTTATTTCTTTGTACCACATAAAGAATTATTAGAAGTTAAAGAGAAAAAGTATTTATATAATTTAATATATCAAGGTGGTCAAATAGTATTATCAGTTGCTGAGATTGTTATGCTAGTTATGGGCTTTAAGTTTGAATATATTTTAATTATGCATAGTGTAGTAAGATTACTTTCTCATCTTGTAGAAGTATATGTATGCAAAAAAGAATTCCCAGAGGTTAAGATTTTCAATAAGAAAAAAGACTTTGGATTTAAAAAGATGTTACCATCACTTATTTTCCATAAGATATGTGGTTTAGTAAGTAGTAATGTTGATACTATTATTATTTCATCTTTCTTAGGATTAGGTTATGTAGCTATTTATTCAGCATATAGTTATATCATTACCATGATGAAGAATATCTTAGGAAAACTTTCGGGTTCAATGACGGCAATAGTTGGTAATGCCTTAGTTAAATCGAGAGAAAAGATGTATGACATATATATGGAATTTGATAGTATGTTATTCTATATTGCAACAATTGTTTGTGTACCATTAACTCTTGCTATTGATGGCTTTATTAGTATCTTCTATGAAGGTAAGATTGAAACAGCTTTCTTTATCGCAATATCATTTGTTTTAATACTATTTACTTTTGTAATTAAGTTAGGAACAATAGTCTTTGTTAATGCTGATGGACTATATAAAGAAACAAAGCATTGCGCTATCGTAGATGCTTCTATTAACTTAGTTTTATCATTAACTTTAGTTCATTTTATTGGTATACCAGGTGTATTACTTGCAACCGCAATATCTGTTTTAATCGCTGAATATGGACTAAAAGCTATTGTTGTACATAAACATTGTTTTAATCGAAGTTCATTTGATTACTTTGTTAAGAATATTAAGTTCTTTATTATCTATGGACTAGATTTATTAGCAGGATACTATGTAATTAAATACTTTAATATTACTAGTTTAGGAACTTGGTTCTTAGTATTTATTTGCTTCACATTAGTAAACTCTTTATTAATCTTTGCAATTTACCATATTTTAAGAGAAACAAAGTTTATTTATCGAGCTAAGATCTTATTTAAAAGAGGTGCCTAATGAAAATAGTTTTTATTCAAAATAAGGGTGGAAATTATGGTGGTGTTTGGCAAGTAAATAAAATGGTAGGAGAAGCTTTAATAAATAAAGGATATGAAGTATCCATTGTCTCTATTCGTGATGATCATTTTGGACTTAATTTAGAACATGATCCTAGATTAAATGTCGTTACTATAAATGAAAAAGATATATGGCATACATATTATGGAAGTGACTTTAAAGATAGTTTAAAGAAGTTTAAATTAATTACTTTATTTAAACAAGTATTTCATCGTATACGAAATATAAAAAGATTAAAAAATGATAAGAAGAATCTAACTAAATATTTAGATGAATATAAACCTGATTATCTTGTTGTTAGTCAGTATCAAGTATTAGATTTAATAGATACTAAGTATTTACCAATAACCTTTATGCATCAACATGCTAGTTTTATGGATACTTTAAGTGTTAACGCGAATGTTGAAACTTTCTTTAAGTATAACGATAAGATAAAAGGATTTATTTGGTTAACTAAGCATACTATGGCTAAAGCCATAGAAAAAGGCTTTAAAAACAATCATTATATTTATAATGCAGTTAGATTTAATTGTGATAAAGTATCTGATGTTATTAATAATAAAAAACTAGTATCGATATCTCGTTTATCTAGTGATAAAAGAATTGATTTAATGATAGAGATGGTAGAAGAAGTATTCAAAGATCCTAAATATCAAGACTGGTCATTAGAAATATATGGTGATGGGGAAGAGTCTGATAACTTATCTAAAATTATTACATCCCCTCAAGTTAAATTAATGGGTAGTACTGATAAACCAATGGATGTAATGTTATCTTCTTCCATAAACTTAAATACTAGTACGTATGAAGGATTCTGTTTAACTATTATTGAAGGCTATGAGTGTGGTGTTCCTTCAATATCATTTAATTCTGGTGAACAAATAGAAGAAGTAATTATTGATCATAAAACAGGCTTTATTGCTAAAGATAGAGAAGACTATATTAATAAATTAAAAGAATTAATGGATAATAGTGATTTATTAAAAGAAATGGGTCTTAATTCAAAAGAATATAATAAGAATTTCCAAATAGATAAAATAGTTAATGATTGGGATAAATTATTTAATAATGTCAAATAATATAAATCATTAAAACATTTTGATAAAATATAATTATAGGAGTACTTAATGGAATATTGTAATTTAAATATTAATCTAACGAATAAAAAGGAATTATTTAAAGAAGATAAAGATAAACCTAAATGCATTGTTACTTTGAATGCTCAAATTATTACGCTTGCTAATACTAACGAAGAATTATTTAATTTTGTTAACAGTAATTACGCTTCAATAGATGGTCAAGTACCATTAAAGATGGCTAAGATTTTTAGAAGAAAAGATTTTAAAAATTGTGAAAAACTATCTGGTAGTGAAATGGTATATGACTTCTTTGAACTATGTAAGAAAAAGAAAATGAAATTCTTCTTCTTAGGTGGTAAAGAAGATTCTAATGCTCAAGCTGTTAAAAATGTTAAAGAAAAATATAATATTGAAGTTGCAGGTTACTCACCACCATATGAGAATTATCCATTCTCTAAGAAGTTTGTAGACTCTTGTTTTAAAGAAATGGAAAAGTTTAGACCTGATGTAGTATTTATAGGGTTTGGTGCTCCAAAACAAGAATTCTTTATGAGAGACAATATGGATAGACTAAAAAAATGTGGAGTTAAGTATGCAGTAGGAAGTGGGGGTACTGTAGATTTTGTATCTGGTAAGATTAATAGAGCTCCTAAATTAGTTAGTAAACTAGGACTTGAAGGATTCTATAGATTATTTAAAGAATTTAATAAAGCAAGATTTAAAAGACTTACATATTCTTTTAAGTTCTTTAAGTATATATGGAAAAAACCAAAATTTAAGAAGTAGGTGATATAATGCTTTGTGCTTTAATTATGGCTGGTGGTATCGGATCTCGTTTCTGGCCACAATCAACTGAAGAAATGCCAAAACAGTTTTTAAAACTATTAGGTGATAAAACAATGATAAGGATGACTTATGATCGCATTAATAAGTTAATACCTTCTGAGAATATCTTTATTATTACAAATGATCGATATGTTGAAAAAATAAAAAAAGAGTTACCAGAGTTACCTGATATTAATATCATTACAGAACCATGCTCTAAAAATACAGCTCCTTGTATCTTACTTTCTAGTTTATATATTAAGAATCTAAGAGGAGAAGTTAATATTGCATGTATATCTAGTGATAGTTATATTAAAAAAGAAGATGTTTTCTTAGAAAAAATACAACTAGCTAATGATTTTGTAAGTAAGAATAAAGAAGCTTTAGTAACCATAGGTATTACACCAACAAGACCAGAAACAGCATATGGTTATATTAAATATAATAAAGAAGAACAAGCTCCTAATAAAGTAGAAAAGTTTGTTGAAAAACCTGATTTAGAAACGGCCGAAGAATATTTGGCTGATGGTAATTATCTATGGAATGCAGGTATGTTTATCTTTAATAACATAAATATGATTAAAGAAATAGAAGAGAATTCTAATAATGAATATTTAATGTTAAAAGATTTACCTTTAATAACAGATCCATATTATAAGAAATTCTTAGTAGCTAATTATGAAAAATGTAATAAAATCTCTATTGATTATGCAGTTATGGAAAAAAGTAAAAATGTTTATACAATCCCTAGTGACTTAGGTTGGGATGATGTAGGTAGTTGGAAATCATTAGAACGTTATATTCCTAAGGACGAAAGTGATAATATCATTAAAGGTGAAGTTAAAGTAATTGATAGTAAGAATAATGTTATCTATGGTAATGGTAAAAGAATAATCTTATTAAATGTTAATGATATATTTTGTATTGATTCCAATGATGTCATAATTATTGGAGATAGAAAAGATTTAGATAAAGTGCAAAGATTAAAAGACTAGTAATAGTCTTTTTTTTATTATATAATTTATGCTAGGTGATACTATGAAAGATAAGGGATTTACTTTAGTAGAATTATTAGCAGCTATGGTAATACTAGCTTTATTAATTTTCGTTGGTACTATGGCTGTATCAAATATCTTTGATAATACAAAAGACAACTATTATCATTCATTAGAAAATACCCTTAGTATCGCAGGTAATGAGTATTTTAATGATAATAGAGAAGATAGACCAATAGATGATTATAATTTCGTAGATATGGACACGCTTGTTAATCACGAATACATGGATGAATTAATGACATATGATGGTAAAGAAAAATGTAAGAGTGAAACAGGAGTTTATATCTATAATGAAAATTCTGAGAATAAATATGAAGTTTGCTTGGTATGTGGTGAATATAAAAGTGAAGGGGTTTACTGTAATGGAAAGAAATCTGGAACTATTCATATAACAGGTAACATCAATGATAAGAACGGACCTTCATATAATCCACTTTTATCATATTCAGGAACTAAATGGATAAACGCAAGTAATATTTGGATTCATTTTAGTTTAGTAGATGAAGGAATAAAAGTATCAAAATATACAATCTATAATGCAAATGGAAATAGCAAAATAGGTGATTGTACTGCTTCTTCTAACAAATGTTCAATGAGATTTGATAAAACAGGTAGTTACTATGTAGAAGCATTTGATGGAAATAATAAAGTAGGAAATAGAAAATACTTTAATGTAAAACTAGATAATACACCACCTACAATGGATTTAAAGAATTTAAACACTGAATTCTTATTAGATAATGATAGCATCGTATATGACTATGAAAATGAGGTAATAAACATTAATGATGATAACGGATACAAAGAAGTTAAATATACTTTGACAAGATATACACCAAATGGTAGTGAAGATATTGTTAAAGATAAAGATATAAAAGATGAAGATTTTAAAATAAATGCATCATTAGAAAGCGGTAAATATGATCTATATATAACAGTTACTGATTTTGCTGGTAATAAAGCAACTCAGAAACACACACATATTACTTTCTATATAAAGTATAATGTTGATCTTCAATACTTTGATAACCAAGATAATAAACATGATGCTGGAACTATAAAAGTATATACTTATGGTAAATATAGTTCACTTCCTGATAGAGTAAATGTACATAGTAATTCTCAGGAAGTAAGTTGGTATTTAAATGCAAATCTAGTAGGTAATATTACAACTTCTGAATCACAAGTAGAAAAGACTGGATATCATATATTGTATGGTAAAGAAGCTAAATTTAAATCATCCTTTAAAGTATCTTGTAATAGTAATACATATGATGCAAAATATCATCAATTGGCTAGTATCCCTCCTGAAGAACAAGGTAAATATAGATTGCTTGTATATTATGATAATAAGCTAATGGCTAACGAAGGGAAAGATGCTAGAAAATATACTGTTATTGCAATGTTAAATCCTGAATATACATGGGCTGATGGAACAACTAAAGCTAAAGCTCTTCAATGTGAAATATTACCTCAAAAGGTATCCAAACCATCTTGTATTTCAAGGATATATGATGGCACTTCACAAAAATTAGTAACTCTTGTAGAGGATAATGGTATTTATACAATGTTTAACGAAACAGCTTATTCACTCGATTCAAAGCCATTTGGAAGAAATGCAACTACTTATAATTTCAAAGTGTCTCTATCAAATACTAAAAACTTTTCTTGGGAAGGAAGTTCTGATTATGATTTTAGTGTTGCTAGTTTATCATGTAAGATTAATCCTAAAAAAGTACCTTTTAACTATAAATGTTGTAATAATTGTGTCTTTTATGGGGGCGCACATGATTTAATTCAAGGGTTTAATTATACAGAATCTGGTGATGGTGGTAGCGGAGGAATGCAAGGAGAACAACCTTTAGTATTTAGCGATGCGTATGTGCCAATGACTGATGATATTGAGGATTTATGGGAAAATTTTTCTGATTTCTCTAGTTATGGTAATGAAGCATCTGACTATTTGTATGCAACAAATGGCGAAATGAATGATATGGGAGGTGTTGAAGGAACTCCTGTATTTACAGTTAATCCATTTACTGCTATTAATGCCCAAGTATATCCTGTTAAATTTGAAATAAAAAATTCTAATTACACATGGGATGATGGCAGTAGAGAAAAAACATTAAAATGTGAAATTAAAAAAGCTTCTGTTGCAGTCAAATGGGATAAATTGAAATTTATATATGATGAAAATAAACACGTTGCAACTGTTGCTGATGATATGATTGATGACGAAACAATGTATGCAGATATACAATTCCATGTTGATGGTGAAACATCAGAAGTAGGAAAACATAAAGCAAAATTTGTATGTGATGGAATTGAAAATTTAAGAAATGGATGTAGCAATGTGAATTTTTCAAATACAACAGTAGAATTCGAGATAAAAGATAACACACCACCAAAGTGTGATAGTGTATCTGTTAGTACGGATGGCACAATAACTGCTAAAGCATCAGATAATTATGGATTTGATGCTGATGGAAAAACAAAAACTAAAACAACAACACAAGCTGCAAAGACTGGCAATAATAAAGTTAAATTTACTGATTCTAGTGGAAATAATGGTTATTGTGAGATAAATGTTAAATATGGTGCTAATGCCAACAAATGTGGTACATCAGAGTGTGATTGTGGTTATAGAAACTATCATTGCACCGGAACAGCTTATAGATATACAACAGCATGCTCTGAAAGAACTTACAAAGATTGTGCTGGAACAGGTTGTAGTTGGACTGGTTATAATTATGGATGTAATCAATGTGCAAAATCATGCTACTATGAATAATTTAATAATCTACACATAATTAAAAGTGTGTAGGTTTTTATTTGTTTTTTGTTGTAAAAAATAATTTGTTGTTGTATTATATTATTAGGATAATAAGGAGTGTAGAAATGAATAAGAGGGATTTATTAAAAAAAGTATATAATTCAAAGAATAATATTATCGTTAATGGACGTATTAATTCAAGAAAAACATATGGTGTAATGTTTCCTTTAATGGATATTTTAGCTGAGAATAATGAAAGTTTATTTATCTTAGATTCTAAGGAAGAATATTTTAAAGGATATTATAATGAATTAAAAAATAAAGGTTATGAAACAATTGTTATTAACTTACGTAATTCACTAGCTAGTGATGGTTGGAATCCTTTAACTTATGCTTATTCATTATATACTTGTAATCATATTGATGAAGCTACAAGAAGTGTTGAAAAGATAGCAGATGTACTATTCGATCATCAATCAGAAGATCGTTTCTGGCAAATCTCATCTAAGAATCTATTCTTAGGAATGGTATGGTTCTTATTTGAAAATGCAAAAGAAGAAGAGATTAACTTTAATAGTGTTGTTGAATTATTAGATTCATTTGCTGATAATGAAGGATTATTTGTTGGAGATAGTCACTCTAGTAGATTATTATCATCTATTAGTAAGGCTCCTACAGAAACAAGAAAATCTGTTATTTCAATAGTTCGTCAAGAATTAACTAAATTTACTAATTATCCTAATTTATCTAAGTTACTTGCAACACCAATGAAAAGAATAGATTTGAATAAGAAGTTTGCTATCCTATTAATCAATCGTGATGAAGATTTATACTTTAATAGTTTATCTGCAATCTTTATTGATCAATTCTATGATTACTTACAAAAGAGTAACTACAATTTACCATTTAACTTTATCTTAGATAACTATGAAACAATAATAGATGATTATAAGAATTTAGATATTCTATTATATTCTGGTCCATCTAGAAAAGTTAGAACAATTATTGGTACTAGTGAAAACTTAGATTACTTAGATAATGTATGTGAAAGAGTAGAATCAACAGAAGAGAGTATCAAAGTAACAATTAATAAAGAAGATAATGAAGCTAATAATGATTATGAAAGAATAGATCTAAATCAAGTAGTTAAATATCCTCAGTTAGAATGTTCTGAGATTCAAATATATAATTATGAAAATAATAGTCCATATGACTATTCCTTCTTAAAAGAACCTTTAAAAGAATCACAAGGTATTATTGATTTCAATGAATTTATAAATACTCATAATTTTGATGATATCTTTATCGAAACAAAGAATGAATATGAAAGTAAGAAAACTTTTGATATTGAAAGTATTATAAAGAGTATTGATGAAGAAATAGAAAGACTAGAACAAGAAAAAGTAAGTGGAGATAAGAATGATTTTGAAAAATTCTTAGAAGATAATACTTATGAAGAAACTGGTGAATTAATTGAAGATGAAGAAGATTCATTTGAACAATTATTAGAAGCTATCGATAAAGAAATTGAACTATTAGATAACAAAGTTAATAATGATAATAAAAAAGAATATGATGATATCATAAGAAGAATAGATGAAGAGATTGAAAGACTAGAAAGAGAAGAAAGTGTTAAAGAAGAAGCTGAAACAACAAGAAATGAATTCTTAGATTTCTTAAATAGTCATAATTTCGACGATATCTATGAAATGGGAGAAAATAAATTAAGTGATAATCTAACAGATAGTATGGAAAAATTATCTCGAGAACTTGATGAAGAAATAGCTCGTCTTACTAAAGAAGATAATGAAGCTAAAGTCATAGAAATTAACTAAAAAAGAGAGTAATCTCTTTTTTTATTTGAATTATTACAATAATAATGGTAAAATCTATAGGCGTCGAGGTATTTATGCAACAAAAACTACTTAATCGCAAGAAAAAAGTAATATACAATATCATCTTTAGGCTTGTTACTTTAGTATCTATTGCCATTATGTTATTGTTATGTATATATTTAAGAAAACTAGGGACAATACCTAAATTATATTTAGTATTAATATACTGTGGAATAGGTATTATATATATGATATTAACCTTTTTAATAGTCCCTAGAAAATTCAAACTTAATATTAAAATAATAGTAGCTACCATCTTCATAATTATAGATTTTATCTCCGTATTCTCTATAAGAAAGATTGATAAGAAGATTAGTGTAATTAAAAATGTTGAAATAACTAATAAAGATAGTAATTAATACTATCTTTTTTTGTCATCATTATTTACTTATGACGTTATTTTAAGTTATTATATATTTAAGGAGTAAAAATGAAGAAAGTTATTAAAAGCATAAATAATAATCTTGATAAAATAATAATTATTGTAATCAGTGTACTAATATTAAATTTATTATTTTATATATTTGTAGGATCTAAAGCTATTATTAATTCTGATTCTACTTTTATTGTTGATTATTCCATTGAACAAATAGAAACTAAGAGTATCTTTCCAACTACATGGGTTAATTCTAATGACTTCTGGATATATTCTTTAATACCTATTATTACTCCATTAATTAGAATGGGAGTTAGTTTGTTTGCATCAAGACAAATTGCAGTACTACTTCAAACTCTTGCGTTCTTCTTACTTTTATATGACTTTTATAAGAAAGTATTTAATGATAAAAAAGGTATGATTATTATGATCTTGATGTTCTTATCGGGAATATCTGGTCAATTTATGTATGAA
>JAEEGF011509112.1_pt1 | contig 18922 bp, 14 predicted proteins | sample 9134171 | NCBI WGS metagenome assembly JAEEGF01 (sample SAMN16246542, study PRJNA631951) | gut metagenome | biome: gut microbiome; feature: rumen; material: AP-attached | host: Bos | place: Iran: Karaj | collected 2018-10
TGTCGAGCATAGTCTTGATGCCATTGACCATGGCGTCATAAGGACGAGTCTGGTGAGACGTGCCCCATCCGTCAAACCATCCGCTCCAGTACTCAGAGCACATCAGCGGCTGGTCAGGGCGCAGTTGCTTCACGCGCTTGAACTGGTCGAGCACCTTGGCGCCTGTGCCGAAGTTCATGGTCCAGAGAAGGTCAGGCAGGGCATTCATCTCGAAATTGCTTGACCAGTCGCACTGGAAGAGCACCGTCTTGTCGAAGCCTACGGAGCGCAGTATGTCGCGCACCTCACTGACGTAAGGCTTGTTCTCGGCGTAGGAGCCGTACTCGTTCTCTACCTGCATCATGATGATAGGACCGCCGTTCTCTATGGTAAGCGGAGCCAACTGCTTGCCCACCTCGGTCTCGAAGCGCTTCACGCACTCAAGGAAGTAAGGGTCGCAGTCGCGCAGCGATATGTCACGCTTCTTGAGCAGCCACCAAGGCAGTCCGCCCATCTCCCACTCAGCACATACATAAGGTCCGGGACGCACTATGACGTACATGCCGTTCTTCTGACACAGACGGCAGAAAGCCGCAATGTCACAGTCGTCACTCCAGTTGAACACGCCCTCGCGCTGCTCGTGCTTGTTCCAAAAGATGTATATACAGATGGTGTTCATGCCCAGCGCCTTGCACATCTTGATGCGATGCTCCCAGTAGGGGCGAGGAATACGGGCGTAATGCAACTCGGCAGCCTTTACCGTAAATGGCTTGCCGTTAAGCAGAAACGTACCTTTCCCTGCCTCGAACGAGCCAGCGTGTGCGGTGCATAGGAAAGAAGATAAAGCAAGTAATGCTATTGTCAAAAAATGTCTCATTATAGCAGAATATTGATTAGATGACTGCAAAGGTACAAAAAATAAATAAAAAATATGTTTTTTTAAGACTTTACTTTTTCCCATTAGCGTTTTTTTTATTAATTTTGTAAATGTAATATTATGCGCAAAATGCGACAGAGGGCGTTTTTGGCCCCTTCTCGGGCATTTTCGGGAAAAAGGGTAGGGATGAGCAGAATAAGTGTAAAAAGAAGAAAGAAGTTAAAAAACGTATAAAATAAATGGATGAGACACAGACGTACGATTACGACCGCATCAGAAAGATAAACATCGAGGATGAGATGAAGTCAAGCTACATTGACTATTCAATGTCCGTAATCGTGGCCCGCGCACTGCCTGATGTGCGTGACGGCTTCAAGCCGGTACACCGCCGCATACTCTATGGTATGCTCGGCATTAACAATACCAGCAACCAGCCGTACAAGAAGTGTGCGCGTGTAGTAGGTGAGGTACTGGGTAAGTATCACCCACACGGCGACTCTTCAGTATATGGCGCCCTGGTGCGCTTGGCACAGGATTGGAATATGCGCTATACGCTCGTGGACGGTCAGGGTAACTTCGGTTCGGTTGACGGCGACTCTGCTGCAGCCATGCGTTACACCGAGTGCCGACTGAGCAAGATGGGTGAGCACATCATGGACGACCTGGAGAAAGAGACGGTTGACATGATGAACAACTTTGACGACTCGCTGCAGGAGCCTACAGTGATGCCTACCAAGATACCTAACCTGCTGGTGAACGGCGGTAACGGTATTGCCGTGGGTATGGCTACAAACATACCTACCCACAACCTGGGAGAGGTGATAGACGGCTGCTGTGCATACATAGATAATCCGGAGATAGATACTGACGGCCTGATGCAGTATGTGAAGGCGCCAGACTTCCCTACGGGTGCATATATATATGGTATACAGGGCGTAAAGGATGCCTACGAGACCGGTCGCGGACGTGTCGTGATACGTGCGAAGGCTGAGATAGAATCAGGCGAGTCGCATGACAAGATTGTGGTGACAGAGATACCTTACGGCGTGAACAAGGCGCAGTTGATAGAGAACATCGCCGACCTCGTGAAGGAGGGTAAGCTGGAGGGTATATCCAACGTGAACGACGAGACGGGTCGTCAGGGTATGCGTATCGTGGTTGACGTGAAGCGTGACGCTAATGCCAACGTGATACTGAACAAGCTGTTCAAGATGACGGCGCTGCAGAGTTCGTTCTCTGTTAACTGCATTGCGCTGGTGAAGGGACGTCCGCGTCTGCTGACACTGAAGGACTGCATAAAGTACTTCGTGGAGCACCGTCATGACGTGACAATACGCCGCACCAAGTTTGAGAAGCGTAAGGCTGAGGCTCGCGCCCATATACTTGAGGGCTTGATAATTGCCGTGGACAATATTGACGAGGTGGTGCAGATTATAAAGGCATCAAAGACTCCGACCGACGCAAAACGCAGTTTGGAGGAGCGCTTCAATATTGACGAGCTGCAGTCAAGTGCCATCGTGGATATGCGCCTCGGACAGCTGACAGGCCTGCGTGTGGAAGAGCTGCGTAACGAGTATGTGGAGTTGGAGAAACTCATTGCATACTTGCAGCAGATACTTGAGGACCCTGAGCTGTGTAAGAAGGTGATGAAGGACGAGCTGCAGGAGGTGAAGGCGAAATACGGCGACGAGCGCCGCACACAGATAAAGCTCTCTAATGCAGAGTTTAACCCTGAGCAGTTCTATGCCAACGACCCTGTGGTTATCACCATGAGCCACCTGGGATATATTAAGCGTACGCTGCAGACCGACTTCCGCGCACAGAGCCGTGGCGGTACGGGTACACGCGGCAGCAGGACACGCGAGCAAGACTTCACAGAGTATATGTATGCGGCTGATGCACATGACATGATACTCTTCTTTACCCGCAAGGGACGTGTGTACTGGCAGCGCTGTTTCGAGATACCAGAGGGAGCACGTGACTCAAAGGGACGTGCCATACAGAATATGTTGCAGCTGGAGCCTGATGACAGCGTGAACGCTTTCCTCGGCATACAGAGCCATAAGTTCGTGGATGAGGAGTTCCTCAGCAGCCACTTCGTGGTGTTCGCCACTAAGAACGGTACGGTGAAGCGTACCTGCCTGAAGGAGTTCTCACGTCCTCGTTCACTCGGCGTACGTGCCATCAACATCAGGGAGGATGACGATGTGGTTAACGTAATGCTCACCAACGGACATAACGAGCTGATACTTGCCAGCCGTAACGGTAAGGCAGTGCGCTTCAATGAGACCGACGTGAGAGTGATGAGCCGTCTGGCTACCGGTGTGCGCGGCATGACGCTGCAGGGCGATGACGACGCTGTGATAGAGATGGTTGTGGCTTACGACCCAGAGCAGTCACTCATGGTAGTATCAGAGAAGGGCTTCGGCAAGCGCTCTAAGATAGGCGTGCTGACAGAGACCAAGCGCGAGGACGGCACCACCTATATGAAGGTGGAAGACGGCGGCTACAGACTGAGCAAGCGCGGTTCGAAGGGCGTCAACACACTGAACGTGACAGACAAGACCGGTAAGGTGGTGGCTGTGAAGTGTGTGAAGGGCGACGAGGACCTTATGATTATAAACAAGAGCGGCATAGCTATACGCTTTGCCATCACCGACACGGGCGGCGAGAAGGGACGCAACACGCAGGGCGTGAAACTCATAGAGCTGAAGAAGCGCGGCGAGGAGATAGCCAGCGTATGCGTAGTGCCGCATGAGGACGTGGAGGAACTGGACGAGGCTGACGAGACAAATAATAATGTGGAGTAAGCGCATTCAACGTTTTGGTCGTTGATACGTCAAAATAATGATTAAACTAACAACTGTGAATAAACAATTATGAAAAAGATTTTTATGACGATGCTGGCTGCTGTAGCAGTAACCGCATCATTTGCACAAGGCAATCCTAAAATTGCAAAGGAGATAAAGGCAACAAAGGACTTCGTTGCCGGTAAGGAGATACTGCAGCAGCAGATGGGTACTCTGACAGAGGAGCAGAAGGGACAGGCTTATGCTGAGCTCTATAAGCTCGCTCTGCCTGCAGCACAGAAGCGCGCTCAGGCCCTGGAGGAGAACAAGACTGCTGAGGTGGACTACAAGGCTATAGCCAACGCTGTGGAGATGGCTGCTATGTGTGATAAGTTCAATGCCAAGAACGCCAAGGAAGCGAACATTGAGATGATGAACTACAGACCTCAGCTTGTCAATGCCGCTAACCAGACGTCAGACCTTGACGACAAGCTCCTTTACAGCCTTACCTACATCAACAGCGCCAACCCAAAGAGCCTTGAGGGTGTAGTGAAGGGTGAGGACCCTTATGTGGCTTTGTCTTCTTTCTTCGCTTGCGTAAGCTATTACCAGAAGCAGGACTTTCAGAGCGCCGCTAAGTATGCCAAGGCTGCCCTGCCTGATGACCGTGTGTCAGAGAACGCAGAGCAGATTTATCTCAGCTGCATAGGACGTGACCTGAACACTAAGCAGGACACAGTGAACTATATCAATGCGCTGAAGGACCTTGACGCTGACAAGTATTTCCAGCAGATTTGCCTCCTCAACTATTACATCGGTGAGAAGGACGAGGTGAACTCTCTGATTAACAAGGCTATCACAGAGAACAAGAACACTAAGGTGGCTTACTTGGTACGTGGTACTATGTTCAGCGAGGAGAAGAAATTCGACGAGGCTATCGAGGACTACAAGAAGGTAGTAGAGGCTGACCCAGAGTTCGTGTCAGGTTGGGAGGCTCTTGCAGTATGTTACACCAACAAGGCTGCAGAGATAGAAATCAACCATGCAGACAAGAACGGCAGAGTGCTGGGAGATAACCTGGTGAAGTTCAAGGCTGCTCTGGACGGTGCAGTAGCTGCTTACGAGAAGGTAAGAGAACTTGACCCTAACCACGAGAAGGTATATAACTGGCCTATGCAGTTGCGCAGCCTCTATACCAGACTGGGACAGACTGCCAAGGCTGAGGAGATATCTAAGATGCTCGGTGAGTAAGTATTTGTAACGAAAGTATTATTGTGACTTAATAGAAAAACGTTGGGAACCGGGCTGATGCCCTGTTCTCAACGTTTGAATAAAAATAGGTGATATGCGTAAGATTGTAGTTCTGTTTATCCTTATTGCTTCTGTCATTGTCGGTGCCTACGGGGCTGACAAGAAACAGATAAAGCAGTTGAAGGCGGATATCGCATCGGCAAAGGATGCGATAAAGAATGCCGTGGACATGGAGAAGAACGACAATAATGCGCAGAGAAAGCTGAGTGCACTGGAGAAGAGTGAGCAGACGATAGCTAAGTACTTGTCTCAGGACGAGTACAGAGAGAGGAAAGATCTATACCTCCTGCTGATTGACCTGGTAAGGAAACAGTATGAGGCCGGGAATGAGAAAATGTATCTGAAACAAAAGGTGGACACTGCTTGGTATGTAAGGACCGGGCGCAGAATGTTTCTCACAATGGAGAAGTTTGACAGTCTGGATGCGAAGCCTAACGAGAAAGGAGTTTCAGAACCATCATATAGAAAGAAGCACGGCGCGTTTCTCGCACCGTACAGGGAGAACATTAAGAAGGGAGGCATATACTTCCTGAAACACAAGGAGTGGGCAGAGGCATGGCAGTGCTTCGACGTGTATCTGGAGTCGCGTAACTGGAAGATGTTTGCAGACCAGAAGAATGACTCGGTGGATGACAGGAAGGTGGCTTATCTGTCGGTGGTGTCGGCTAAGGAGATACCAGACCTTGACAAGGCTTTGAAGTATTCTACGGAGGCGCTGGCTGACACGGCGAAGAGGGAGAATGCCCTGATGTTGTTGTCGGAACTGTCGCTGGACAAGGGCGACTCCGCATTGTATGTGAAATATGTAACGGAGGGCTTCAAGCAGTATCCATTGTCTGAGTATTTCTTTCCACGCCTGATAGACTACCATACGGAGAAGGGAGACTATGTGCGCTCGGAGAAGTATGTGGACGAGGCGCTGAAGAAGGACTCTCTCAACGGATTGTTCCTGTTGGCAAAGCATACTGTGCTGATGTCAATGGAGAAGTATGATGATGCGTTGAGGTATGCCTCCTTGTTGCAGCAGAGGAACGACACTCTGCCTATACTGAATTATAATATAGGATATATATATAATGTGAAGGCTCAGCAGACGCTGAAGAAGACGGGAGTGCCCTATCGTCACCGTATGAAGGAGGCACAGAAGTATTACAGGCTCCTGTTGCCGTATATGGAGAAGTATCGCAAGGAAAAGCCTGAGGACCGTCAGCGTTGGTATCCTATATTGTATGATGCTTATCTGAACCTCAATAAGGGAAAGGAATTTAATGCTTTGGAGGGTAAGTAAATATTTCTTTGTAGTTATTTCCCTCATTATTATATATGGATGTAAGGAGCGACAGACATCCATAGAGACGCCGTGGGGTGCTACGGTGGAGATGGAGGGGACAGAGAAAGATGATGCAGACACGGCATCATCTGCTGACGCTCACTATTCACTTGAGGATATACAACAGGGTGGGGAGATGATAATGCTCACACTGTCAGGACCTGAGACTTACTATGACTATCATGGTAAGAGTATGGGTGCGCATTACTTGTTGTGTGAGAAGCTGGCTGAGCATCTGCATGTCAAGTTGAGAGTTGACGTGTGCAGGGATACTACAGAGATGCTCAAGCGCCTGAGTGACGGGGAAGGAGATATTATCGCATATCCTATGACGGGTGCCAAGCGCGCGGAGTTCGTGTCATGTGCCGCCGGATGGCTGACACGTAAGGACAGTAAGGACCTTACGGCGGCGATAGCGGCGTGGTATAAGTCGGGGATGATGGCTGAGGTAAAGAAGGAGGAGCAGGTATTGCTGTCGATGCCGACAGTGACACGCAGGATATATCCTGTTATGTTGTCAGCCACGAAAGGACAGATATCAAGTTATGACATATACTTCCGTAAGTATGCGGCAGTGGCTGGCATGGACTGGGTGATGATGGCGGCGCAGTGTTATCAGGAGTCGTGCTTCGACCCGAAGGCACACTCTTGGGCTGGTGCGTGTGGTCTGATGCAGATTATGCCTGCCACGGCAGACCATCTGGCTTTGCCGCGTGGACAGATGTATGAGCCGGAGCCTAATATAGCTGCTGCGGCACGTTATATGCGTGAGTTGCAGGGACTGTTCCGTGATGTGGCAAACCCTGTGGAGAGACAGAAGTTCGCACTGGCAGCATATAACGGAGGATATCACCATATACGTGATGCTATGGCTCTGGCAGGGAAGTATGGCGGTTCTGCACAGAGGTGGAATGATGTAAGACGATATGTGCTGCTGTTGGCAGACTCACGTTACTATCGTGATGCAGTGGTTAGGAACGGATATATGAGAGGTTCGGAGACTGCTGCTTATGTAGATATGATTATGGAGCGTTATGCATCATATCGTGACGCACTGCATTCAGGGAAAAAGATTGTATCGTCAGTGAAGCAGAAAAGCTATGATGTGGAGAACTTCAAGGCACCTGAGACAAGTTCTGCTGCCGCCCACAGAGCTTCGAAAAAGAATAAATGGAGGAAAGAGTAGGTTTTTAGTTTACCGTTTACTGTTTAGGGTTTACTGTTTACCGTTTGTGGTTTGACATTTTTTGATATATAGGTTGTGAAGAAAGGAGAATTGATACAGCATGATAGTTATGGCAGCGAGGTGATGCGTGGTCTGCGTGACGGCATACCCATAGCATTGGGATATTTCGCTGTGGCTTTCTCTCTCGGCATAATAGCCAAGAGAGGAGGATTGACGGCTGTACAGGGATTTATAACAAGTTTCTTTACGCGTGCTTCCGCAGGAGAGTATGGTGTATATACGCTTGTGGCACTGAGCGCCGGATATGTGGAAGTGGTGGCAATGAGTCTTGTCACTAACTTGCGTTATCTGTTGATGAGTGCCGCATTGTCTCAGAAGGTTGCACCGGGCACGTCACTGCTAAAGCGCTTGCTGATGGCATGCTGCATCACAGATGAGGTGTTTGGCATATCTATCGCCCATGAGGGACATACACCGCCGGTATATACATATTCTGCTGCGCTTATATCTACTTTGTTCTGGGCGTCGGGGTGTGCCGCTGGTATTGTGGCAGGTGGCGTGTTGCCACATAACATAGTGTCGGCCCTTGGAGTGTCATTGTATGGAATGTTCCTCGCTATCATAGTACCGCCGGCAAGACGTGACCGTAATGTGATGGGTGCGCTTATAGCAAGTTGTGTGTGTAGTGCACTGTGTGCAGTGTTGCCTGTAGTGAGTGAGGTGAGTCAGGGCATGCGTATAATATTATTGACAATAGTGATATCGGCTGTCGTAGCATGGCTGCGTCCTGTAAAATTTGATGATGATGAGGGGTAACATTATTATATATATGCTGTTGGCTATAGTCACCACCAACTTTATACGTGTGCTGCCGATGGTGCTGATAAAGGGACGTATCAAGAATCGCTTTGTACGCAGCTTCCTCTATTATGTGCCGTATGTGACGCTTGCTGTGATGACATTCCCAGCAATAGTAGAGGCGACAGAAAACCCGTTGGCTGGTGTGGTTGCATTGCTTGCAGGCATTGTTGCAGCGTGGTTTGGCATGGGACTGTTTCCTGTGGCTGTGCTCTGCTGTGTCATTGTCTATGCCATGGAGTGTGTGTTATAAACTATGCGCCTAAAAAAATACTGGTTACAACGATGAGACGTCGTAACCAGTATCTTGTGTCATGAATGTGTAAACCGAGGTTTACTTATCTTTGTCTTATTTCTTTATTACTCCTCGTCTTTCTTGCAGCAGCAGCAAGGACCGACAGCCTTCCAGATGCATGCTGCCAGAACACCGCCTACCAAAGGACCGACGATGAATACCCATACATTGCTGAGAGCCTCGCCACCGGCAAAGATAGCAGGACCGATAGAGCGTGCTGGGTTGACGCTGGTGCCAGTGAAGTGAATGCCTACGAGGTGGATGAGTATCAGTGACAGACCGATAGCAAGTCCGGCAAAGTTGCCTGCACCTACCTTAGAGTCTGTGGTACCCAAGACTACGAGGACAAAAAGACATGTCAGTATTATCTCTACAATGAGAGCGGTAGTAACACTGCCGTTGCATCCGGCGCCGATGCCATTAGCACCTAAGCCACTTGTGCAGCAATAGATGGCAGCCAGGACAGCACCTGCGACAATACCACCAATGAGTTGTCCGCACCAGTAACCACATGCATCCTTAACACTCATGCGACCAGAGGCAAGAACGCCAAGGGTAATGGCTGGATTGATGTGGCAACCAGAGATGCCACCGATAGTGTAGGCCATAGCTACTACAGCCAGACCAAAGGCAATTGCTGTGCCTACAACGGCTGCTGTGTTGTCTTCTGCGCATCCAAGTGATACGGCTGCGCCACAACCGAGGAACGTAAGCACGAATGTGCCGATTGCTTCTGCAATGTACTTTTTCATAGTTCTTTGTTTTTTAGAGTTAGTAAAATTGGTTTATGTAAACAGTTATGTTTAGTTCCCTATCATATATGAGGCAATCATTGCAAGAAACATAGTTGCAGCAATGATGACAAGAGACCACCACAGTATAGATGTAAGTAATCGTTTGTTGCGTCTGCGTTTCCGCATCTTCGTACGGAAGGCTGTTGTGCTTCCTTCACTATGGTGATGGCTGTGACTTGATGTGCTCATGATGAATAATGATGAATCATATATGGTAATTAGTAACTGCGTACGTTGATTAATAACTGCGAGCTATGAGTACGCGGCACTTAGAAGGCTTGCCTGTCACCATGTCAACGCCTGGTGTCTGCTCGAAGGCAAATGGTACGCAACGTATGGTGGCCTGTGTATCTTCCTTTATCTTTGCCTCGGTCTCGGCTGTGCCGTCCCAGTGGCAGAGGAAGAAACCGCCGTCTTTTACCTTCTCCTTGAACTCTTCATAGTTGTCACACTCGTAGATGTGAGCGTCACGGAAGGCAAGGGCTTTCTTGAAGATGTTCTGCTGTATGTCCTCAAGAAGGTTCTCTATGCGCTCTGTCAAACCATCAAAGCTGACAGTCTCTTTCTCCAATGTGTCGCGACGCATTATCTCCACGGTGCCGTTCTCAAGGTCGCGGCCACCCATTACTACGCGCACTGGTACACCCTTAAGCTCATAGTCAGCGAACTTGAAGCCTGGACGCTTGTTGTCTGCATCATCATATTTTACGCTGATGCCTTTGGCGCGCAATGCGTCAATGACAGGCTGGAACTTCTCTGCTATCTGCTCCTGCTGCTCACCTTTGCCTATTGGTATGATAACCACCTGCAGTGGAGCAAGGCGTGGAGGCAATACAAGACCGTTGTCGTCAGAGTGTGTCATGATGAGTGCACCGATAAGACGAGTAGAAACGCCCCATGATGTAGCCCATACATACTCTGGCTTATTCTCCTTTGTAAGGTATGTAACGTCAAAAGCCTTAGCAAAGTTCTGACCGAGGAAGTGTGAGGTACCAGACTGCAGAGCCTTTCCGTCCTGCATCATAGCCTCGATGGTGTAAGTGTCGAGTGCTCCGGCGAAACGCTCTGTCTCACTCTTGACGCCCTGCATTACAGGAACTGCCATCCACTCCTCAGCAAACTTAGCATAAACCTTCAGCATCTTCTGTGCCTCCTGCTCAGCCTCCTCGCGTGTGGCATGAGCGGTGTGTCCCTCCTGCCACAGGAACTCTGATGTGCGGAGGAACGGACGTGTGCGCATCTCCCAACGCATTACGTTACACCACTGGTTGCACATCAGTGGCAGGTCACGCCATGAGTGAATCCAGTTCTTATATGTGTTCCATATGATAGTCTCAGATGTAGGACGAACGATGAGCTCCTCCTCCAGTTTTGCTGCCGGGTCAACAACTACGCCGTCACCGGCATCGTTTGTCTTAAGACGGTAATGTGTAACGACAGCACACTCTTTGGCAAATCCCTCAACGTGTTCTGCCTCGCGTGAGAGAAAAGACTTTGGAATAAGCAGAGGGAAGTAAGCGTTCTGTGCGCCCGTCTCCTTAAACATCTTGTCAAGTTGCTGCTGCATTTTCTCCCATATAGCGTAGCCGTAAGGCTTGATAACCATGCATCCGCGTACTGCAGACTGCTCTGCCAAATCGGCTTTTACAACGAGGTCATTATACCACTGACTATAGTTGTCAGCACGTTTTGTAAGTTCTTTGAGTTCTTTTGCCATTTTATTTTTATAACACTATTTCGTTTATGTGCAAAGTTAATAAAAAATCTTGACACTATATAAGAAAGACTTTATAATTGTTTTAAAAAGTGTAAAAAAGAAAACAAATGTTTGTAAGTTAGAGAAAAAAACTTTACCTTTGGAATAATTAAAATCGAACGATTATGGCTAACAAGAGAGATTTGAAAAGAGGCATTAACTATATTTGCAGCGAACTCTTTGCTGAGTGTGTTGCTGCATCAGTGTATAACAAGAATTCAGACAAGGACAATGTGGACAGTCTGTTGAGGTCAATAATAAGTATCCATTCTGACTATGTGATGCGTGTATCGCATCCGGAGCCGGGGATGACTGCCAAGAAGTATTACGGCGTCTTGATTGACGGTTTTAATAATGAGGTAAATGACATTGTGGACCAAATTAATAATATCTATTCGTAAATGTTGAGGACACTGTGTGGGTGGCTCCTGTACAAAGTATGTGGATGGACAAAGGAAGTGTCTGTCAGTCACCCAAAGAAATACATTATATGTTTAGCTCCTCATACTAGTAACTGGGACTTTGTGTTAGGACAGTTATATTCTCATGCGGATGGTGTGAAGATAAATTTCCTGATGAAGAAGGAGTGGTTCTTCTTCCCGTTGGGTGCGCTCTTCCGTCGGTTGGGGGGAATACCTGTCAACAGGCAGAAGAAAGGTAGCATGACTGACGCCTTGGCTGAGACTGCACAACAGTCAGAGGTGTTCAGGTTGTGTGTCACTCCTGAGGGTACGCGTAAGAATAACCCGGAGTGGAAGAAGGGCTTTTACTACATTGCACTGAAGGCAGGGTTGCCTATATTGCTATATGGTGTGGACTATGAGAGGAAGCTGATACAGTGCACGAAAGTGGTTGTGCCAACGGGTGACATAGACAGAGAGATGGCAGAGATAAAGGAGTATTTCAAGAATTTCAAAGGCAAACACCCAGAGCAGTTTGCCGTATAACACGATAGATGAGATATCTGAGTCGTAAAATGAAGATAATAAAACTGTTAATATTATGTGTGGCATGGTGTCTTACGACATCATGCTTTGCTGATTCATACGAACAGCACCTGACGGATTTGCGCGTTGATGACAATGCAAAGGTCATTCTTGTATATATGGATGACTCGTTTGCAGACCAGACATTTACCAGTAAGACTATAAAGAAGATATATCGCAAGGTAACAAAAGATGTTCACAAGGCACTGCCACCGGAGTATAAGGACTACGGTGTACGTATATATACCAAGGGAACGTTGATAGAAAACATCCTGACACATGAGGTGACGGTGGAAGAAAAGAAGAAACCTCACAGACGTCATCATGGTTGGTGGGGCGATGTGTATTATGACGGTCAGCCGTGGGTGAGCAATGTGTCAAAGCCCCATAAGGTGACGGCCGCTTTGAAGAATAAGCATATTACGGTATGGGCGAGTCATGGAAAGTATTATGATATGGCTCAGAGTATATGGAAGTGGCAGAGACCACGTCTGTTCTCCACAACAGAGGATTTGTTTACGCAGACCATTGTGGTGCCTTACCTTATACCGATGCTTGAGAATGCAGGCGCTGTAGTATTCACACCCCGTGAGCGTGACTGGCAGACAGAAGAGGTTATAGTGGATAATGACAGTCCGGAGACTGGTTACAGGGAAACGGGCGCCTTTGAGCTTTGGACTACGCCTATGGCAGTCAATGGTTTCTCTATACCATCAGGCAATATCAGTGACAATTACAATCCGTTTGATCAAGGTACGGTCAGACAGGTGCAGTGCTCACGCAGCGATGTTAGTGCCAAGGCTATATACACTCCTGCGCTGAAGAAGAGTGGCAAGTATGCTGTATATGTGTCATACGCTACGGTGGACGCAAGTACAGATAAAGCGCATTACAAGGTGTGGCACCAAGGTATATGTACGGAGGTTATAGTGAACCAGCGTATGGGTGGTGGCACATGGGTGTATCTGGGTACGTTTGATTTTGACAATAACCGTCCGGAATATAACTATGTTGAACTGTCTTCCTATTCGCAAGACAAATGTGTGGTTACCACTGACGCTGTACGTTTCGGCGGTGGCATGGGCAATATAGTGCGTGGTGAAGGTGTCAGCGGTGTGCCGCGTTGCCTTGAGGGTGCACGTTATTATGCACAGTGGGCAGGAGTGCCTTATGATGTCTATTCGCTGTATAAGGGAGAAGATGACTATAAGGATGACATAAATGTGCGTTCGTTGATGTCTAACTGGCTGTCAGGTGGTTCACCGTTTGTTCCCGGTCAGGAGGGGAAGCACGTTCCTATAGATATGACGCTGGCGGTACACTCCGATGCTGGATATAACAAGGACTTTAAGTCTATATTCGGTTCTCTGGCGGTCTGCACAACTGATTTTAACGAAGAGAAACTGGCTGCAGGCGCGTCACGTCATCATTCAAAGAACTTTGCGAAGATGTTGTTGGAGCAGTCAAAGGAGGACCTGTCTGCACGCTATGGTGAGTGGCGCTGGCGTGATTTGTATGATAAGAATTATTCAGAGACGCGTTTGCCTGCAGTGCCGTCGGCTATCTTTGAGACATTGTCACATCAGAGTTTCCCCGATATGCGCTTGGCTCATGACCCAGACTTTAAGTTCACTTTGGCGCGCTCTATATATAAGACGATGCTGCGCTTTGAGTCAGAGGCACACGGTGGAAGAGTCGTGGTGTCTCCGTTGACGCCTAAGGACTTCCGTATATCGTTAGACACACTGGGTAATGCCACACTCGCGTGGAACCAGCAGTTGGATGAATATGAGAATACTGCCAGGGCCGTATCATATAACATCTATATGTCAGTGGGAGTAACGGGTTATGACAATGGAGTCAACGTAAGTCAGAGTAACTACAGTATGCGCCTGATGCCTGATATAGTGTATCGCTTCCGCGTAAGCGCTGTAAATGAGGGTGGTGAGAGCTTCCCTACAGAGGAACTGGCAGTGGTATGGCACGGACCAAAGGCTGAGAATATCCTTATAGTAAACGGCTTCCAACGATTGGCAGCTCCTGAGATAATTAATACAGACTCGCTGAAAGGCTTTGATATCAGCCTTGACCCAGGTGTGTCATACGGCATGACAGCCGGCTGGTGTGGCAGGCAGAGTGACTATGACATCAATTCTCAGAACTTCGGTGCATCAACAAGTGAGATGGAGGGCAAGTTCGTTGCAGGTAACAGCTTCAATTATGTAGGCGAACATGCGGAGGCCATAGCCTCGGCATATAGGTACAACATCGTGAGCTGCACGAGGAGCGTGGTAGAGACAAGTATGATAGACCTCTCACGCTATGATGTGGTTGACCTTATATTGGGTAACGAGCGTAATGACGGCTACAGCCTGCGTCAGTATAAGACAATACCGGTTGCCATGCAACAACGACTGTCATCATACGCCTTTGGTGCAGTCAACAGCATCAGCGGTCACCATGCCCTGTTGGTTAGCGGCTCGTATGTCGGCTCGGATATGAAGTCCACTGGTGAGCAGCTGTTCATGGAGCAGGTGCTTCATGCCTCATATGTAGGAACCACCAATACAGCCAATGACTATGTCAACGGTCTGCAGCAAACCATTGTACTTAACAACACCCTTAATCCTGACCATTATGCCACTACACGCAGTGACGTCCTGCATCCTATGCATGGAGCGTTTGTGTGTATGCAGTATAGTGACGGACAGACAGCGGCGGTGGCATATCGTGGACACATGTCGTCATTCGTCATGGGATTCCCGTTCGAGTGCATATCAAGCGCTTCACAGCGGGCATATACCATGCGTGGTATAATATCGTATTTGTTAAACCATCAGTAAATTTATATATACTATGAACACCTTTAATATAGTTTCCAATGCCTCAGGCACGCGTACGATGACTATCACTGAGGAAAACCTCGAGGTGATAAAGCAATACTCCTTGTTCAAGAACCTTGTTGGCAGTAACGGCATAGTAGATGACTCTGTGCTGACCACCCTGAAGTCATTCGTGGGAGGTCTGATAGACTCTACAAGTGCGGCAGACGCCAAGTTGGTAACGTTTTACAAGGATGTGTTGGCACATCCTAATATGAAGTCAGTGGGACTGGCTAACCTTATAGAGCTTTATGCTCACTGGTTGGAAGAGAATATAGAAAACGAAGAATAACAGATGCTGACAGATTTCCTGCCTACCACGAAGAAAGAGTGCGAACTTCGGGGGTGGGATGAGCTTGACATAATACTGTTCTCAGGTGACGCCTATGTGGACCATCCATCGTTTGGCGCCGCTGTGATAGGTCGTACCCTTGAGGCGGCGGGCTACAGGGTAGCTATTGTGCCGCAGCCTGACTGGCACGGCGACTTCCGTGACTTTAAGAAGCTGGGGCGCCCGCGCCTGTTCTTCGGCGTATCGCCGGGTGCCATGGACTCCATGGTCAACAAGTACACCGCTAATAAGCGACTGCGCTCAGAGGATGCTTATTCTCCTGACGGACGCCATGACTGCCGTCCGGAGTACCCCTCCATTGTATATACCAAGATACTGAAGCAACTGTTTCCCGATGTACCGGTGATACTCGGAGGAATAGAGGCTTCGCTGCGCCGACTGACTCATTATGACTATTGGAGTGACTCTCTGCGTAAGTGCATACTGTGTGACTCTGGTGCCGACATGATAACCTATGGTATGGGTGAGAAGGTCACTATAGAGATAGCCAACGGCCTTGCCGAGGGTAAGTCCCTGTATGAGTTGCATAATATTCCGCAGATAGTCTTTCTTGCAAAGAAAGAGGAAATACCTGGAGGTTTCAGGGATGACGATATCATCCTTCACTCTCATGAGGAGTGTCTGCGTAACAAACGTGCTGAGGCAGAGAACTTCCGCCATATTGAGGAGGAGTCAAACAAGATGCATGCGCAGCGTCTGATACAGGGCGTTGACGGGATATACGCTGTCGTTAATCCTCCTTATCCTCCAATGACCACGGAGGAGATAGACGCATCCTTTGACTTGCCATACCAGCGTGTGCCCCATCCTAAGTATAAGGGTAAGCGCATACCGGCGTATGATATGATAAAGTTCTCCGTCAACCTGCACAGAGGATGTTTCGGCGGGTGTGCCTTCTGTACTATCTCCGCTCATCAAGGCAAGTTCATAGCCTGCCGTTCCAAGGAGAGCATAATGAAAGAGGTAAAGGAGGTTGTTAAGCTGCCCGACTTCAAAGGCTATCTGTCAGATCTTGGCGGTCCGTCAGCCAATATGTACGGCATGCACGGACGTAATCCCAAGGCCTGCGAGGTGTGTAAGAAACCCTCTTGCCTCCATCCACAGGTATGTCCAAACCTTGTGAATGACCATTCTGCATTGCTCGACATATACCATGCGGTGGATGCGCTGCCAGAGGTAAAGAAGAGCTTTATAGGCAGTGGTGTGCGTTATGACTTGTTGCTGCATAAGAGTAAAGACGAGAAATGTAACGAGGCGGCGCGGCAATATACCCGTGAACTGATAACTAAGCACGTCAGCGGCAGGTTGAAGGTAGCTCCAGAGCATACGTCCGACAGCGTGCTCTATCTTATGCGTAAGCCGTCGTTCAAACTGTTCTATGAGTTCAAGCGTATATTCGACCAGATAAACAAGGAGGAGGGACTGCGCCAGCAGCTCATACCTTATTTTATTTCTTCGCATCCCGGATGTACCGAGCGTGATATGGCACAGCTTGCCGACCTCACCAAGCGCATGGGATATAAGCTGGAGCAGGTGCAGGACTTTACGCCTACGCCTATGACCGTAGCCACAGAGACGTGGTACACTGGTTACGACCCTTATACCCTTGAGCCGGTGTTCTCTGCTAAGACACAGAAGGAGAAACTGGCTCAGCGTCAGTATTTCTTTTGGTATAAGGATGAAGGGGGACAGTCTGCTCCGCCATCGCGTAAGTCACGTGACAACAAGGGTAGAGGAGCTCGGAATGAGGCTCACGATACCAGGGGAAGGAAAGAAAACAGACATCAGGGGAACCAGCCCAAGAAGAAACAGAAGTCATATAACCCCAACTTCAATGAAGCGGGAAAGCGTAGGCGGTGATTATCAGCCTACACGTTTACATACTACAGACAAAATTTTCCAAAGCCAGCCTCGCCGTTTAACGGTGGGGCTGGCTTTTAATTGGCAGTATGCACCGAAAGAAATTAAAAAGATTACAAAACGTCAACCCGATTATAAAGTTTAATATTACGGTGGAAAAAAATAGAATCTACCTTAAAAATATATTGTGGTTGAGACAGGAGGTGGAATATTGTTTCTTACAGGGTGTAAATTTGCGCAAAATGTTCATTTTTAGGTGTATAGATGATATTTTTGTTTTTGTAAGACAAAAACAATTCATAACTTTGTGCGTATCAAATCTTTATTTACAAAACTAACTTAATACAATGGTTATTAGCAATTTTTTATTGAAAAAAACACTGAGGGCAATGATGCTCTTGGCGTTGCTTGTGTGCACATGTGGCATGCAGGCACAGTTTTATTCTGCTCCGGCTTTTCCTGGTGCAGAGGGTTTTGGTCGCTACACCACCGGTGGACGCGGCGGTAAGGTAATTCACGTCACAAACCTCAATGACTCCGGTACTGGTTCGCTGCGTGCTGCCATCAAGACTGACGGCGCGCGCATCATTGTCTTTGACGTGGCTGGTACGATTGCACTGCAGTCTGACCTTAAGATTGAGAAGGACAACTGCACCATTCTGGGCCAGACAGCCCCGGGCACAGGCATCTGCCTGAGAAACTACACCCTGCACATCAATGCCAACAACGTTATTGTGCGTTTCATTCGCTGCCGCATGGGTGACACTGCCGGTAACGAGAATGATGCCATGTCGGCAAGTCATAAGACGGGCAGTTACAAGAAAAACATCATCATTGACCACTGTTCTGTGTCATGGTGCGTTGACGAGTGCGGCTCCTTCTATGGCAACGAGAACTTCACCATGCAGTGGTGCATACTTTCTGAGTCGCTTACCAACTCCGTGCACGACAAGGGCAGTCATGGCTATGGCGGCATCTGGGGTGGCGACAATGCAGCCTTCCACCACAACCTATTGGCGCACCACAACTCTCGTAACCCACGCTTTGACCATGGTTACCTGGCAGAGCATGCAGGCATAGTTGACTATATTAATAATGTAGTATATAACTGGGGCGGCAACTCTACCTATGGTGGTGAGAACAAGAAAGGACTTCAGCCTAAGAAGTTCAACATGATAAACAACTACTACAAGCCGGGACCACGCACCATCAACGTGGCAAAGACGCAGAACAGATTGCTCAATCCTACAACAAAGTGCAGCAACTGTAACAGCAGCGACCAGTATGGCGTAGTGCCGGGTAAGTTCTACATCAACGGCAACAAGGTAAACGGCACTACTGTAAGCCTTACCACATCATCTACAAGCTGCAGCAACATCACCTTCGACTCAGGCTACAGCTTCACGTCATTTGTAACAAACTGCTTGTCAAACAGCCGCTACAAGTCATCAGCCAATGACTTCGGTTCATATAACACCATCTCACTGCACTCTGCTGACAATGCCTTCACAAAGACAGTGCAGTATGCAGGCGCAAGCTACAGCAGAGACGCAGTTGACACCCGTATTGCCAACGAGACAAAGAACGGCACATACACCTATACAGGCAGCAACGGTTCTACATACGGACTCATCGACACTCAGGGCGACGTGGGTGGCTGGCCTACA
>JAEEGF011897498.1_pt1 | contig 18922 bp, 20 predicted proteins | sample 9134171 | NCBI WGS metagenome assembly JAEEGF01 (sample SAMN16246542, study PRJNA631951) | gut metagenome | biome: gut microbiome; feature: rumen; material: AP-attached | host: Bos | place: Iran: Karaj | collected 2018-10
CATGACGCGCTCCTCGATCGGCTGGAAGATGAGATTTACGTTGCCGCAGAGCTCGTCCCTGTGCTCCTGAGGTATCTTCGCGGAGCCCAGCAGCATGGCGATATGGGTGTCGTGGCCGCAGGCGTGGCAGACCCCGGGAGTCTTTGACGCGAACGGCAGGCCTGTCTTCTCCTGAACGGGAAGAGCGTCGATGTCCGCGCGCAGCGCGATGGTCTTGCCCGGCTTTCCGCCGTGGATGACGGCGGTGAGCCCGTTGCAGGTCTTGAAATCGGTTATGTCGGTGATGCCCATGGCCTCGAGATCCTTGTGGATGGCGTCCCTGGTGGGGCCTTCCTGGTCCGAGAGCGTCGGGTTTTCGTGATAATAGCGTCTGCGCTCTATGATATAGGGCTCGACGGCTTCATAATACTTTGATGCGTCCATTACTGCTGTTTCCGCCTATTCCTCTCCGTTAAGATAATCATAGGCGAACCTTGCCATGACGGCGGCGCCGTCCTGCAGCAGGTCTTCCTTGACGTCGTACTTTTCGTGATGGTTTACGTATACCCTGCCGTCGGCCTCGTTTCTGGTGCCGATGAAGGCGTAAACGTAAGGCTTGCCGGTCTTGAAGCCGAACCAGCTGTAGTCCTCGGAGCCCATGAGCGGCTCGTGATGCAGGATCCTTTCTTCGCCGAACATGTCAGCGATGCCTTTCTCAGCGATGGCGCTGAGGGCCGGATCGTTGATGACGGGCACGGTCATGTAGAGATAGTCGTGTACGAAGCAGTTGGCGCCGTAAGCTTCTCCGATATTCTTGACCATCTGCTCGAGCCTCTTTTCGACGGAATCGTCGGAGAGGAAGGTGCGGACGGTGCCTTCGAGCTCGGCCTTGCCGGCGAGCACGTTCCAGCGGTTGCCGGCGTCTACCTTGCCTACGGTGATGACCAGCGGGTTGAGCGGGTCGTTCCAGCGGCTGACCATGGTCTGGATGGCGTTGAGGATGGCGGTCATGACGACTACCGCGTCGCAGCCGAGGTGAGGAGCCGAAGCGTGGCTGCTGAGGCCTTCGACGGTGATGCCGAAGTGGTGGCAGCAGGCCATGCGGTTGCCGGCGGAAGCGTCGATCATGCCTTCGGGGAAAGCGCCCCATACGTGCTGGCCGTAGAACGCGTCGCAGTCGTTCACGAGGCCTTCGTCGACCATTGCGAGAGCGCCGGTGGCGAACTCTTCGTCAGGCTGCACGATGAAAGCTACGGTGCCGCAGAGCTCTTCTCTGATCTCATAGAGGACCTTGGCGGCGCCGAGTAAGCAGGCCATATGGTTGTCATGGCCGCAGGCGTGCATCTTGCCGGGGTTCTGGGAAGCGAACGGAAGACCGGTCTCCTCGTTTACGGGCAGAGCGTCGATGTCGGCGCGAAGGCCGACGGTCTTGCCGGGCTTGCCGCCCTTGAGCCTCGCTACGAAGCCCTGGCAGGTCTTGGAGTCGGTGATGTCGGTGATGCCGATCTTCACGAACTCCTCGCGCATGCGCTTGCAGGTCTCCACGCACTCGTGGGTGAGTTCCGGATGCTGATGGAAATGACGCCTCATCTCCACCATGTAATCCTGATACTTCTGGGCTAATGCTTTGATATCCATGTTTTATATTTCCCTTCGTTAAGATTTTTGACTTACTTATTCTTTTCGAGATAGTCGGCGGCGAACTGTGCCATTACAGCCGCGCCTCTGTGGAGGACGGTCTCGTCGACGTCGTACTTCTCGTTGTGGTTGGTGTAGATATAGCCCTTCTCGCGGTTCCTGGAACCGATGAAGGCGAAGACGCTGGGCACCTTCTGCATGTACCAGCTGAAGTCTTCGGAAGCCATCATCGTGGGCAGGCTGCCGAGGCTCTCCTCGCCGTAGAGCTTCTTGACGGCTCCGCGGGCGATCTCGTTGATCTCCTCGTAGTCGTTCACGATCGGGGAGGTCCCGTAATAGTAGTCTTCAAGAGCAGCAGTCGCGCCGAAGGTGGCTGCGGTGGTCTCGATGACCTGCCTCATGTTGTCCTCGAGCCAGGTGCCCTCTTCGAAGGTACGGGCGGAGCCTTCCATCACTACCTCGTCGGCTATGGCGTTGAGGACGCGGCCGCCGTGGATGGTCCCGATGGTGATGACCAGCGGTGTGAGAGGATCGCTGAACCTGGATACGATCTGCTGCAGGTTGTTGATGATGGCGGCGGACACCGCGATGGCGTCGACGCCGAGGTTGGGAGCGCTGCCGTGAGCGGCCTTGCCCTTGACTGTGATCTTGAAGGTCTGGAAGGAGCTCATCCTCTTGCCGGAGCTGAGGTCGATGAGCGGAGCGTCGAAGTTGCCCCAGATGTGGGCGCCGTACATTGCGTCCACGTCGTCAAGGATGTTCTCCTCGAGCATGAGCTTCGCGCCCTTTGCGTTCTCTTCGGAGGGCTGGAACACGAGCTTTACGTTTCCGCAGAGCTCGTCCTTCACCTCGTTGAGGATCTTCGCGGCTCCAAGCTGCATGGCGATGTGGTTGTCATGGCCGCAGGCGTGCATGAAGCCCTCGTTCTTGGAAGCGAACGGGAGACCGGTCTTTTCGAGCACGGGCAGGCAGTCGATGTCGGCCCTTACGGCGACGGTCTTGCCGGGCTTGCCGCCGTGGATGTAAGCGGTAAGGCCGTAGCAGTTCTTGCACATATGGATATCGGTGATACCCATTGCCTCAAGATCCGCCTTGATCTGAGCTATCGTCTTCTCCTCTTTAAGGGAAGGTTCCGGGCAGGTATGATAATATCTTCTTCTTTCAATGATGTAATCGTTGTACTTTTCAGCAAGAGCTTTGATATCCATATTCAGAGCGTTCCTTTCTTTATTTGTACTGAAAGCTTTATGATCAACCTTTATTATATTACGAAAGCCCGGACTTGCGCAATGCCGCCGGGCCTTGTAAAGCTACTTTCCGGCGTTCAGATAGTCTGCCGCGAACTGGGCCATCATGGCCGAGCCGCGCCAGAGCAGGTCTTCTCCGGGAAGGAATTCTTCATGATGATTTGAAATGGCCCAGCTCTGCCCTTCCGTATGGGTGCCGAACAGGCCGTAGAAGTAAGGCCTCTTGCCGTCCTCGCCCATCCAGGGGAAGTCTTCGCTGCCCATCATGGTCGGGACCTTGCCTATGCCTTCTTCTCCGAAGAGCTTTACGGCCGCGTCGTGCGCGATCCTGTTGAGCTCTTCGCTGTCGTTGATGAGAGGAGGAGTCATGTAGACGTAGTCGAGCGTGGCCGTGGCTCTGAGAGCCTTGGCCGTCTCCTCGATGACCCTTCTCATCTCGTCTTCTATCTCCGTGCCGCGCAGGAAGGTGCGGACGGTGCCGGTCATCGTCACCTTGTTGGCGATGATGTTGAAGCGGCTTCCTCCGTTGAAGGTCCCTATCGTGAGCACGAGGGGATTGAGCGGATCGTTGTATCTTGAAACGACCTGCTGCAGGTTGTTTGCGATGGCGATGCCGGCCGCTATGGCGTCGACGCCGACGTGCGGGGTGCTGCCGTGAGCCGATACGCCGTTGACGGTGATCGTGAACGAATGGCAGCAGGCCATGCGTGTGCCCGTGCTGCAGTCGTAGAGAGGAGCTTCGAGGCTCCCCATCACGTGCTGTCCGTAGACGGCGTCGACCCCTTCGAGGGCTCCGGCCTTGACCATATTGAGGGCGCCGCTTGCGAGCTCTTCCGCGGGCTGCACGAGCAGCTTGACGTCTCCGCAGAGCTCGTCCTTCACCTCGTTGAGTATCTGAGCCGCGCCCAGAAGCATCGCAAGATGGGTATCATGGCCGCAGGCGTGCATGACTCCGTCCACTGTCGAAGCGTATTCGTAGCCTGTGCATTCCTTTACGGGCAGCGCGTCGATGTCGGCGCGCAGGCCTATGGTCCTGCCGGGCTTTCCCCCGTGGATGGTGGCGACTATGCCGAAGCAGTTGTCGAGATCCTTTATATCGGTGATACCGATGGCCTCGAGGTCCTTATGGGCCCGGGCGCGGGTCTGTTCCTCCTTCTCGGGAAGCTCGGGGTGGGCATGGTAATAACGTCTGCGTTCAATGATATAACTCTCGTATTTTTTTGCTAATGCCCTGATATCCATTTTACGATCCTTTCCGGTTTCGCGTTTGTTTAGTAAAGCGTGCGTATATCCTGTACTAAAAGCAGAACTGTCCGGCCTGAAAGCGGCCGGACAGTCCCGTCATCAACTTAAATAATCTGAGAATATCCAGATACTTTCAATATTAGAACATATTCGCGAAGATACCTGCGATGATTACAGAGGTGATGGTTACGGTGGTGAAGCCGCCTACGATCATCGGTGCGAACATCTCGCCCATGAGGAAGGCCTTCTTGTCCTCGTCACCCTCAGCAAGAGCGGTGCAGGTGTTCTCGGTGATAACTGCGTTCGGCGGGAAGCCGTAGAGAGCGGTCAGAGCGGTAGCCATAGCGAGCGGGAAGTCCATCTTGAGGATCTTGGCTGCTACGAATACGAGGATGCCCATGCCTACGACACCGATGATGATGAGGATTACCATCGGGCCGACGATCGAACCGAGCTGCTGCGGAGTAGCGTCCTTCAGACCGTCGAAGATGTACATCATCAGCGCGAACATTACGATACCATAGGAGTTGGACTTGGTGAGGGAGTTCTCATCAAGGAAGCCGATGGTGGTGAAGATGATGCCGAGGATCAGAGCCCAGACAGCGCCGGAGAGCTTATATCCGAAGATCGGGGTCGCACCGAGAACGGTAGCGAGATAAGCTACGAGACCGAGCTTGCAGAGGATCATGACCGGGCCGTTCCACTTGGCGGGCATCGGCGGGATGAGCTTCTTCTTGGGAGCGGCAGTCTCTTCTACGATCTTGCCGTTGATCTCATCCATCTTGCCATATTCCATGGTAGAGCCGGACTTATAGTTCTTGAGGAGCTTTCTGCCCTCAATCTGGAGGCAGATAGCGGTAATGGGATAACCTGCGAAGCCCTGTACGCAGTACATTGCGATAGCAAAGAGCGCGGCGTCGGGGAGACCTGCAGCTTCAGCTGCGTCTCTCATGGTGGTGGCAGCTACGATACCGCCGGTGAGGGGCGGCAGGCCTGCGATTACCATATCTCTGCCGATGATCGGCTGAGCGACGAGCAGGGACAGTGCGCACATACCGGCAAGACCTGCGAGGCAGGCAACGATGGTCTTCCACTGGGCTGCCAGCTGCTTGAGGCTGATTACGGTGCCCATGTGGACGAGCAGCAGATAGATACCGGTGGAGGAACCGAACGGAATGAGGTTGGACTTGCCGACCACGTCATTCGGTACGATGGTCCAGAAACCGATAAGGAAAACTACTGCTGTAACGAAGACGGAGGGGATCCAGGCCTTCGTGATGTTCGAAACTGCTTCACCGACGAGATAGCCGATAGCGCAGATTACGAACGCAAGCATGAAGTTGTAACTAAATACCATACTTTCTCTCCTTTTCTGAGTTGATGATATACAGCGCGAAGTACAAAGACAACGCCACTTTGATAAATGAAAATACCATGTTTTTGAAAAATCGTCAATAGTTTTATTACTAATTATTCATTATGAAATTGAAATCTGCATGATTATTATCAAAATACCTATACTTGTAATTCTTGAAAGCCCTTTGTCGTTCGCTTTACAGGCCTCGTTCTATTCACAGAATGCAAACTTTGATGATTTTTTATTCATGCACCAAAAAAAATGCAAGTTACCTGTATATACGACCATTTCGCTCTTGATAGAAATCTATCGATTTGCTAATATTATATTAGAAAACTATTGCACTGAATTTGGTTTTGTTTAGGCTATGAGTCAGGACACTAAAATACTAGCCGTAGCGGGCAAAGGGGGAGTCGGAAAGACTTCCGTTTCTTCTGCCTTTGTGCGCATCCTTACGGAAAAATACCCTGATAAACGAATACTCGCCATAGACGCAGACCCCGCGGTCGGCCTTTCCACCGCGCTCGGCGTGGAGGTAAAGGAGACTCTCGACGATATCAGAAAGCGCATCGTAAAGAGCGTCGAAGACGGCGCCCCCAAAGAGGCCATCGAGCTCCTCAGCGAAGCGCGCTATCACATCATGGACACCATGGTCGAAGGCCAGAAGTTCTGCTTCCTCGCCATAGGCCGTCCCGAGAGCGCAGGCTGCTACTGCAAGGTCAACGCCTACCTCAAGGAAGTCATCAGCGTGCTCGCGGGCGATTTCGACTACGTCGTCATCGACGGTGAAGCCGGCATCGAGCAGATACAGCGCCGCGTCATGGAAAAGGTCACCCATCTCGTCCTCATCACAGACCCCAGCCGCAAGGGCACGCAGGTCATAGAGACCATAAAGCGCGTCGCGGACGAGCTCGTCATGTACGAGAAGTGCGGCGCGGTGGTCAACAGGGTCAACGACCCCGATATGATCCAATACATCGACATTAAAGACGTTCCCGTCCTAGCGTACATTCCAGGCGACCCGAAACACGCCGCAAACGACATACAGGGCAAGAGCGTCTTTGAGCTGCCTTCAGACTCCCCCGTCTACCGCGGGGCGTACGAAGCGCTGAAAAAGCTTGAACTTATTTAATACCCAGGAGGGAGGTGTAATATTTGAAAGATCTTAAGCATCTTATCTATTTTGAGAACCTGCTCGAGAACCCGGACAACGAGCTCGTGGAGCAGGCAAAGGCTGAAGGAGGGCTTGCCGTCGGCTATACCTGTTTCCACATACCCGAGGTGCTCCTCAATGTGGACAAGTGCTTCTCGGTAAGACTCAGAGCTCCGAGAACGGGGTCCATCGATATCGCTACCTATTACATGTCCAACTACACCTGCGAGTTCGCGAGAGCTCTGCTGGAGAGAGGCATAGAAGGCGGATATCAGTTCCTCGACGGCCTTGCGGGAGTAGACGCGTGCTCCATGATGAACCGCTTCTACGAACACTTCGAGATACTTAAGCTCAATGACAAGGAGAACTTCTTCGTTACACACACCGACATGCCGTACAAGATCGAGGACTTCACTCTGCGCGCATACAAGAAGCAGATGGAGATCAGACTGCTCGGCGTCATGAAGGAAAAGCTCGGTGTCGACGTTTCCGAAGAAGCCATCAGGAAGGCAGTTGAAGAGCACAACCGCGTCTGCGCCATCATCAGCGAGATCGGCGAGATGCGCAAGGCGGACAATCCGGTCATCACCGGCTATGAGTTCCACATCCTCAACCTCGTGACCTATACCTGCCCGAAACGCCTCATCCTCCCATATCTCGAGGAGACGCTCGAAGAGCTTAAGTCCAGAAAGCCGGACAAGACCCCGAGGTTCCGCGCGAGAGTCGCCATCGTGGGTTCCGAGATGGACGACCCCGATTTCACCAAGCTCATCGAAGAACAGGGAGCCCTCGTCGTATCCGACAGGTACTGCTTCGGTTCCACCCCGGGACGCGAAGTCATCGAGCTGAACGACGACGAACCCGCGCTCGACCAGATCTGCCGCCATTACATGGAGGTCTCCGAGTGCGCCCGCTACATCTCCGACGAGAAGGTGCAGCAGCGCCGCGACACCGCCGACAGGCTCGCCAAAGAGTACAAGGCGGACGGCATAATCTACGAGCAGATGAAGTTCTGCGACTTCTGGGGCTTTGAGAGAGCCCTCGTCAGCTACGTCATGAGCACTGAGATGGGCTGGCCGGTACTCTCCATCGACAGACCTTACAACGCGAAGGCTTCGGGCCAGCTGCGCACGAGGTTCCAGGCATTCGTTGAATCGCTCGAGATAAAGAAGATACAGAAAGCTCAGAAGAACGGAGGGATTAACTGATGGCAAAAGTAAAATACCCTAATCCGAAATTCTTCCGTTACAAGGACAACATGGACTGGAAGGCCCAGGGCGAGAACCTCAAGGAAGTCCTGGACATATCCATGGGCATGATAAAGAAGACCGACTGGAAGAAATTCTTCGGACGCCAGAAAGATCTGCTCAAGGACGACGCTGCAAGAGTAGCGCGCGAGTTTAAGGAGATCATGGCAATGAGCACGGAAGAGAAGCTCGACCTGCTCAAGTACGGCGAAAAGAAGCTCGGCCTGCTCTACCGCAAGGGAGACATGACAACGGTCAGGAGAGAGTTCCGCGGCGTGGCTGACACAGCCTACGATTTCAAGGAATGGCTGCGCATGTGGGGCATGCTCCTCATGACCTTCTCCAAGGACCTCGTCCCGGCGCTGAACGCGACCTTCCACTACAGGTGGATGATGAGCTACATGTGCTGCGTGGGCTTCATGGACAAGAACACCATGGGCCAGCGCGGAAGCGCCCTCAAGATGAGCCACCTGATGATCTACGACATCTTCAGGTACGTGGCCGAGAACCTCGTCCTCCTCGCAAAGGGCGACAAGAAGAACGGCAACAGCTCCGAGCTCAACAAGAAGGTCGTCCTCTTCGACGAGATGACCATGGGCCAGATAATGGCGGGCTTCCCCGACCTGGTCGGCATCCCCTACCAGCTGATGCCGGTGTTCCTCGTTTCGGAGATAGACCAGCTCACCTGCGTCCCCTACATCGACGCTGTAGAAAGCTTCGGCCTGCCGGCTGACACCTGCCCGGTGCCCTCCTCCGAGTGCGGAGCCCTCGTCATCGACGCCCTGCCCCACATGGGTTCGTGCTTCATCTCGAGCTCGATGCCCTGCGACGGCTCGACGATGGCGTCCTCCTACATGCAGAGAAGGTTCCCCGAACTGCCGGTATACCACCTCACCTTCCCGGTCCGCTACGAATACGAAGAGACCGTCGAGGACGGCAAGAACGACATCCTCGGCTGCATAAAGTTCGTGGAGGAGATCACCGGAGCCAAGTGGAGCTGGGACGCTTACTTCGCTGCAATGAAGCGCTTCAACGAAGAGACCGCCTACGAGCTGCAGAAGTGGGAAGTCAACAAGACAGCCTACCCGCAGATCATCGGCCCCTGCTACGAGCTCTTCCGCAAGTGGAACTACGAGATGGACGGCGGCGCAGACCCCAGAGTCATCCCGACGTTCAAGAAAGTCAACGACATCATGATGAAGGCCTACGAGCGCAAGGAAGAGCCGTGGGTCGGCAAGATGAAATACAGAGGCATAGTGTGGTCCTGCCCGGCTCACTACTACGCAAACTTCAGCAACTGGCTCGCCAACTGCTGGGGCGTGGATATCCTCGTCGAGATGGAGTCCCTCAACTTCACCAAGCCGCTTGAGACCGAAGACAAGGACGAGGCTCTCATGGACCTCGCAAGGCTCTACGAGCGCATGGTAATGAGGCGCCACACCAACGGCGGATACCAGAACGTAGTAGACGAGCTCTGGCGCCAGTGCGAAGCCTGGAACGTCGAGATCATCATCATGTACCAGAACGTGGCCTGCAAGAACATGGCTACGCTCCAGGGCATACTCGACGACCAGTGCCGCGACAAGGGCTATCACATGATCTGGATCGAGCACGACCTCATGGATCCGCGTACAGTCTCCAGAAAGACCATGCGCGACAAGGTCAACGAATACATGCGCACCGTAATGAAGGCCGAGCCTGTCGATCCGACGCTCTGCGACTTCGACGATGACATCTGTCTCTAAGTTTATTATTTAAATCACTATATAAAGGAGAGTACACATTATGAAATATTTTGGCGGCTGCGACGTAGGTTCCACTTATACCAAGGCAGTTATTCTTGACGAAAACGGCAACATCTGCGCCGACACCACTATCAAGAGCAAGATCAATTCCGAAGTTTCCGCGAAGATCGCCATGGAAGAAGTCCTGACCAAGGTCGGCCTCAAGAGCTCCGAAGATCTCGAATACCTCATCGGTACCGGCTACGGCCGCAACAAGGTCCCCTTCGCTGACGAGAACATCTCCGAGATCAGCTGCCACGCCATGGGCGTGCACATCACCGACCCGAGCGTCAAGGCCATCATCGATATCGGCGGCCAGGACGTAAAGGGCATCAGCGTAGACACCGACGGGACCGTAAAGAACTTCGCGATGAACGACAAGTGCGCGGCGGGAACCGGCCGTTTCTATGAGGCAATGGCAAGAAGCTTCGAGATGACCCTTCCGGAATTCTCCAACCTCTCGCTCACCGCAAAGAACGTCATCCCCATCACCGCCCAGTGCACGGTATTCGCAGAGTCTGAGGTCATCACCCTCGTAGGCGAGAACAAGCCGATGGACGAGATCGCCGCAGGCATCCAGATGGCAGTTGCTAAGAGGTGCTTCGTAATGGCCAAGAAGGCCGGCGCCACCGACTCCATCACCCTCACCGGCGGCTGCGCCAAGAACGCAGGCCTCAAGCAGGCTATCGAGCGCGTGCTCAAGCTCAAGGTCATCGACCTGAAGACCGACCCGCAGCTCATGGGAGCCCTCGGCGCCGCTGAATACGCCCGCCAGAAGGGACTCGCAAAGGCCTAGGCCCCTTTGACGCAGGCCGCGCGGCCGGCGCTTTGCCCGCCGCGATACGAAAGGAGTAATAAATGAAAAGCAAAAAGGCTAAAAAGTGCCCGGTGTGCCGCGTGTTCGGCACCCTGCTCAAGATCCTTCTTGCCGCCACGGGTCTCCTGTTTGTCGTCTATTTCTGGAATCTTGATCAGAAGCTCATGAGCTGGGCGTACGTTCAGGTCAACAAGATCTTCGACGAGAAGAAACAGGATATCAAGTTCTAAACGGTAGAGCTTATGGATCTGTATAACACAATAATAAAACAGACGGAGGCGCTCACGGGCGCCTCCGCTCCTAAAAAGTTCAGATATGACCCGGCCAAAGCCTGGAAGGACAACGGCGTGAGCGAGCTCGTGATGCTGCGCGACGCCGCGTTCGAGCTCGGCGAGAACAACCAGCCCGCGGTCAATTATTCGTGCGTAACTACAGACACCTCCCTCGTCTGCGAGGACGAGATAGTCGTCGTGGGGCCTGATCTTTCCGAGATGAAGAGCGGAACGCCCTTCGCCCGCATCGCCCTGGTGCTCGTCGACGAGCTTAAGACAGGCGAGGACGAAGAGGATACCGAGCCGGTCTTCAGGGCCATCCAGGCCATAGACTTCGTGAAGTACCACGTGTTCCCCGAGGGCTACATGGTCCGCACCTCTTCGGAGAACTACCGCGAGCAGGTGCGCATCAGCAGGGACGCCATACGCCGCGGCATAAGCTTCGAGCGCGTGGGCTGCGACTACATCAAGCAGTTCAAGGCCGCGCCTAACGTAAAGGCGGTGCAGCTGATCTTCGTGACCGCGCCCGACGCCGACTACAAGACCATGGCTGCCAACGCCAAGAACGTGCACGACATCACCATGACCCTCTCGAAGATACTCGAGGGCATGCCTACAGACTGCAATCACTGCAATCTCAAGCCCATCTGCGACGAGGTCGAAGGCCTCAAGGACCTGCACTTCGGCAAGAAGGCAAAGGAGTTCAAGTAGACACTGTTTTACAAAACACAAAAGCGCTCCGCGTCTGCGGAGCGCTTTTTGACTGCCGCCTGTTTACTTGAACAGAGTGCAGAGCATGTCTGTGTAGGACGACGGGTCGTCGATGGGCAGGCCCGCGATCAGCAGGGCCTGGTTGTAGAGGATCTCGCAGTACTTTTTCGCGAGCTCGGGGTTCGTGATGCGGTTGACGTCGATCGACAGGAAGGCCTTGTGGTCGACGTTGACCTCAAGTATGCGCTTTGCCTTGATCTTCATCTCGGGCTGCACCGCCGCGAAATACTTCTCCATCTCGAAGGTGACGCCTTCGCCGCTGGAAAGGCAGACCGGGTGGGTCTTGAGCTTGTTCGAGGCCTTGACCTCGTCCACCCTGTCGCCCAGGGCTTCCTTGATAAAGTCAAAGGTCACCTTGAGGCTCTCGTACTGCTCGGGCTTCTTTTCGTCGCCCAGGCCGAGGTCGCCGTCGATAGCCGAGCGGAACTCCTTGTCATTGTAGCTGCGGAAGGTCTCGGAGACGAACTCGTCCATCTTGTCGGTGAAGTACAGGATGTCGAAGTCGCGGTCCTTGAGCACCTCAGTCTGCGGGAGCCTGTCTATGCCCTCCACGCTCGCTCCGCTCGCGTAGTAGATATACTTCTGCTGCTCGGGCATCGCGGAAACATATTCGCTGAGGGTGATGAGCTTCTTCTGCTTCGAGGAATAGAACAGCAGCAGGTCTTTGAGCTGGTCCTTCTTGGCGCCGTAGTTGTCGAGGGCGCAGAGCTTCAGCTGCCTGCCGAAGTTGGTATAGAACTTCTCATAGCCCTCACGGTCGTCGCGCAGCATGCGCTCGAGCTCTCCCCTCACCTTCTTTTCGAGGTGGTCGCGAATAAGCTTGAGCTGGCGGTCGTGCTGCAGCATCTCGCGGGAGATGTTCAGCGAAAGATCAGGCGAATCTACGACGCCGCGCACGAAGTTGAAATAGTCGGGCAGCAGGTCTTCGCAGCGCTCCATTATCATGACGCCGGCGCTGTAGAGCTGCAGGCCGGGCTTGTAATCGTCGGTGAAATAGCCCTGAGGTGCCTTTCCGGGGATATAGAGCAGCGCGTCGTAGCTCACGACGCCTTCCGCTGAGACGGTGAGAGTCGACTGCGGCGGCTCCATGTCCATGAACTTTTCTTTATAGAACTGGTCGTATTCTTCCTTGGTGACCTCGCTCTTCTTGCGCTTCCAGATAGGCACCATGGAGTTGAGCACCTCGTACTCGAACTTCTCTTCGTACTCGGGGTTCTCTTCGGTGGAGCCTTCCTTGAGCTCGGGATGCGGCATCAGCAGCTTGATCGGGAACCTGACGTAGTCGGAATATTTCTTGACCAGCCTGTATACCGGGTATTCGCGCAGGTACTGGCTGTATTCGTCCTTTTCCTCGCCGTCCGGGCGTATGTGCATTATGACGTCGGTGCCGACTTTATCCTTTTCGCACTCCTCGATGGTGAAGCCGTCCGCCCCGCTGCTCTCCCAGCGGTAAGCCTTGTCGCTGCCGTATTTCTTAGTGACTACGGTCACCTTGTCTGCGACCATGAAGGCCGAGTAGAAGCCCACGCCGAACTGGCCGATGACGTCGGTATCTATGCCCTCGGAAGTCTCGCCCTCCGCGGCCTTTTTATCGAGCTCCTGGCGGAACCGCTCGGTGCCGCTGAAGGCTATCGTGCCGAGGTTGTTCTCGAGCTCGTCCGCGTCCATGCCTATGCCGTTGTCGCTGACGATGAGGTTCCTGCCCTCTTTGTCGAGGGTGATCACGATCTCGAAGTCGCTCCTGTCCATGCCGACGCCGCGGTCGGTCAGAGCCAGGTAGCAGAGCTTGTCGATGGCGTCGCTCGCGTTGGAAATGATCTCGCGCAGGAATATCTCCTTGTGCGTATAGATCGAGTTGATCATAAGATCGAGGAGCCTTTTCGACTCCGCCTTGAATTCACGTTGTTCCATTACTAACACTTCCTTTTTCGCAAAAGAATCGCCCGGGATGAACCGGGCGATGATCTGCAGCTTAGTTCAAGCTTTATTATATCACTTTTTCTTTCCGAGAGAAAGTACGGCGCAGAAGCAGGCGAGGCCGGTAGCGCAGGCTACGGCGAGCTTGATCTTGTCTTCTTTAGGCATGTTGCCGAAGCCCTTCTTGGCCATTTTGGCGGCCTTCTGAGGGATGAACTTGGCTACTTCTCCGGTGACCTTTGCTCCGAGTCTGGCTCCGAACATAGTGGCGTCCTTCGCGAAGCTGAGGACCTTATCGAGCGCGTTCCATAAAATATTGACGTCCATCTGATGACCTCCTAATCTTTCTTTTCGAGCGTCTCGCCCCTGTCGAGCCCTGTCTTGTAAGGCACGTCGAACGGGTTGCGGCGCTTCATCGCGGAATAATGTTTATCGAGGGCAGGTTCCGCCACGTGATAGAGGAGCTTGCCGTCAAGATCGAAGTAGAAGATGGCGAAAGCGCCGGCATAGACCGCGAGCAGCAGGCCAAAGATCTTGCCTAATACTTTGAATAACTTCTTCATATTGACCTCCTACCAGCTTTCGCTGTCGTCGAAGTCAAGCAGCGACGGGTCGAGCGGCTCCTCGTGCATGACCGTGAACATGTAATCGTTGAACAGACGCCTTATCTCGGCGCGGGGAACGACGCGCTTGTCGGGCAGCGCGTGCGGCATCCAGATCGCGTGGATGTTGCGGGCGCGGAACTCGTCCTCGAATATGCCGTGCATGCTCTGGGCGCCCTTGCACTGCAGCTGGTCGTACATGACTACCATGTCGCAGTGGAAGCGTTCCATGTATTCGAACACTTCGAGGAAGTGGTCCATGCCGCCTACAGCCATGCGGCGCATCGGAGCCTCCATGTGATACTTGGCGCAGTCCTCGAGCATGTGCTCGTAGGTGTCTGTGCGGATCTCCATATCCATCATCAGGGAGTCCATGTTGATGATGGTGTTGATGCCCCAGCAGTTGTATGCCCAGGTGCACCAGCTGGAGTAATAGAGCGGAGCGCAGCTCCAGGCTATCGCTCTGTGGCGGGTCATAGGATACGGGTTGATCTTCTCGTCGACGCACTTCTCCATGATCTTGCGGACCTTGCCCTCAATGTAGGGAGCAATGTCGTACATGCCTACCTGAGCGGTGTAGATGCGGTACAGAGCCTGAGCGACGCTGTTGATCGGATAGTAGTTGGTGTTTGCCGCGACGTCCCACTTCTCCCACTCCCAGCGCATGTTTGCGTTCTGCAGGGCGAGCTTTTCTTTCATGAGATCCCAGTTGGGAGCGGTGCCGGTCTGTTCTTCGATGAACTTCCAGACCTTCTCGATGTCGTTCATGCAGTTCTGCTTTACGAGCGGGTCGCTGAAGCGCATCGGCATGCCGAGCGAGCAGAGCGGGCCCTGGAAGAGCCAGTCCTGGATGATGGTGGTCGCTACGGAGTCGTCGCAGGCCTCGTTGACGCTGATCATGAACGGAGCGTAATCGGGAACGTCGTCGAGGATGAAGATGCCTGCCTCAGCCTGGCACATCGGGCAGTTGTCGCCCGGTACGCCTATGCCCTGAGCCGCGTCGATGTAGTTGAGCACGACGTGGTTGTTGCAGTGTGCGGTGAGGAAGTACGGTATCATCTCGAGAGCGACGTTGGTGTACTTGTCTGCCCACGGATAGAACAGGCCGCCCCAGACGGTCTCGTTCATGGCAATGCTGTGATGCCACGCGTCGTTGTGCTTGCCGCCGTGCAGGTTGCCGTCAGCCCTGAACATGGTGCAGAACTGCCTGATGGCGCCGGTGGCTATGCCTCTGTAATGCCAGGCCGAAGCCCTGAGGCCTTCGCCGCGCATGCCTTCGAGGCCGCGGTCGAACCAGTGCATTACGGTGAGGTAGGTCTGGCCCATCCAGCGGTAGCGCCACAGACCCTTGAGCACCGCGGGCAGGTCGCCCTTGGAATACTTGATGATATCCGCGACGATCATGCCGTAGTTGTAGAGCCAGATATTATTGAAATAATACATGGTGTCTTTGATGCCGCGCCACTCTCTGTGCTTGTAGAGACCGGTCTTGGGCTCGTAGAGGTCGCCCAGGCGCCTTTCACCATGGGGCTTGCCGTAGACGAAGTCTTTGGCGAGCTTCTTGTAATCTGTATTCTTGAGCTTTTCTAAAGCCGCGTTGAAATCGAACTTCATTATGCGCCCTCCTGGATCTTCTTGATCTCAATGCTTTCGACGAAAGCCTGGAAACGAGTGCGGAGCTGGCCTGACGCGCTGTTGATGTACTCCTTCTCGATGGAGCAGACGGGGAAGCCGTAGTCTCTCGGGATGACTACCGAGTCGACCACCCTCTCATAGCCCCAGTAAGCGCAGAACTTGTTGGAGACTACAATGATGCCGTCGACGTTGTATTCGTGGCCGAGCTCAGCGATGCGTTCCTTGCGCAGGCGCATCTCGTCCTGCGGCATGAAGCGCGCGCAGTTGGAGGTCTCGAGATAGTGGCGCGAGATCGCCTGAAGCGGAGTCTCGCCTTCCTTCACCTCGATGGGCACGCGGCTCTCGATCGCGCCGTAGCAGTAGCGGTCGCAGACGATCTCGGCTCCGCAGCTCTCGATGAGCTTGCTGAAGTCGGGGTCGTCGTTCTCGGAACCGACAACCATCACGCGGCAGCGGAACGGGTTCTTCTGCTCGGGCTCGCGGGTCTTCATCTCTTCGGCGGTATCGCGCAGGTACGGGAGTATCAGGTACTTCGGGCATACCAGGGAAACGAGCTGGATGACGTGGAACTCGTAGCCGGTTATCGTCGGATTGGGCAGCTTGCGGTACTCGCCTATCTCGTTGATGAGGCGGCAGACCTCGTTGTGCTCCTCGATGGCCTTCATCAGGGCCTCGTCGGAGGTGTCGACGCCGCGCCTGTTCTTCAACTCGTCGAGCACGTGAGCCTGGAGCTGGGTCGCGAAATGGTCGACGCTGTTCTGGTCGCGCTTGAACGGAACGTCGCAGAACGTGACGAAGAAGCCTTCGTTGTTGATGATGCCGGGGAGCTTTTCAAGATGCTCGGAGAAACGGCAGGCTCCCACGCAGGTCTCGGTGCCGAACTGCGCGTCCAGGAAGTTGTATCCGCCCTCAAGGGCTCTCTCAAGCAGAGACCTCGCGTAGTGGCAGAGACGGTTGGACATGTAATATGTCGCCATATCGGGTGAAGTGCAGCGCGGAGCCCTGAGTCTTACGCTGAAGCAGCCCGGCAGGTCGAGCAGGACCTCGGGCATGAAATAACAGGTATATCCCAGAGCAAGCTTGCCTTCGTCTTTGGCCTGCCTCACGAGGGCGTTGTTCGCCTCCTGAAGCAGATCCTCAAAATAGATCAGATGCTTTAGATCCCTCATTCGTCTTGTCTCCTTCCGACGAAGATAAGTGTTTTGATAACAACCTTAATTGAGCCTAAACCACAAAAAACGGCACAATTAAATGTGCATTTTCGCACATAATAATTGTACCTTAAACAGATAGTTACGTCAAACGATTTATTACGGCCGGATATTGATTTTACGCGGAAAAACGCGGTCTCCGCAGGGACTTACTTTTTCGGCAGTTCTATTGAGCCAAAATAGATGAAATACGCGCTCACGAGGGCTGCGGAGATGATGATGCCTCCGGCGATGTCGGTGACCCAGTGCACTCCCGAGATGAGGCGGCCTACGATCATAAGTATGATGAACAGCACGCAGAGCAGATCGAGCATTATCTTGAGCCTGCGGCTCTTCACGAGCCAGCCTATCTGAAGTATAGCTGTCGCCATCACGCAGATGACGAGCATGGTGTGGGAGGACGGGTACGAAGCTTCGAGACCCTCGCCCATATCGACCGGGCGGTAGTTGACTATTACTTTCTCGAAGATGACGTACAGGACGATGACTATCACGTAGAACACGCCCTGTGAAACGATGCGTTTGTCGACGGCTTTGATGTCCTGAGACCTTACGAGCTGCAGGAGCCCTACGAGGCCGAAGGCGCAGCAGACCAGTATGGCGAGATAGCCCATGAACTGGGTGATCTTATAAGCCGCCTCGTTGAACGGAAGAGCCTTTGCGGCGGCGCCGTTGAGAGCGGCGAAGCCCACTGAAGAGCCGAGCGGCCCTATCTGCTGAACGTCCACGACCTTAACGAGGAGGGTGAATACGAGGAACACCGCGAAAACGACGAGCGGTCCCATGTACTTGCGTAATGTTTTCATTGTTTTAGTCCTTTGTTGATATTATAATAAATTATATTAATGAACGAGGAGGCAGATATGTTCAACTCCAAGCTTTATCATCACGACGGCCATGAAGGCGGTCACTGCGGCCACCACGCGGAAAATGCCGGGATGTGCGGCCATACGCACGGCGGCGAGCCTGCCCATTCGCCCGAAGAAGCGCTTGCGCTGCTCAAATATATGATCGATCACAATAAGCATCACGCGGACGAGCTCCACGAGCTTGCCCACAGCCTGCCCGGAGAAGCGGCGGAGCTGGTGCACAGCGCCGTAGGCAATATGGACATGTGCAACGCCAAGCTTGAAAAAGCCCTCGCGGCCATCACCGCGCAGGACGGAAAGGAGGCCTAGCCATGTGCCTTTCTACAGTTTACGAGCAGAGCGGAAGCGAGCGCAAGATGCTCGCGCGCAACGTCGAGAGCGTCAATCTGCGCGACGGCAAGCTGGTCTTCACCGACATACTCGGAGCCTCGAAGGTCTTTGAGGGAGTCATCCAGCAGATAGACCTGACCGAGAACTTCATAATCGTCAAGCACGGTTAGAGCTTCAGCTCTTCAAACGCGGCGCCTGCCTCGAGCAGGCGCTTTTTTGTCGTCTCAACGGCTGCCGGGTTGCAGTCGCAGGCGATGAAACGGCGGCCGAGCGTGTGAGCCGCGAGCGGCAGCGTCCCGCTGCCGCAGAAGAAGTCGGCGCAGAGCGCGGACTTCTTCGAGCAGCTGCCGACCAGCAGGGTCAGCAGCTGCAGCGGCTTCTGCGTAGGATAACCGGTGCGCTCCTTAGAGGTGCGCCCCACCATGTTCATGCTTATGACGTCCTTCTGGTTCACGAGGGTATACCAGCCGTTCTCGTCCTCGTACTCCTCGACCCCTTTGAACCGGTACGGGCGCCCGTCCCTGTTGTACGACTTCTCCTTGGGAACGTCGAAATAATGATCCGGTCCCTTTGAGTACAGCAGTATCGTATCGTGCTTCCTGGCGAACGATCTCGAGCCTGCCCCGCCCGATTTATAGGTCCAGATCAGCTCGTTGACCAGCCTTTCGGAGCCGAAGATGCCGTCCATCAGCAGCTTTACGTAATGCACTGTTCTGTAATCCAGGTGCACGGCTATCAGGCCTTCGTCCGAGAGCAGCTCACGCATCAGAACGAGCCTTTCCGCAAGCATCTCAAGGAACTGCGGAAGGTCCTGCCACTTGTCGCCGTAGCTCTTTTCGCTGCTGTCA
>JAEEGF010707315.1_pt1 | contig 18919 bp, 13 predicted proteins | sample 9134171 | NCBI WGS metagenome assembly JAEEGF01 (sample SAMN16246542, study PRJNA631951) | gut metagenome | biome: gut microbiome; feature: rumen; material: AP-attached | host: Bos | place: Iran: Karaj | collected 2018-10
AAATCCGCCTAAGGGCTGTAAGTTCCATACAAGATGCAGAGAATGCATGGAGGTCTGCAAGACCTTAGCTCCTAAGGTAAGGGATATGGGTAATGGGCACTTCGTAAGGTGCCATCTCTTTGATGACGGCATTGAAGCTAGAAAGATAGTAGAAAATGATGAAAAAAGCACCAAAGAGAGATTAGCTGATGAGGCTAAGAGTAAGGAAAAGAATGCTGCAAAAGCATAAAAATAAGCCAATAAAAAAACTGCACTGAGAATACATAGTGCAGTTTTTTTATTGCATTTCTATTTATGAATTGTAACTAGAGGTAATTTATTATAAAAATTTGGCCAGCGCTTATTCTGTTCTAAGTGCTACTACAGGATCCTTCTTTGCAGCGCTTCTCGATGGTATGATACCAGAAATAAGAGTAAGAAGTACGCTGATTGCAATAAGGATTATTGCAGCAGGAATTGGAAGATAAGCGTTCAGATTATTGAGGTCTGTAAGCTTGTGGATTACGATATTTATAGGTATGCACAGTAAATATGTAACTAATACGCCTAAAAGACCAGAGGAGAAGCCGATGAGCATTGTTTCTGCGTTGAACATGCTGCTGACATTCTTCTTTGAAGCACCGATTGCACGGAGTATTCCGATTTCCTTTGTACGCTCTTGAACTGAAATGAGTGTAATAACACCGATCATGATAGAGGAAACTACAAGTGAAATACTAACGAAGGCAATAAGCACATAGGTTATGGCATTTATGATGGTTGTAATTGAGCTCATCATTATTCCTACATAGTCTGTATACTTTATCTGTTCAAGGTCATCCTTGCCTTCATTGAAGCTCTTGATAGAAGCTTCGATAAGATCCTTATCTTCAAAGGAAGCAGCGTAAAGGTTGATGCTTGATGGTTCATCAAGACTTACGTAGCCGAGTGTAGTAAGATTGTTGTCATAAGATGAGTTTGAGAACTCAAGTATATTGTCGTGGTAATATGCGAGGGTCTTTTCATCAGCAGTTTCAAGAAGAATGTCTAAAGCCTTGAGAGCATCCTCAGGAGAAAGATTCATAAGCTCTGACATGGCCTGCTGAGCATATTGAGCTGCTGACTGCTGCTTTACTGCCTCAGTATAGTAGGTAGTAAGATCTTCATCACTCATTGAATCGAGGTAAGAAGCAACAGTTTCTTCATCCATTCCCATCTGTGACTGCAGTGCCTGGAGCATTGCCTGTATCATCGATTCTCTTGTAACGCCTGTCATTGCCTGCTCAACCATCGAATTAAGGAGCTCTTCAGAAGGAGTGCTCATGATGGTAAGGTAGGTCTTTACCTTCTCGTCGTTTGTCTGAATAGAAACAGCGTCCTTGAAGGAAGAAGCCTTGTCTGCATCACTGAGATTGCCTTCAGTATCCTTGAATGGAAGACCGGTAAGGACATCTTTTTTATCATTATCTAACTGAGCTTTAATTACAGCTGAATCTGAATTGTGTTCAATTACATATTCGGTAAGTTTTGTAGTATAAGCGATTGTACCACGGAGCATAGAAGAGGTCGCATCTTCATTTGGACGGATTATTCCGCTTACCTTGATAGGGATTCCATTATCATAAAGGTAATTTACACCAGCTTCTGTTTCTCTCATATCTGTATAAGTGTCAGTTACAGCATCATACTGATAGCAGTCAGCGTTGATAACGAGTCTGAAATCCATTGCACAGATTTCTTCATAAGACCACTTGGATTTTCCGGTGTTTTCAATTTTAGTTCCATCCATTGCAGCTGTAGACTTTGCACTTACCTCCTCCTTAGATTCAAGACCTAAGGCATAGAGTGAGAGATCATCGATTTCGTTGTTCGGATCAAGAATAACCACAACCTCGTTGTAAGCAGATGGCCATTCACCGTAAACTACATCATACTGCTTTGTAATGAGAGGACTGATAAGACCTCCGTCTGTAGCAGAGAGCATTTCCTGCCATATATTAGAAGACATCATTGAATTAGCTGACATCATTGACATGATTCCGCCGCCGCTAGTCATTGTTGTCTGCATCGCTGACATGTCAACTCCCATATACTCAGAAACTATTTCGGTAAGTAGCTTTTGAGCATCGGAATGAACAACCTTTCCATCTATGTTCTTTGTGAAGATAAGAGGAGAGATGTTGTAGGTGTACTGAACACCGTTGAGTGCAGTGTTAAGATCTGATCCTTCAGTAGCCTGCTCAGATTCAATATATGACTTGAAGGTCTTAAGGTCGTTTTCAACTGAGTTTGAAGTATTAAGAGCATTCATGATCTCATATATTGAAGATCTAAGATAAACTGCATCCTTATCGTGAGAAGCACTGTCGTTTTCTGCCTTCATGAAGGTCTCCATGAGAGAAGAAAGATCAGTAGTTGTAGCTTCTATGGTTAAAGGATAGGAAGAGAGTGTTTCTTCCTGAACGGTATCAATGTAGGTTGAAAGTCCCTGAGATATCGAATAAATAAGAGCGATACCTATGATACCGATACTTCCTGCAAAGGAGGTAAGAATGGTTCTTCCCTTCTTTGTGAAAAGATTCTTGAGTGAAAGAGCAAAGGAGGTTCCCCAGGACATTGAAGGCTTTTTTCTAGCCTTTTTATTTGCGCTGTACTCAGCCTGAAGCTTTTCATCTCTTTCGGCTTCCTTCTTTGATTCTTCCTCAGTAAGAGGCATGGAATCATCAATGATTTTACCATCGAGCATCTTTATGATTCTTGTAGAATACTTTTCGGCGAGCTCTGGGTTGTGAGTTACCATGATTACGAGTCTGTCCTTAGCAATGTCTTTAAGGATATCCATTACCTGTACGCTAGTAACTGTATCAAGAGCACCGGTCGGCTCATCGGCAAGGATGATATCAGGGTTATTTACAATGGCTCTGGCTATCGCAACTCTCTGCATCTGTCCGCCTGAGAGCTCGCTAGGACGCTTATGGATCTGATTCCCGAGACCTACGTCTTCAAGGGCCTTCTTTGCACGCTGTCTCCTTTCAGACTTTGAAACACCTGAAAGAGTAAGAGCTAGCTCTACGTTTGCTAGAACGCTCTGGTGAGGAATGAGGTTGTAGCTCTGGAATACAAAGCCGATGGAATGGTTTCTGTAAGAATCCCAGTCACGGTCTTTGTATTTTTTTGTAGAGCGGCCATTTATAATGAGGTCACCTTCAGTATATTTGTCAAGACCGCCTATGATATTAAGCATGGTAGTCTTACCACAGCCTGAAGGACCAAGGATTGAAACAAGCTCAGATTGTCTGAACTTTAAGTCAATTCCCTTGAGGGCAAAAACGGTATTTTCGCCGGCAAGGTAGTTCTTAATTACGCCTTTTAATTCAAGCATTAGATTCACCTTTCTTTTTGTATTTTTATCTGCATATTGTTTAAAGAGGCCTACCAGAAATGAACTAAGCTGGTCTCTTAAAATAAATCCTCATAGATAAAATTATCAGTATTATAACACAGGTTAAAAAAAATAATAGTAAAAATGTAATTAAATTTTCTGTTAATATATGGAAAATAATTGTGAAGTGACATTTATAAATGGACTAGATACAAAAAAATAGGAAGGAGGTTTAATAAAAATGAGGACTAAAATTGTAAAAATCTATTTTTATAATTATTGACATCTAAGCTTCCTATTGACTATAATGGAAGTATAAAAAATGTAAAAGGAGGTTCTTATGTTCGGAAAAAAGAAAAAGCAGTTTGAGGTAACTCCATATGATAAGACAAAAGAGCGTCCAATAATAAGGGCAAGCATCTGCAACGGAGAGCAGGTTGCAGGCTTTAAGAGCTTAGAAGACAGCTCCTTTAGAGAGGTAATGTTCATAAGGGATAATAAGGATCTTTATGAGTTTCTTGAAAGATATGCAGTAGATGAACAGGATTTAAAGAAGGAATATTAAAATGGACGAGTATGAAGTAATAAGAATAGATGAGATGGATTTTGGCTGTGAAGGAAGACCAGATAATGAGGGAGGTAAGGTACTTGTAAAACTTAAAAGCCTTAAAGATGGGAGTATTGATGCTATTCCTTATTTAGACAAGGAATTGTATGCAAAAAACATAAATGAGGGCGACGTAGTGATTTTAGAAGAAAAGGAAAAGAGCATAACGCTAAATAAAAAAGAGCAATAGTATCTTTTTGGAAAGTATGTACATATTTGGATATACGTATTTGGACATGTATATTTGGATAATCGTATTTGGACATACGTATTTGGATATACGTATTTGGACATACGTATTTGGATATACGTATTTGGACATACGTATTTGGATATACGTATTTGGATATACGTATTTGGACATACATATTTGGATATAAAAGGCAAAAAAATGTTGCAATGATAATAATTTTATAATATAATTATATTTAGTTTACTATGGAGTATGCAAGATGAAGATTAAAGGCATTATTTTTGATATGGACGGAGTTCTTATTGATTCCGAGAGACCATCCATTGCAGGCTGGAAGTATGCAGGCGAAAAAATGGGGGAGGAAATCCCGGATTCTCTTATAGATAGCTTTAAAGGCAGTAATAATGAGTCCATCAAAAAAATATTTGATGATTATTTTAAGGGCAGATTGGATTATTTAAAAGCTAGGGAATATAGAACGCAGTATTGCGTAAAAGTGCGTGAAAAGGAAGGTATAGTAACTAAAAAGGGATTATATGACCTGTTTGAATTCTGTGAAAAAAATGATGTCAAATGTGCAGTTGCAACCTCCACAAGAAGGGAAAGTGCTCAAAGGTCTCTTAGATGCATAGGAATATATGATAAGCTAGCTGCAGTTTCTTACGGTGATGAGGTAAAGAATGGAAAGCCGGCACCTGATATCTTTCTTGATGCAGCTGCAAAAATGGGACTAAATCCTGAAGAATGCATAGTTGTAGAAGATAGCATTAATGGAATAAAGGCAGGAGCTGCTGGTGGAATGTATGTAGTACACATTCCGGATACAATCATTATAGATGAAGAAACAAAGAAGCTTACTAATAGGATAGTAGAAAGCCTTGATAAAATAATTGACATCCTTATTGAAATTAATTTTTCGGGAAATAGGCAAGCACCTCATATGAGAGAGCATAAATATAGTGCTTTTATCGATAGACAGGCGGTAAGGGATTTTTTCAGGGAATATACAGATGCCTATAATTCAAAGGATCCTAAAATATTACTAAAGATAGAGCATACCTACAGAGTGGCAGCGCTTGCTGAAGTAATAGGATGGAGGGCAGGGTTTGACAGAGATCTTGCATGGCTATCGGGAATGCTTCATGATATAGGAAGATTCGAGCAGGTAAGAAGATATCATACCTTTAACGATGCGGTATCTGTTGATCATGCAAAGCTTGGAGCAGATCTGTTATTTGATGAGTCAGATCCTCTCATAAATAAATTTATGGATGAAAAGCTGCAGGATGAGAGAATGATGTATCTACTTGAAACCTCAATTAGAAATCATAATAGATTTGAAATAGATGAAGGACTTGATGAAGAAACAAGGAATTATTGTAATATATTAAGAGATGCTGATAAAATTGACATATTAAAGGTGAATACGCTGTTTTCGCCAGAGGATATATACGGAGTAACTAAAGAGGAACTATTAAAGAGCAACATTACGGACAAGGTGATGGAGAGTTTTTTGAATGAGGAGACAGTACTAAAGGCATATAGGAAAAGCGCAATAGATAGCCTTGTGGGGCATATTTCACTTGTGTGGGGCTTAGTTTATCCTATAAGCTATGAAATAACAGCAGCAGAAGGATATCTTGAAAAGATGCTCTCCTTTAAGTCTCAAAATGAAGAGACAAATGAAAAGCTTGAAGTCATAAGGAGTAAAATTAAAGAGAAGATGAGGTAGAAGTATGGGATTACAGGATAATTATGATAATGCTACCGACGAAAATGATAAGGGACCGTCATTTGATCAGGTGAGTCTTGCTTGTTCACTTATAAAAAATCATCTGAAGACGAGAGATAGTGCGGCAAAGATGCTGAAGCTTTCTACAGAGGAATTTATGGCTTATGTAAAAAAGTACCATCTTCACGCATAAAAGAAGTATATATCATCACTAGATAAGATGGTACAATGGAATATCTTTCATTACAAACATTTTAGGACCTTTGCAAAGGTTCTTTCAAAGTATGAATTGACATTTGAGGACATTATGAGTTAATATATACTCATTAAGGTTTTAATAAAAATCTATATTGGTGTTTTTCAATTAATGAATCCCATAATTTAAAATTAATAATTTATCAGCAAGGATGGCCTGTAAAACAGGCCCTGCCTTGCTATAGTCTGTTGCTCTGAATTTATGCTAAAAATTAAGCAAGGCGTGAGGGCGAAGGCTATGTAAGCTCTTTAAAACTGCAAAATGGCGTAAGGAAAAACGTACACAAAAGTGCACTGAAAAGTATGTATAAATGTGCATAAAAGAACGCTGAAAAGTGGGCGGAAAGAGTGCAGAAAGACGCATTGAAAAAACGCTGAAAAGTGTGCAGAAAGAGTGGAGAAAGGCGTATTGGAAAAACTCAGAAAAGTGTGCAGAAAGAGTGGAGAAAGGCGCATTGAAACTTAAAGAAAAGCATAAAAAGAGGGAATATATCAGCACAAAAGGAGAAAACGTATGAACTATAAGGCGGAAGACTTATCATCATTATCATCAGTAGAATTAAAGAATATTGCGAAGGAATTAGGAATCAAGAATATTTCTGCCAAAAGAAAGACAGAGCTTGTTTCACTGATTTCTGAAATGAGCGGTGGTGCTAAATCAGAAGAAAAAGCTGTAAATAAAAAGGAAGCGGATAAAAAGGCAGCGGATAAAAAGGTAGCAGATAAAAAGGCAGCAGATAAAAAGGAAGCTGAAAAAAAGACAGCGGATAAAAAGGAAGCTGAAAAAAAGGCAGTAAATAAAAAGGAAGCTGGTAAAAAGGCGACAGATAAAAAGGAAGCTGATAAAAAGCCGGCAGATAAAAAGGCGGCAGATAAAAAGGCGGCAGAAAAAAAGGAAGCTAATAAAAAGGCGGCAGATAAAAAGGAAGCAGATAAAAAGCCAGCAGATAAAAAGGAAGCTGCTAAAAAGGCCGTAGACAAAAAAGCCGCAGATATAAAGCTAGGTGAAAAAAATGACGATGTCCAAAAGGATGGCATCTCAAAGAGCTCTGTTATAAAGAGCGGTGAAATAAAAAATGAGACTATAGAGGCTAAAGCAGGCCCAGGGGCACCTGATAAAGTTGAAGATAAGAGGAATAATTATAAGAAAAGCGAAGATAATAGAACAGATTATAAGAAAAGTGATGACAATAGAATAGATTATAAGAAAAGTGAAGATAATAGAACAGATTATAAGAAAAATGATGATAATAGAACCGATTATAAGAGAAATGAAGTTAAGAAAATTTATGTAAAGAGAACTGATGCCATAAAAAATGATAATTATGAAGGTAAAGCCGATTTTAAAGCTGATTTAAAAGCTGAAGGTAAAGCTGATTTTAAAGCTGAGTTAAAAGCTTATTTAAAAGCAGAATATAAAACCGAAGTTAAAAGGGAAGAAATGCCTGCAGATACCTATAAGAGAGAAGATGAGATGAATACATATGAGCAGGGCACAGAAGAGGCTAGCAGGAATGAAAATGAAAGACATACCACCTCAGACGGTCAGTTCGTAATGAATGAGTTTGATACCATAAAGACTGGTGTGTTAGAGATAATGCCTGATGGCTTTGGCTTCCTTAGAAACAGCAATTATTTACCAGGAACTGATGACGTATATGTAAGTGTTCAGACGATAAAACGCTTAGGCCTAAGAAACGGAGACATGATAAAGGGCGTTTCACGTGTAAGAGGAACTGAAAAATACGGAGCGCTGGTGTATGTTCAGACAGTAAACGGACTTACCATAGCAGAAACTTTAAGAAGACCAAAGTTTGAAAATCTTACCCCTATATTCCCAAAGGAAAGAATTCATCTTGAGACACCGGGGTGTCCGGCTTCAATGAGAATGATGGATCTTTTATCACCTATAGGAAAGGGACAAAGAGGAATGATAGTTTCTCAGCCAAAGGCTGGAAAAACTACGCTCATGAAGCAGGTAGCAGGAGCCATACAGAAAAATCATCCTGAGATGTATATAATAATCCTTCTTATTGACGAGAGACCTGAGGAAGTTACCGATATGAAGGAATCTATAAAGGGAGATAATGTAGAAGTTATTTATTCGACATTTGATGAGCTTCCAGACCATCATAAAAAAGTATCAGAGATGGTTATTGAGCATGCAAAGAGAATAGTAGAATCAAAGAAGGATGTAATCATTCTTCTTGACTCAATAACGAGACTTGCAAGAGCCTATAACCTTACAGTTACTCCAAGTGGAAGAACTCTTTCAGGCGGACTTGACCCGGCAGCGCTCTATAGTCCAAAGCGTTTCTTTGGTGCAGCTAGAAAAATGCGCGAGGGAGGCTCTCTTACAATACTTGCAACTGCACTTGTTGAAACAGGCAGCAGAATGGATGATGTTGTATATGAGGAATTTAAGGGTACCGGTAATATGGAGCTTGTTTTAAATAGAAATCTTTCAGAGAGAAGAATATTCCCTGCAATAGATCTAGCAAAATCAAGCACCAGAAGAGATGATCTTCTTCTTACAGAGGAAGAGGCAGCAGTGAATTTAAGAATAAGAAGGGCTGTAATAGGAGCAAAGGCTGAGGAGGCGATTGAAAAGGTGATTAATCTTTTCTCTTATACCTCAAGTAACGAAGAACTAATTCAGAAAATGAAACAACAAAAGCCGCTAAATTAAGCTGAGTTTATTGTTATTTTTGACGATTTTCGATTTTTATAATAATTAAATATTGAATTTTAAAAAAAGTTGTATTATTATATGCGTGTCAGCAGCTATCAAAAAAGAAGCATGACTGATAAAATATTTTGGCTTAAGGCTAGGAAGAGGAATATTATGAAAAAGAGATTAGCGGTTCTTATGGCATGTATTCTTGTTGTTTCAGCGGTATTTGCAAGCTGTGGCAAGAAAAATGACCAGAATGCAACAACAAAGGCAAATTCAGGCGCTGCATCTGAAAATGAGATACAGCAGGGCGGAGAAATTGTTGTAGGTGTCACAAATGATATCGACAACTTAGATCCACACAAGTACACAGCAGCAGGTACTGGTGAAATTTTATTTAATATGTTCGATGGACTTGTAAAGGTTACTCCAGAGGGAGACCTTGTTCCAGCGATTGCAGAAAGCTATACAGTTAATGAAGATGGTACAGTTTATACCTTTGTTATCAGACAGGGCGTAAAGTTCCACAATGGAACAGAGCTCAATGCAGATGATGTTGTATATTCTGTAAAGAGAGTATCAGGTCTTGATGGCAGCCCTGATGCATCAGTAAAGCATGAGTCAGCACTTTCTACTTTAACAAGTGTTGAAAAGGGAACAACTGAGGATGGTAAGGAAACTGTAACTCTTACACTTTCAGCACCAAACACAGAGCTTCTTGGATATCTTACATTTGCCATTATTCCGGATGATTACACAAAGCAGTCTGAAACACCGGTTGGTGCAGGCCCATTCAAGTTCGTTTCTTATACAGAGGCAAGCTCAGTAGTAATGGAAAAGTTTGCTGATTACTATGGAACACCGGCATATCTTGATAAGGTTACCTTCAAGATAACATCTGATACTGATGCAGCCTTCACACAGCTTTTAGCTGGCACAATCGATGTATTCCCATATCTTACAGCAGATCAGGCAGATCAGCTTACAGAGAATTATAATATCGAAGTAGGTAACATGAACCTTGTACAGGCTCTTTTCCTTAACAACACAGTAAAGCCACTTGATGATATCCGTGTTCGTCAGGCTATCTGCTATGCTATTGACAGACAGGGCGTGCTTGACATGGTTGCTGCAGGCAAGGGCACAGTAATCGGAACAGGTATGTTCGCAGGCTTCGAAAAGTATTACAATGCTGATACAGTGAATACTTATGCTACAGATGTAGCTAAGGCAAAGCAGCTTCTTTCAGATGCAGGTTATCCAGATGGCTTTGATATAACAATCACAGTTCCATCAAATTATCAGTTCCATGTAGATACAGCACAGGTACTTGTAGAACAGCTCAAAGAAGTAGGCATCAATGCAACTATCAGTCTTGTTGAGTGGGCTACATGGCTCGATGAAGTTTACAAGGGAAGAAACTTTGAAACAACTATCATCGGTCTTGATGCAGACCTTGCACCTAGTGATGTATTAAAGCGTTACGCTTCAACAGCATCAGGCAATTTCATCAATTATAATAATTCAGAGTATGATACACTCTTTGCTTCAGCAGTAGCTGAGACAGATGACAATAAGAAGGTAGAAGATTATAAGAAGCTTCAGGAAATCCTTACAAATGATGCAGCTTCAGCATATATTCAGGATCCATCACTTATTGTTGCTGTATCAAAGAAGCTTTCAGGTTATACCTTCTATCCTGTATATGTTCAGGATATGAGCAGAGTTTACTTTGTAAAGCAGTAATTATAATCCAGATGCGCTTTGCATCAAATCCCAAAAAATATAATAGAAAATTCTGATTAATAATATGCCAAGGTCGCCATTAGCGGCCTTGGAATATTTTGTTATTTACGGATAATTATAAATCAATTAAAATTTGAAAATCGAAAAAGAGGTTCAGAGTGAAATTCTACGTAAAAAAGATATGTACTTTATTTCTGACGCTTTTCCTTGTTATGTTTCTAGCTTTTACAGCCTTTAGAATAATACCGGGAAATTCAGCTCAGATAGCTTTAGGACTAGATGCCTCAGACGAGGATGTAGCAGCACTCATGCACGAGAGAGGACTTGATAAGCCTTTTCTTGAAAGCTTCGTTTCTTATGTAGGGGGCCTTCTTCATGGAGATGCAGGAATATCAATGCACTACGATAAGCCTGTAATGGAGGTAATAAAAGGAAGACTTCCGGTAACGCTTCTTACGGCTTTTCTTGCTATTTTCCTGATCATTATTATGGCATTTCCTATAGGAATACTAACTTCAGCAATAAAGCATCCGGCAGGGGAAACTGTCTTTACTTTGTTTAATCAGAGCTTTATGGCAGTGCCATCATTTTTTATGGGAATAATAATCACGTTAATATTTGGACTTATACTAAAATTCTTTTCACCAGGTGGTTATATTCCGTATAATGAAGATCTCTGGGGATGTATGAAGTATCTTTTCTGGCCGGCACTTGCAATAGCATTGCCAAAGGCGGCCATGCTTGTAAGGCTTATCCGTACGGGCATACAGAAGGAGCTTACCAAGGATTATGTTCGTACAGCAAGATCTAAGGGAAATAACATGTTCAGGATACTTGTGCTTCATGTTATGAAAAATGCAATGATACCGGTTATCACTTTCTTTGGAATGATGATAGCAGAGGTACTTGCGGGCTCAATAGTTGTCGAAAAGGTATTTTCACTGCCAGGACTTGGAACACTTCTTGTTTCTGAAATCGGAGCACGTGATTATCCTGTAGTACAGGCTATTATGCTCTATATCGCATTTACTGTCATTATAATAAACTTTATCGTAGATCTGACATATAAGCGCTTTGATAAGCGAGTAAATGTATGATAATAACGCTGTAAAAATAGATTTCATAATGAGGAAAAGAATATGAGCAAAGAAAAAAAGACCACTTTCATAATTGGCCTTGTCTTAGTAGGATTTGTGCTGCTATTTGTATTAGCAGGCTTTATACATACTCCGTATAATCCAAATACAATGTCTGCTTCGCTTAAATTTGCAAAGCCGTCGCTATCACATCCCTTTGGCTGTGATAACATGGGAAGAGATGTACTCAGCCGCGTAATGAAGGGCGCATCTACTACTTTTATCATAGGCATGTCTACGGTTCTTATAGGTCTTGTAATAGGAACCATAATAGGCAGCATTACCGGATATTTTGGCGGAATAGTTGATGAAATACTCATGAGATTAAACGATACTCTTGCATCATTTCCAAGTATCCTTATGGCACTTGTTTTTGTTGCACTTTTCGGAACAGGAAAGTATAAAATCATCATAGCGCTTGGTGTAATTTTTATTCCATCCTTTTCGCGTATTGCAAGAAGTGAATATATTGTTCAGAAAAATCTTGATTATGTAAGTAATGCAAGACTTCTTGGAGCTTCAAATTTTAGAAATATTTTTGTACATATACTTCCAAATACTAGAAAGATAATGCTTTCTTCCTTTACCATAGGCTTTAATAACGCAGTTCTTGCAGAAGCAGGAATGAGCTATATGGCACTTGGAGTTCAGCCACCAACAGCGAGCCTTGGAAGAATGCTTGCAGAGTCGCAGGTATATCTTTTTAGAGCACCTTGGATGGCGTTAGCACCTGGACTTACGATAGTTATTACAGTTCTTGGTGTAAGTCTTATTGGAAATTCACTTAAATAATTGAGGGGAAAAGTATGCCACATTTATTGGAATTAAAGGATGTTTCAGTTTCCTTTGGTAAAAAAGAAGTGACTCATGGTGTAAGTCTTACCCTTGATGAAGGGGAAGTTCTAGGAATTGTAGGGGAATCAGGCTCAGGAAAGTCTGTTTCAATGCATGCTGTGACAAGACTTCTTGCCCAGGGCGGAAGTGCCAAGGGAAAGGTATTATTTAATACTAAAAATGGAGAAATGATTGATCTTCTATCAATAAGTGATAAGGAGATGAGAGTACATCGTGGTACTGAAATCGGTATTATTTTTCAGGAGCCCATGACTTCTTTAAACCCTGTACTTACCATAGGAAATCAGCTCTCTGAGATGCTAGTTCTCCATACTGAAATGGAAAAGGAAAAAATAAAGCAGCGCTGCCTTGAAATGCTTAATGAGGTAGGCCTTGTAAAGAGCGAAGAAGCAGGCGAGGAGCTTCTTAAGAAATATCCATATCAGCTCTCCGGCGGTGAAAGGCAGAGAGTAATGCTAGCCATTGCAATGATACTAAAGCCTAGACTTATTATTGCAGATGAGCCGACAACTGCACTTGATGTTACCATTCAGGATAAGATCCTCACCATTATGGAGGAGTTATCAAAGGAATATGGAACGGCAATCATCTTTATATCCCACGACCTGGGAGTTATTAAAAGAATTGCAAAAAGAGTTGTTGTCATGTATAAAGGAAAGGTCGTTGAAACTGATACGATCGAGAATATATTCGAGCGTCCAAAGCAGGAATATACTAAGCTGCTGTTAAAGGCTGCGCTTCATGCAGATCCGCTAAAGGCAAAGGATAAAGAGAAGGCAGCAAAGGATAAAGATAAAGCTTCAAAGAATGATAAAGCTTCAAAGAATGATAAAGCTCCAAAGAATGGTAAAGCTTCAAAGAATGGAAAAGCTTCAAAGAATGGAAAAGCTTCAAAGAGTGATAAAGCTGCAAAGAATGGGAATGAAGCAGCTGATAATAAGGCAGATAGTAATGTACAGAATGAATCTGAAAATGAGCAGGCTGTACTTACAGTAAAAGATGTTTCGGTTTTCTATGATAAGAAAAAGGAAAAGCCTATAGTCAAGAATGCTTCACTTACTGTTAAAAGAGGAGAAATCCTTGGAATTGTTGGAGAATCCGGCTGCGGAAAATCAACGCTTGTAAAGGCTATTGTAGGTCTTAATAAGCTTTATGATGGAGAGATATCCACAAGCTGCAGGCATCCTCAGATGGTTTTCCAGGACCCTTATGCATCACTTAATCCTTCAAAAAAGATAGAATGGCTTCTTATGGAGCCTATGAGACTTCATATGGTACATACACCAAAGGAGCTTTTAGCACAGGGAATTCACCTAAAGGCCAGAAAATATACCAGGGAAGAAATGAAAAAGAAGGTGAATGAAAGCCTTGAGGCAGTTGGACTGCCACTAGAATATGCAGACAGATATCCTAATGAATTATCAGGCGGAGAGAGGCAGAGAGTTGCGATAGCCATGTCGCTTGTACTAGGACAGGAACTTATAGTGCTTGATGAACCAGTATCAGCGCTTGATGTAACTGTTGAGGAAAAAGTCTTAAAGCTATTAGTTTCGCTTAAGGAAAAGTATTCTCTTTCCTATATTTTTATATCACATGATATAAATGTAGTAAAAAGACTCTGTGATAATGTATGTGTAATGCATAACGGTAAAATAGTTGAAAGAGGAGACGCTGATGAGGTAGTAGATAATCCTAAGGATGACTATACTAAAAAGCTCATGAGTGCAGTTCCAAAGCTCTAAAACAATCCTATTAAGTTTAAGGAAGTATAGTGGTGGTGAACTACCCACCGCCTAAAGGTAATGGGTTTTCGCCCGTGGGTCATTTATAAAAAGCATACTAGTATAAGAAAATACAAATATATTAAAGTAAAAAGGACTGATGGCCTGATAATTCAAAAGGGGCATCAGTCCTTTATTGATGAAAAAAGAAGTAAATTAAGATATTATAAAAAACTTGATATTTTTGCTGTTTTTATAGTATAATGAAAAGGCAATGTGTTTTTTTGTATAAATAATAAAATTTACCATATATATATTTGAAGGAAAATAAGGGGAATCAGAATGTTTGAAGGACAAAATGACCTTACAGTTGGAGATTTTAATCCCGAAATGCTCTTTGTAAGTAAGATGAAGATGGAAAAGAATGATATATATCATTGCCATCAGGATTTTACAGAGCTTACGATCATATTATCGGGAAAAACAGACTATTATGTCGAAGGCGAGACCATAGAAGCTGAATCAGGTGACATTATCGTATGTAACCCGGGAGTTAGACATCATAATGTAGTAAAGAGCAGAAAGTACTATACAACTGAATTTTTTGTCGGTTTTCAGAATTATCATTTTAAAAATATGCCTGAAAATCGAATAGAGCTTAAGGAGGGCGGCTATTTACTGCGCCTTCCGTCAGACCAGAAGGAAGAGGTAAAAAAGCTCTGCTATGAAATGCTTGCAGAAAATGCGAATGAAAGCTTTGGTAAGTACTTCATGCTAAAGGCAAAGCTGATGCAGCTGCTCATTTTAATGGTGCGCGGAATAGAAGAGCCTCCAAAGACTCATATCCGCGGTTATAATTTTGAAAATTACAATAGAAAGTATGCTGTAAAGAAGATAATTACATATATCAATGAAAATTATCCTCATAAGATCTCTCTTGATAGGATAGCTCATAATATGTATTTAAGCCCTGTATATGTTTCTAAGATCTTCAAGGAAGAAACAGGAGAGTCGCCAATAAGTTATCTCATTAAGGTAAGGCTTGAAAAAGCAAAGGATATGCTTGAAAATAATGAAAATGACAGCATAAAGGGCATAGCCATGGAAGTAGGTTATGATGATGTTTATCATTTTAGCAAGCTGTTCAAGAAATATTATGGACAGTCACCTCAGAATTATAGAAGAGAGTATATTTCAAAAATGAGCTGATCTTTTTCCTTTATGTTATAAAATTATAGTAGAATATGGAAATTTAAAGTAGAATAATTACATTTTTTTTAATAACATGGAAATAAAGGGGCTTTGAAGAAAAAAATTTTAAAAAATATTGAAATTGTGCTTGACAAAGTTATATGAAGTGTGTATAATACACTCGTTGCTTGAGGAAAGCAATGAGGTACGCACGAGTGGCTCAGTGGTGGAGCGTCGCCTTGCCAAGGCGAAGGCCGCGGGTCCGAATCCCGTCTCGTGCTCTTTAAAACTCACAAATGATTATCATTTGTGAGTTTTTTTATGCCTAAAATTTGAGAGGTATTTTAAAAAATTTTTAGACTTTAATTTGATTATAATCATTTTAAAAATTAAAAGCTATGCTATTATGTAGAGAAGGTTTAATTGTAAGCCTAAACTTACATATATTGTAAGATTAAATTGTTAAGTAATTAACAATTTAACGATTATTTAATATTTTATATGTTGACACAATTATCATATCTACGTAAAATAGATGTAGAAGTGATTGGGATATGTATGGAAAAATTATATCATGAAAAGGAGAAACATTATGTCGGCTTTACTTGAAGTAAAAGACCTTTCAGCAGGTATTGTAGATTCAGAGGGTGTAGCAAGTGAAATTCTTCACTCTATTAATTTGACTGTTAATCCAGGAGAGACTCATGTACTCATGGGACCTAATGGAGCAGGAAAATCAACACTTGGCTGTACATTAATGGGTAGTCCTAGCTATAAGGTTTTTAACGGAAGCATTAATTTTGACGGTACAGATCTCACAAACGAATCAGCAGATAAGAGAGCAGCAGCTGGTATGTTCCTTTCATTCCAGACCCCTCTCGAGGTTCCTGGAATATCTCTTGAAGCATTTATCAGAAATGCAATAAGAGCAAAGACAGGCAAGCCTCTTAAGATATTTGCATTTAAAAAGCAGCTTGCCGAGACCATGAAGATCTTATCAATGGATGAGAGCTATGCAGAAAGAGATCTCAATGTAGGCTTCTCAGGTGGAGAAAAGAAAAAGTCTGAAATTCTTCAGCTTCTTATGCTCGGACCAAAGCTTGCAATCTTAGATGAAACAGATTCAGGTCTTGATGTAGATGCTGTACGTACAGTATCAAAGGGCATTGAAGAATATCAAAAGAGAATGGATGGAGCCCTTATCATTATTACACATTCCACTAGAATTCTTGAGTCTCTCAAGGTAGATAAGACTCATATCATGGTAAAGGGAAGCATCGTAGAAGAAGGTGACGGAACTCTTGTTGAAGAAATCAATAAGAACGGTTTCGAAAAGTATGAGGCAGAATAATTAAAGGGAAGGAATCGCTTATGGGTGAACAGATGAAGGATAAGCCTATAGCTGTGAGCGAGGAAGAACTTAATTCTCCTGATACAGAGCACAGCATATATGACTTTAGAGATGATGAGTCAGAGTTTTATAAGATACAGGAAGGTCTGACTCCTGAAATAGTAAAACAGATTTCAAAAGAAAAGCATGATCCTGATTGGATGCTTGATTTCAGACTTCATGCACTTGAGGTATATAACCAGCTTGAGGTTCCAAACTGGGGACCACCTATCGACGGACTTGATATGGATAAGATTGTTACCTATGTCCGTCCTAATACAACCATGAAGACAGACTGGAAGGATGTACCTGAAAATATTAAGGTGGCTTTTGAAAAGCTCGGTATTCCACAGGCAGAACGTGAGGCACTTGCAGGTGTAGGTGCACAGTACGATTCAGAACTTGTGTATCACAATGTAAAGGAAGATGTAGCAGCACAGGGCGTTATCTATACAGATATGGAGAGCGCTTTAAATAGTGAGTATTCAGATATGGTAAGAGAATACTTCATGAAGGTAGTGCCTGTTACAGATCATAAGTTTGCGGCACTTCATGGTGCAGTTTGGTCTGGAGGCTCCTTTGTATATGTACCAAAGGGAGTAAAGGTAGATATACCTCTTCAGTCATATTTTAGATTTAATGCAAAGGGAGCAGGTCAGTTCGAGCACACTCTTATCATTGTAGATGAAGGCGCAGACCTTCATTTCATAGAAGGCTGTTCAGCTCCAAAGTATAATGTAGCAAGTCTCCATGCAGGAACTGTAGAGCTTTACGTAAAAAAAGGCGCAAGACTTCGTTATTCTACAATAGAAAACTGGAGCAAGAATATGTACAACCTCAATACTAAGAGGGCTCTAGTTGAAGAGGATGGAAGAATGGAATGGGTAACCGGTTCATTTGGTTCTCACGAATCATATCTATATCCATCAACAATACTAAAAGGAAAGAATTCACATTGTGAATTTACTGGCGTAACTTTCTCAGGCGCAGGTCAGAATCTTGATACCGGAACTAAGATAATTCATATCGGTGAAGGTACTTCAAGCTTCGTAGATTCAAAGTCAGTTTCTAAGGACGGCGGAATTAATAATTTCCGTTCTGTAATCGAGGTAAGAAAGACAGCAAAGGGCTCTAAGTGTGCAGTAAACTGCGGATCTCTCATGCTTGATAATCTTTCTCGTTCAGATACTATTCCAGCAATGGATATACGTACTGCTGACTGTGATTGTGGTCATGAGGCAAAAATAGGAAGAATCAGTGATGAGGCAGTGTTCTATCTGATGAGCAGAGGACTTTCTGAATCAGATGCAAAAGCAATGATCGTATCAGGCTTTGCAAATCCTGTAAGTAAGGAGCTTCCTCTTGAATATGCGGCAGAAATGAACAATCTAATAAAGCTTGAAATGGAAGGAATGTAAATAGATGAAATTAGACATGAAAGTTAATCATCTGCCAGTGCTTACATGGAACAAGCTGAAGTTAAATGATGCAGATGTCAAGGCTGAGTTTTCAGGAGAGCTTCCTGTATATACCTTTTACGCTTCAGGTTTATCAGAGGGCGTTGAAATTAAAACTGATGTTACAGCTGACGAAGTTAAGATAATGTCAGAGGGCCTTAAGATAGAAAATAAGAGAGAGGCCTATGTTGCAGGAAAATATCCTACCTATGCAAAACAGCAGTTTGCTACAGGCATGGGCGTAGAGATAGATGAATTATTTGAAAGCAATAATATTTTAACAGATGTAATTACAGTTGCAGATAATGTAAGTGCCAAGGAGCCTTTGCTTCTTCACTTTAGTTCTACTGCAGCTGAAAAAGATGAGCTTCTTGCTGGCTGGAAGACTGAGATAGATGAAAATGATGAGGATGCAGATCCAGATTCAGTTAAGTCTTTTGCAGGAAAGAAAATGAAAGCTCTTAAGAAAAGTGAAAAGCCTCTATTTGCACAGCTCATAGTGGTTGGTGAAAATAGCGAGGTGACCATTGCTCTTGATTTTACTTCTGATGATGAGAGCACAGAGCTGATAGGCATTTCAACAAGACTTTATCTTAAAAAA